>Ga0114966_10003242_pt1 | contig 14361 bp, 21 predicted proteins | sample M_130207_XF_Meta_FD_87029 | JGI IMG/M metagenome (GOLD analysis project Ga0114966, IMG submission 87029) | Freshwater microbial communities from Lake Montjoie, Canada to study carbon cycling - M_130207_XF_MetaG | ecosystem: Environmental > Aquatic > Freshwater > Lake | place: Lake Montjoie... | reverse complement strand
ATGGTGGAAGTCAAGGTGGTTTAAAAGATGAGAATAGATTATATACTCCTTATGGAATAAAAGGTATGGCTAATAAATGGTATATGAATACTCCTGATGGGAAAATACCTGACAACCTTCCCCAAAATATACCACAAGAAAGATATGTAGAAAGTGGATTAGAAAGTGAAGTAGTTGTATTTGATAGATCAGTATGTGATATTAGAATAGTTCCTTTTAAAGAGTTAATATCCGAATATGAAAGATTAGGTAATAATAATGATACTTACAAAAAATTAAAAGATGATTATCCAAAGATGAGAAATATGGTTTGGTCTGTTGAATCATCAAGTCCTGGTATCCTATCAAAATTAAAAGAATTCACTGAACTAAAAAATTTAGATGAGATAAGAAAATTTATTAAAAAAGGAGGAGGAAACAATGACTCTCCTGATGACCAAAAAGTAGATGATTTGGTGGAAAAGTGTGGTTCTATTTCGGTGACAAATTCGGATATAAAAAAGTTTCCTACACTATTAGATTATATTATTTATCTTTCTAGATAAGGCTTTGTTATTTAATCACTCAAATATTTTAACTATATCGAAATCATTGTTACAACATCACAAGACATTTCTCTGAATGTGCTTTCATTCATTAGCGACTTGATTCGTTTAGTACTAACTTGACCACCTTCAGTATTAAGTCGAGATAAGTTATTCTTATCTAACCATTTATTAACTTCATTTAGGTTCATAAATGAACCTCTACGTTTTGGTTTATCCATATAACGAAGATACAAAAAAAGATTTATCTAATCAAAGTTTTTCCAAAATTTTAATATGGGGTTTATAACTTTAGGATCTCTAAACCATTCTTTTGAACTGAATATTTTTTCTTTATCTTGATTAATATTATAAGACCCTTGATGAGGCTCACCTTCTTTTAAAAGATGTTTGGTTCTAAATAAGTAAACATAACCAACAACGTTTCTTATAGTAATATCTTTTTGTGACAAGTGAACTCTTAATAGATTTTCTGATGGGGAAAAATATTCACCATCTTTTAAGAATCTTGTTAGGTAAAGATAAGCAATTGAATAGTAATTCATTAATTCTTGATTTCCGTAAGCGATAATATCAATTGGACCAAAACAATTATCCCAATTCCATACACCTATTGAACCATGTGGTATATTAAGATAATCATTTAATTCAATTTTGAAGTCAGATAAGAAAACATCAGTTCTTAATCTAACTACAACATCATATTCTTCTTTGTTTGCTAATAAGTTACTACGCCATATTTTATAGAACATAGGCAAAATATTACTTTTTTTAACAGACTCACCTACTTCTACTGATAACCCAATAGGACCAACCCACACTGGTGGGTTTATTTCTTCCTTGAATATATCCACAGTTGTTTTCTCAAACAAATTATAATCTTCAAATTCTATTTTTTTTGGATTAAATGTTGATATAAACTTATCCTTTATTTCTTCATCTGTTTCCCAGAATGAAGCAAATACATCAGCATTATAACTATCAATGATTGGTTTCCAATAATTAATACAATCATCAATATTTCTGATTTGACCCGAAAAACAAAACGCTACTTTCATCTGTATTATATTTCATTATATTTAAAAAGTTACAATATATTATTAAGATTCTTATCTCTATTATAAGCAACTACCACTGGATGTTCCTTTTTACAAAGTTTTACTTTCTCATCAATATCTAATACATCGGGATAAGACTCATATAAATCTTCAAATACGACTATACCATTATCATTAAATAACTTCTCGATTTCTGCATCAACTTTGCCTTCATTACCAGAGCAATAAAAGTCCATATAATCTTCACCTAAGTTTCTTATATCAGCAACAAAACCACCAGCACCTCTCCAAGATTGACTAATAACTTCATCGTTAATATAATCATACCAAACCAAGTTACATAGATTAGCATAAACTTTATTAGCAAAATTTATATCAGACATTTTGTCTGAATTAATAAGTAGTTCTTTTAATCTCAATGTTTTAATTCTTTAGTATATAACAGCCTAATGATATAGTGCCTACAATTGATATCCATTTGTATATCTTTTGTTTTTTAATGTCTTTATTATTTTTAATAATAGTTTCATTCAATAAAGATATTTCTGAATTTTTTGATTTTAAAGTATTGGCTTGAGAAATTATAGTAGATTGTAATTTAGACTCTATCTTTTTATACATACTTATTGTTTGTCTACAAGCAACAGAATCAGTATAATTCTGTGAAAGTAAATCTAAACTTAAAATTAAAGCACTTAATAATAATATTTTTTTCATAACAAAGTATATATTAGAAAGTTAAGTATTCATATTATAAGTTTTATATATAATGTATGTTTAAGTATATTTCAGAAATATTATCACAGTTTACAAAGACTCAAAGAGTAATGGCCCTTTTGATGGTACTTACCACAATCACTATTATTACTATCGGTCCAAGTTTAATCGATTCTATTACTACAGATAAAGAAGAATTAGAATTAAAGATTACTAAACAAACACAAAGAATAACTTCACTAGAGAATCATATAGATACATTAGATTTTGAGATAAGAGAATCTCAGAAATCTTGTACACAAGAAATATATGCTAGAGAAAATGAGTTCATTCAAATGTTAGATGAAATAAGAGCAGAAGCTTTCAAGTATAGGATTAAAAAAACCAATGTATCAGCAATGATGAGAGTTAGAATTGATACTATTAATAAACATGGAGATTATGAATTAGATGATCCTATTGTAGAAACTAAAGTTAAAGTAGATATCTCACCTATACTTAGTAAGATAGATAAGATGAAAAAGAAGATTAAACATTAATCAATTCTTCAATTACTTTAGCATAATTTTCTAACTCTAATACTCTTACCTTATTACTTAATGATTCATCAGTATCATTAGAATAAACTTGGCATTTATATTGTTTAATAATATCGCCTTCATCATAGTTTTCATTTATATAATGTATTGTTATTCCGCTTTCAACTTCTTTAGCATCAATTACTGCCTTATGTACATTCATACCATACATACCTTTACCACCAAACTTAGGTAACAACGATGGGTGTATATTAATTATTTTATTAGGATATTGTTTAATTAAATGATTGGGTATCTTCCATAAGAATCCCGCCAGTATAATTAGATCATATGATTCATTAAGATTAAAATCTTTATCAATAATATAAGTTGGAATATTAGTCAGTTTAGCTTTTGTTAAAACACCCGCATTAGATTTATTACACACTAAAGTAATTTTTACATCAGTCGATTTAAAGTGATTAATAATAGATTCTGCGTTTGTTCCTTCACCAGAAGCAAAGATGGCTATGTTCATATAAAGAATAAACCTAATAAACAAAGTAATACAAGTAAAAGACCTACACACATTACTGTAGATAATTGTTTAAGATTCTTTTTAGGTAAATCCTTTAGACCTTTAAATGGATTATAAAAAAACATATCTTATATATTAGATTAATTGTTTTAGTTTTTGACCTCTTATCGATTTAGTATCATGTGCTTTTATTCTACCTATGATAGTCACATAGTTATAAACAGATGTGTCACATCCACAACCACATCCATCACCAGCATCTCTTGACTTAACTAAATCACCATCTATGAAAGTGTTGTGTTCAGACCAATCATAACCATCACGATAAAAGTCATAATTCTTATTACAGAATTTAACATAGTGTTGGGCTTTCTTTATGGTATTAAATATAATCATATAGTTAAATAAAAAGGTATTGATTCACCCTTAACCGGAACCCCACCTCGTGAGGTTGTAGAGCTTTCACACTACGCTCGCTCAATACCAAGCGAAACAAACAGAGAGGTGAAATCATGTTTGGAGTTAACCTTATTTCACATAAGGGGTTGCCTTTCTATTGTTCTCTCCGAATTCGAGAGACTCAACCAATAATATAAAGATACGGATTATATTTGTAATATTTTACTTATAATATCTAATTTCTTTATATTTAGTATTAGTAAATTTTTTTAATAATTTAGTCATTTCTACATCTTTATTAAACCTTACTATTAATGTTTCTAATGTATTTTCACCATGAATTGATTCATAGTGTTCTTTACTCCTATAATCTTGTGAACGATTACAAGTACTATTTATAGGTATTGCGGTTGATTTTTCCCAAACTACAATCTTTGCAATAGGTTTATTTTGATAATAAACTGTATCTTTATTTACTGACCATTCCATTAGTTCATTAGTGGTAAGTAATTGGGGTTGAATTATACATCCAGTTAATAAGATAAGTAATATAAGAAATGTTTTTTTCACAAGTTATTTATTAATTTAATTAAATGTCTTTTTCATAATCATTTAATTCATCATCCCAATGTCTAATATCATATTGTCTGAAATCAAAATTAACATTGAATATGGAAAAAGTAAATGCAACACCGTGATGATGGCATCTACGAGTGATATCAAGATCAATCTTAAATATAAATAAGTCTAAATACAATTGAAAGTATTTAGTATCCGTAAAGGCTCGAATGTTGAAATCTAATCCCCCAAAATACATATCACACAAATAGAATTGTATCTCAAGAATTTTTAGAGAAGAGAGAGTAAACATTTTATAAAAGAAATTTCTAATCATCAGCCTTGTGGATTTAATGGGTTAACTAAATTGTAATCATAACATATTTCATTGTTATCTTCATAATGATACTCACCATCTTTATTATCATAGTATATACTTTTACCATCATCAGATTCGTAATAACATTCATCTAATTCATGTGCTAATTCAAACTCTGAGTTACCACAAGAATCAATATATCTATTGGTGTAGAATAAACCACAATCCATACTTCCTTCTAACTCATATGATAATCTAATATCTAATTTTGGAAATTTATCTTGTAATCTTTTTAGAAATATTGAAGGTGGCGACCATGCTGTTTGAAATGAAGTTTGAAAACTCCTATCATCTTTATGAAATTCAAGTGATTCAATATCCCACTTTGTTCCGTATTCATTAATATTCCAATCATACCAGTTATCACAACCAAATTCTTCAATTAATTCACTACACTTTTCTGGTGAATTATTCTCACAAGGTATTAGTTCAATCTCTGGTTCGTGATCTAATAACTGACCTATTCTATTATCTCTCACCTTAGCAACTTCTTCATTAATCCATTTCTTTCCTTTGGCAGAAGAACTTGGTGAGATAGTGTTTTTTATTTTTTCTGGCATTGGGAAAATATTAGAAAATCTAAATGACATTTCTTTATTTAGATTTTCTTTTATTACAACAGAGTAAAACTCTTTCATTTGTTCTGGATCACCAGATACCTCTAAGTTATTATAAGACCAATTTGGCATATTTTACTATTTAAATTTATATACAAATATAATAAAAAAATTAATATAAAAAATTAAATCTTATAATAACTTAAAGATATTCTTATCTCACTACTCTTTTTTCAATATGACCATCACTATAAAGATAGATAATCACTTCATCTTTTCTAATGAAATAAACAGGTCTACCCAGCATATCATACATACCAATTACTTTTAGTTCTGGTTTAACTAAGGTTTCAACCCCTGTTACTTTATCACACTTAACAGTAATACGAGTAAAGAAGAATGTATCTTGACTTAAACATTTGTTATACCATTGAGTTACTACTAAATAATGTCCATCGTGTGGAAACTTATATTTAATCAAACGAGCTGAATTGTCAGGACCTTGATAAAATATCATTCCAGTGTCGTTAAAATCATAATAGTTATATAATTGGTCATTTGACATTGAATCCCAATCGCTTTGTGATAAGTCATTTAATTCTTTACTATTGTAAATATAAGACCACCACTGCCAACATGTATCACCTTTAACCCAAGGACCTAAACTCATTTCGCCTATAATACTATCGGCACAATTATTACCTTTAGTACTTCTCATACCATAAGTAAATGTACATTTTGGAAAGTAAATAATATTAACTTCACGGTATAAAGCAGTGTCACATTTTTGACATCTGTTCCAAAGTTTCAAATACATTTTGTATTTGCCTTTTTTATTAAATTGAACTTCACAGATACCCCTGTTAGAATAAAGGGTATCTACTTTCTTGGTTTGAAAGTCATAAACCATAAACATATAATCTACACAAGTGTCATCTAATACTCTACCACTCACATACCATTTATAAACATTACGGTTATTCCATTGTTGGAGTTTTAATGTGCTCCAATCACATTTTGCGTTTGCTGTTGCTAAGGAGACCAATAGCATTACCAGCGAGAATAATTTCTTCATACCCACGAATATAGGATCGATAATCCGTATAAACAAGTTTTATTTTTAATATATAGTTTATGAAACACTTAAAGATATTCGAAGAATTTACACCAGGTATTGAAAACATATTTCATAAGTTTTCTTATGTTCATAAAGGGTGTGGTAAAGGCATGATTTGGAATCCTATTAACAATTCATGTCAAAGTAAATTAGATTTTATCAATGATAGAATTGAAGATGGTACATTTGTAACTACTAAACCAATTGATAAGTATCTTATGAATGAGATAGTTAATATCTTATTCAGATGTGGTAAAATATTCAAAGACTGTTATGTTAAATCATTACATTCAAGATATAAAGATGAGTCTGCTGAGGTTACTGAATTATTAGATCTTATTGCTAGAGAAGTTAAGTATGGTCAATTAGATAGAGCTAAACCATCAATTGAATCTTGGTTTAAGTTTATTACACCTGTAATATCTGAGATTAATAAAAAGATTTGGATTGAATCATCAGAAGGTAGAAAATGGGCTACTGACTTAGGTAAGTTTGAATCTTATCTAGAGTTATTAATCGATTTAGAATCTACAGAAGCTATACAGATTAAATTAGATACATTATCAAGTAATATCTTTTTCTATGGAAATGAAACAAGAATAAAAGAATACTCTCAGAAAGATATTGATTCTATTGTAAATATCCTTAATACTTATCAAACTATTACAATTTTAATACAAGGGTGGCATAATGGACCAAGTAGTGAAAGAATAGATGTTAAAAGAGCTAATGTTGTTAAAGATATGTTATCATCAAAGGGTATTGATAAAATGAGAATGACTGCTGAAGGTAAAGGTGAATCTAAAATAGTGCCTACTGATGTTTATGGTAAGAATGAACATGGTGATACATTCAATAAGAACATGCGTGTTGATATAAAGATAATTAAATAATTAAAAAACTATATGATTTATAAATTTAACGAATATAAAAACTTTAATAAAGTAACTCTAGACTTTATTGATAATAAGATAACTGAATCAGAATTCATTAACTATCTTAATAGTGAAATACTTAATGAAGGTATCATTGATTCTATAAAAGATTTCTTTGGTGGATTCAAACAAAAGGTAATAGATATCCTTTGGTCATTTCTTACTAAGGCTTATGAGATAGGTTTTGCTATCTGGGATAAATTAAATATATTTTTTAAATGGTTATTTGGAAAGATAAATTCATTTGCTGATAAACATCCAACACTATGGAGAGTAATGATTATTACTGCAGTTATTTTAATCATTCTAATTGTTACAGCTTCTTCGGCTAAAGCTCAATCAACTGGTCAACCTATACCCCTAGCTAAAATTAATATGGCTATTGGTTGGTTAGATAATGTAAAATCTAGTGGTACTGAAGACTCTATGTTAGTAGGTAAAGCAATGGCTCACTTAGTTGATTTAAAAGATGGTCATATGGATATACAAGGATTAGGAGATGGTGCTATTAAGATGGCGGACGCAGCTTTAAATTCGGCTAATAAAATAATGACTGATGCTAAAACATCTACTGATAGTAGTTTTTTTAAGTTTTGTAATGAGTTAATACAAAAAGGTAGTGAGTATGTAGGAGCTGCTTATTCTAAGTCTTATGGTTCAGAAAATTTGAAATTGGTTGTTAAGTAATAAATAATATGAAATACTTAAAAACATTTGAATCTTTATATGAAAGTCCTTTAATAATTGAATTAAAGGATATGGCTCTTGAGTTAACTGATGTGGGATTTAAAGTGGAAATATTTAAGGATGGTACAAATACTACTAATAATATTGTTGTTATTATAACTCACACAAATAACTTCACCATAAAAACCGATGTTAAAGAGTTTTTATTCAGAGCCACTAATTATATGAAAGACAAAGGTTATGAACATGACACACATTCTAACTGGGGTAGTTTATTTTTAACTGAAGATGGTAAAATAATTATACCAAAATTATTTGAAATAACAGAAGACTTCCCACTATTTACAATGATAAATATTTTATTTAAGAAATGAAATATCTAAAGACATTCAAAATATTTGAAGCAAATGCTCCTATAGAACCAGGTAATAAGTCTTGGAGAATATCTACCTTCATGAAAGACGCATCTTTACCTCATGATATGCAATTGGATATACACGATATGTCTTATGAATTAAGAGACGAAGGTTATACCATTTCATACCAATGGTGGCCTCCTTATGATAAAGATAGTAAGTCTTATCGGAGAAATAAGTATCCAAGTATTAGTATAACTAAAAGAATTGAAGCTGATGAATATGATGAAAGCAGTTCAACTATTTTAGAAGAGATATCATATGTTGATATTAAAGATTTTTGTGAGAGAGTTTCATCTTATTTAGATGAGATGGATTATAATGTTAATATTAAATATAGAAAAGAGAACTTGGCGAATTTGGAATATAATTTAACGGATTCAGAAGATAAAGATGGAGTCACTTCTCAACATTTCAAAATTGATATGATAAGTAAAGATTTATATGGTGATGTTAATGAATCCACGGAAAATTTTTTAAACTGACCCCGTCAGATTTTGTCAGAATATTATTATCATAGTTGTTTTTTTAATATATATTACAATGGCAACAAATAGATTATTTACATTTAATAATGGTTCTGTAATTACAGACACTCTTCAATACGGAAACATATCTATATCAGATAATGCAATACCAGGATATAAATGGTGGCCTGGCCCTGATGAGGATTTAGGATATGTAATTACACACGATGATACTAATCCTAATATGAGAACTGAAGGAGCTCGATCGGCTACTGTATCAACTAACTCTATTGGATTCTGGCGATCAGCAAAAACTAATACTGATTTTCTTACTATGGTTAATGGTTTATTTAATCAAAACTTTGTAGATGGAACTACAGCTAAAGATTGGTTGTTAACGAATGGATATTGGACATCATATGATGTTGATTCTCTTGGAAGATTTGGAATAACTTCAGGATTGATTTTATATATTGATGCTGGTAACACAGCAAGTTATCCAGGTACAGGAAGTACTTGGTATGATTTGAGTGGACAAGGTCATGATGGATCATTATTCGCAGGTGATACAGCTAGCTTACCTTCATTTAATTCTGAATATGGTGGGTCTATTGTTTTTGATGGAATTAGTAATGGTTGTAATTTTGTACCTTTTATTGGTAATTATCCAACTCCTGGTGGAGTATTTTATGAAACAGGTATCTCTAATAATTTACAAACTTTTTGTAGTTGGATATATGGAACATCAAGTTCAGATGGAGTTACTGAGCCTTTAGAAAATCCCAACCAAGTTAGTGGTGGTTATAATTCATTCTTTGGTTCTCATGCAGATCGAGCGGGAATGTTTCAATTACCTTTATTTTATACATCAGACGGACAATTACAACTTGGAGTATCCTTTTATGGATACGGTGCTAATATAGAACCAAACATTATAGTTTCAGTATCTGCTAGTACATGGAACTATGCTTGTGTTGTTAAAACTGCTCCTTCTATATTTGATGTTTATTTTAACGGTGATAAAGTTATTACAGGAGCTACAAGAAGTGCTTATAACTCAAACATTTGGGATGCTGGTTATGGTCCAGGTCTTCATGGTCTAGCGGGTGGTACTTATTCTTATAATGGAATTACTTATTCAGTATCATCTAGTGCTTCTTCTCAGTTTTCCTTAGGAGCGTGGAGTTCTAGCCAACGACAACCATCTAGAGTACGCTCAGTACAAATTTACAATAGAGCATTATCAGAACAAGAAATCATTGAAAACTACAACACTCAAAAAACTGGATTTGGAATATAAAAATATGGCAACAAATAGATTATTTACATTTAACAACGGACCATCAATTGGAGATGCTCTTCAATATGGAAATTTGGCCATATCAACTTCATCTTTTGATGGGTATAAATGGTGGCCTGGTCCTGATGAGGATTTAGGATATGTTATAGCTCATGATGATACCAATCCTAATATGAGAACCGAAGGAGCTCGTTCGGCTACCGTATCAACTAACTCAGTTGGATTCTGGAGAACTTCAGTAAAAAGTAATGCAGCTTTTCTTACTATGGCCAATGAGTTATTAGGTCAAAACTTTATAGATGTAACTACAGCTAAAGATTGGTTATTAGCAAATGGTTATTGGACATCATATGATCCAAATACTATATTAGGCACAATAGATTTACCGGCTTCAAGTGCTCAAGCTTTATATGACTCTGGTGTTACATCAAATGGATGGTATTACATTCAAACATCTAATATGGCTTCATCAAGACAAATATATTGTAACATGACCGATGAAGGTGGTGGTTGGATGTTAATGACTTATAACCCGGATGTCCAATGGCAGACGGACGTGAATGTAGATTCCGGTACTCCTTATCCAAATCAATGGTTGGGTATAACTGGATCATTTGCTTCTACTACTCTCGGTCCATCAGTATACAACCCAACAGTTATGTTAATCTATAGTAATCCAATTTCAATTGATGTAAGAGAAGTTTGGTATCATAATGGAACTGCTCAATGTAGTCAAGTAATGAAGATGGCTTCATCAGCTACGGCTTCTTTAACACCTTTATTGTCAAATATGGAGATTGCTAACAAAGTAGTTTATAGTAATCCAAACAATTTACTATTATCGGCTACGTTCTCTTGGAATCCTTCTGGCCCCATTTCAGTACATGCTATTTCGGCAACTAGCACACCAATGTCAGGATCCTGGTCTGCTATTAAAGGACATACACTTATGACTGGACCTCTGAATGTCAACGCACCAAGTGATTGGATATATGCGGCTGGATATATGTATTGGTCAGTTAATGGATCATCAATAGCTTATCCAGATCCTTATGGTAGAAATGGATCTATTTCAGGAACAGGTACTATGATGGATATTGGTATACCTGGTTATGGTGGTTCATCAAATTGGACTATCTATGGTATGGCTGATGTTGATGTTAATGGTAATTCTACTAGACAAGATATTATAACATATGCTATTTTTATTAAATAATAATTTTTAATATATACAATATGGGTTCAAGATTATATGGTTACAATTCAGGAGCACCTGTTTCAGGAGCTAGTCAGTCAGGAAATTTAGCAATTTCTAATGACTCTAGAGGTGGTGGTTCAGTTCAATGGTATAATGGGCCTAATGAAGTTTTAGGATATGTTATTGGTTATCCAGATACTACAGGTTTAAGAAAAGTAGGAGGTGTTACTGTTGGTAATGCTGTTGGATTTATGAGAACCTCAGTCAAAACAGATGCTGAGTTTTTATCATTAGCTAACTTTTTAACTAATCAAGGTTTTATGACAGCTTCTGTAGCGGCTAATTGGTTAAATACAAATGGTTATTATACATCTTATTCTATTAGTTCTGATTTAGGTACTTTAGGAAACCCAGCTGTGAGTGCTCAAGCTATTTATAACTCAGGTCAAACTACAGATGGTTGGTATTATATACAAACTTCTAATATGGGTTCACCAAGACAAATATATTGTAATATGACTGATCAGGGTGGTGGTTGGATGTTAATGACTTATAATCCAAATGTTGCTATTTCATCTGGTACTCCTTATCCAAATCAATGGTTAGGTGGAACTGGATCATTTGCTTCAATGATTTCAATTGATACAAGACAAGTTTGGTATCATAGTGGAACGGCTCAATGTACTCAAGTAATGAAGATGGCTACATCGGCTACTGCTTCTTTAACACCTTTATTAACTAATATGCAAATTGCTAACAAAGTAGTTTATACTAATCCAAATAATCTAAGATTAACTGCTACGTTCTCTTCTTCAAATGCTGTATTTGCTAATAATACACCAATGTCAGGAACTTGGTCAGGTGTTAAGGGTCATACTCAAATGACTGGTAATTTAAATGTTAATGCTCCAGGTGACTGGGTTTACGCAACAACTGGTGGGTGGTGGACAGTTTGTGGTCCATCGACAGCTTATCCGGATGCTCAAGGTAGAAGTGGTAATGCTCAAGGATCTGGTTCTTGGACAAACAACGGTACTAATAACATATATGGTATGTCTGATGTTGCCGCGACTACCGGCTCGCTTAGGTCTGATATTAAAACATATGCTGTTTATATTAAATAAAATTAACTATGGAAAATTTAAGACAAATAAACGATATCAATTATGAACCGAATAAAGGCGATACTGTTTTATTAAATAGTAGATATGGTTGTTTATTAGATGAAAACTTCAATCAGATACTTTGGACTGATAATGAAGAGATTGAAGATTGTGTAGGTGGTTGGTCTTCTTTTTTACAAGCAGGTGGTTACATACTTGTTATTTAAAATTAAATATATAGGATATGTCTAAAGCTCATTTATTTTCTTATAATATTTTTTCAAATGGTGTTATCACTGGATGTACTCAGTACGGTGATATGGCTGTTAGTTTGAATACTACAGATACTTCAGGATTCACCGTTAGTAATATGGGCAATCCTTATCATGGACCTGATGAGGACTTAGGATATGTTATTGCTAAAGCTAGTCCAGCCAGAGGTAGAACACATAAAAGGGGAACTGAGTTAGCACCAGACGCGGTTAGTTTTATAAGAAGCTCTTCTAAAACAGATGCGAGTTTTGTCGATTTAGTTAATAAAAACTTTAATCAATCATATTCTTTGGATTCGAGTGGTGCTGTAACGGCTAAAAATTATCTAACCACTAATGAATATTGGACTTCTTGGTTAGCACCTATTGTAACATCAGGTCTTATTATGAACTTAGATGCTGGTAGTACAGCAAGTTACCCAGGTAGTGGTAATATTTGGTATGATTTAAGTGGAAATGGTTATAATGGGACATTGACAAATGGTCCTGCTTATAATTCATCAAATGGTGGTTCTATAGTTCTTGATGGTACTAATGACTATATAAATGGGGCCTCAATTTCGTCTCAACTTACAGGTGATATTACAGTTGAGGTTTGGGTTAAAATATCAACATCCCCAAGTGATTGGGTTCGTGTAATTGGAACCGGTGCAAATCCTTCAGGTAATAGAACTTTTGGTTTATGGTTTGCCACAAACAGGACGGTATTATGGCAAAGATATATATCTTCTTCAATTTCTGTAGGAATACAACCAAGTGATGTTCTTGTTACCGGAAATTGGTATAATATTGCCGCCACTACATCAGGAAATTCACACGCAGTTTATATAAATGGTGTTTCAGTTGGAACCTCTACTGCCAATGGTCCTTGGGGATCATCTAATGAAAGTATAACTTTAGGCTCTGCTGTTGGTATACACGCATATTTAGCAGGAAATATGGCTGTTAGTAGGATTTATAATAGAGGATTATCATCTAATGAAGTACAACAAAACTATAACGCGATAAAATCAAGATTTGGATTATAACTTAGTTATTTAAAATAAATATATACAATATGGCGACAGCTCATTTATTCTCTTATAATCTTTCATCTAACGGTATAATCACTGGATGTACACAATTTGGTAATATGGCTGTTAGTTTAGATACTACAGATACTCTAGGATTTAGTGTTGGTAATATGGGCAATCCTTATCATGGATCAGATGAAGATTTAGGATATGTTATTGCTTATTCTAGTTTGGCTGGAACAAGAACACATAAAAGAGGATCTGAGTTAGCGCCAAATGCTGTTGGGTTTATAAAAAGTGCTGCTAAAACAGATGCTAGTTTTGTTGATTTAGTTAATAAAAACTTTAATAAATCATATTCTTTGGATTCTTCCGGAGCATCAACCGCTAAAAGTTATCTAACTACTAATGGATATTGGACTTCATACAATATTAATATACAAGGATTTAGTTATTCTAACTTTGCATCAACAACGGGTCTTGTGGGTGTTGGTAATACATCAGTGTCTTCAAACATTTATTTTTTAACAACCGCAGCTGCTAGTCAAATTGGAAATGTTTATAGAACAACTGCAATTCAATAT
>Ga0114966_10003241_pt1 | contig 14361 bp, 14 predicted proteins | sample M_130207_XF_Meta_FD_87029 | JGI IMG/M metagenome (GOLD analysis project Ga0114966, IMG submission 87029) | Freshwater microbial communities from Lake Montjoie, Canada to study carbon cycling - M_130207_XF_MetaG | ecosystem: Environmental > Aquatic > Freshwater > Lake | place: Lake Montjoie... | reverse complement strand
GTTATTCTTGTTTTGAAAACCAGTCATTTACCAATGTAAACTCCTGATTTTCAAAACTACGAAAGCCTCGAACTCGAACATTATAGTTCAGACTCTCGACTCTATGGACAGACACTAATTAATGAATATTCCTTTTATCTAATGCTTCTCTATATTTCTTTGCAAAAATGCAATGCTGCTCATATGTTTTACTAAAACAATGTTTGCCAGATAAATCATCCTTTGCGCACATAAATATATAATTATTTTTATCGTAATTAAGCACTGCATCAATAGAAGATTTCTGGACAAAGCCTATTGGACCTGGAGGCAAGCCTTTATTCAAATAAGTATTAAAGGGGGATTCAAAATGAGTATTTTCAAAGGAAACACGCTGAATAGAAAAATCTCCAATAGCAAAAATAACAGTAGGGTCCGACTGTAAGAGCATCTCTTGATTTAACCGGTTGATATACAACCCTGCAATAATTTTCTTTTCTGCATTATCACAGCATTGTTCCGCTTGCACAATAGATGCTAAGATGCCAATCTCCATTTGTGAAAATTTATTATCTCTGGCTTTTTTCTTACGTGTGTCGTTCCAAAAGGTTTTATATTCTTTAAACATGCGGTCAAAAAATTGATCCACAGAGGTGTTCCATACAAACTCATATGTATCTGGCAAAAAAAGCGACTGAATGTTCCTATTATTAAAACCGTATTTGCTTAAATAGCCATTATCATTCATTGCTCTATATAAGGACATAGAATCTGCTTCTATTCGACGACACAATCTGGAAATAAGCTGGTTGGTAGTTTTTATCCCATTAAAATTTAGTTCAACAGGTTCTTGTATCCCAGCTCTCAATAAATTAATCAATTCATTATTATTCATATTTACTAAAATGCGATATTTACCAGGCTTTATAGCATCTTTATATTTCTTCTTTTCGGCAAGAAATTCAAAAGTAGATTGTTTTTTTAAAATATTATTATCACTTAAAATATCCAAAACATCATCAAAGTCGGATCCTGTGGGTATATAAATAATTTGAGACTTTTTATATATTGAATTTATATTAGGTTGATAAAATGTTTTATAAGCATAATAAGCACCTAAGCCACCTATAAAAAGAATAATTAAAAATAAGACGATAAGTATTTTTTTAAAAAACGATTTTTTTTTCTTTTTTGCCATAATAAATTCAGAACTGAAAAATTAATTTTTTTTCAATTGCTCTAATATTCGTTTTGCTTTTTGATTAGCAGGATTTTTCTTTAACAACTTCATTAATAAACTTTTGGCATCAAGGTATCTTTTTTTATAAATATAAAAACCAACAACATTCATTAACAAAGGCTCATAATCTGGGTCGAGGCTTAAAGCTTTTTTATAAAACAATTCTGATTCAGCGCTTTTTCCTATTAACAAATTGGCGTAGCCTAAATTATTGAGTGCCTGCAGAAATTTGGGATTATCTTCTAGTATTGATAAAAATATTACGATGGCTTCTTGTACTTTATTTTGGGCCATTAACGAAGATCCTAATTTATTTTTGAATTCAGGATTAAAAGGTGCTAATTTATTTGCCATTAAATAAAAAGAGTAAGCATCATTAATATTTCCAGTATTTGAGTATGCATCTCCGATCCGATATAATGTCCAAGCATTTGCATTATCCCAAGATTTATTTACGAGAACTACAGATAATAAATTTTCTTTTCCAAGCTGATTTACGAAATATAATATTTTAATAAAATTTTGTTCAATGAAATATAAATGTACCAAAGATTCGAAATTACTTTTAACATCCATTATTGATTTATCGCTTAGATATTTTTTAGTAGAATCAAGAAATAATGGATTGTATTCAAATTTATCAAATTGCTGTAAATAGGCTTTCCCTTTTATTGCATCGCTGGGTGTTTTTTCATTAACAGCATAAAGACCAATAAATTCTTTCAATTTAACAATTTCTTTTTTATTAACAGGTTTTCTAATAAAATGATCGTGAACAGTTACATGCGGAATATCTACAGCACCTGACTTAGGCATATGACAGCCAACGCAGTTATCATTATCTTTAATCTTATTATGTTTTTTATCTGAGCATACTGTTTTATTAATTCCACTGTGGCAATTATTACAAGCCTTATTGAAAGTTTCATTTTTCATTGATTTAACACTAACATGCGGATTATGACAAGTAACACAAGTTAAAGAATTTTTATATGGGTGTAATAAATTGCTATCGTCATTAGCTTTATAACTATTAATGAAACATTTACTTTTTTTTAACCTATCGGCATGTGAAGCCATTATAAATTGCTCATCCGAATTACTATACCGAGGCAAAAAAACAGTCATGTAATCGGACAATTTCATGCCAGGTTTAAAATCGAAAAAAGATTTACCCTCCTTCAATACAGTATTCCCTTGTAAATGACAGCGCTGACAAACATCAAATTGCAAATCAATGGGCAATTTCCCAGGATTTACAATCGAATAATCAATATATTTGGATGTATCAATTTTAACGCCTGAAGCGCGCTGTTGAACGTGAATACTGCCAGGGCCATGACATCGCTCGCAGTTAATACCATTAGGGACATCAATAAATTTATTTTCGGAACCCTTAATGAAATTAGGAAATGAATTATGGCAGCTCATACATTCCAAACCTATCTTTCTTGAGAACCGAGTGTTATGCCCATTTTCAAAACCGGGAGGCAAATCCCATTTCCCCTTTTGGGTATAATATGTCATCGGCATTTGATGCAAATAACCGTTGGTATTAGATAAGTGTGAGTTTGTATGCTGACCGGAACCAATAATATAATCGACATTTTCAATGCGTTTAAAAATTGTGTCCTTTCCTTTCAAACGAAATTCCATAATTTTCATACTATCCTTAAGCCAAAAAGGAAGGTATGAAAAATCTGAAAATTTATCATAGATAACAGCATGTTTATCAATTTTTGCAGCACTTTTATTTTTACTTGCAGGCTCAAAACTCTTACCCATTCCTGTTTGTAAAAAGGAATTATAAATTTCCTGATGGCATAATTTACATTGACTCATGCCAACATAATGAGCTGTATCGTTATGATTGAGATATAAACTAATGGGTAAATGTTCGGACACTACTTTTTTATCCTTCGAATCCCCACAATAAACCATCGACAGGACTAATACAGCAAATAAAAAATATATAAATATTTTGAAGAATTTGAATTTCATATTCTGATTAATATGGAAAATAAAGACAATCGATAAAAAATGTTAAATACGAATTTTCTGTAAGAGCAATTCATCCTTAAAATTTATCCCACTTCTTATCCATTGCTTTTTAGTCCCTACAACCTCAAATCCATATTTTTGAAACAAAAGAATACTAGATTTATTATCAACGGCAATATTGCAGAATAGCTGATTTAAATTTAAAGAATGAAAACAATATTTAATAAGAATACTCAATGCCTCTGATGCATAGCCCTTTTTTCTATTGCTTTTAGCAGCAATTAAAATACCAACGCCGGCACGCAGGTGATTGGGATCAAAGTCAAACAAATCAATGCACCCTATTGTTTCCGTTTTTATTAAATTTAATGGATCCGCATTTGGAATATCAATCATTAGTCTTAATTGTTTGGCAGCATAAATATCCTGATGCGCACTTGCAATATATTGTTCCAAAACAAAATAAGAAAATGGTGTTTGAGTATTACTTACAACCCATGCTTCAGTGTCATTTTCCCAACGATATAATAAATCTATATCCTCTGGCTCTATTGCTCTTAATGAAATAATTTCTCCTTGCAGTTTCATTGTTTTAATTTCTTCAATTATCAAAAAAATAAAAAAATTATCTTATTTCATTTCTTACTTGAGTAATGCCTGAATAAATTTCAGCATTTGAATAAACTGGTAATGCATATTTTTTTTCATCGATAAAAAGCGCCGAATAATTTTCAATTAAATTTTCTGAATAAAGTTTTGGAATCAACTCAAACAAAAAATTTATATCGTCCATTGAAACATTATATACCTCCTCAAAAAAAAGTTTAACCGGACTCAAACAGGTTGCCAAACCTACATCGACCCTATCAAATTGCTGAACATTTGAAATTATATGATCGTTTAAATAATTTGAACTAAATGTATTGTGAGATTTAATTTTTATAAATAAAGTAGGAATCTTACGCTGAACCGTATTTTTAAGGAGCGCCGAAAATGTTGTATTTATATCATGCCCTTTGATAGTAAGCGAATTATATTTACCATCAGTAATCAAGCCAATATGAGGAGGGACTCGAGTAGCATGAATTACAGCAATGAAAAGACCTTTCAACAAATCCTCTTCATTGAATTTTTTGTACATTATATTATGAAACGAACCTATTGAATTCATTACTAAATTATTATTTCACCTTTAAAAACAAATGCAACAGGCCCTTCCAACCAAATATCGGTAAAAGAATTATCTGCATGTTTTTGAAACATCACATTTAAATTACCTCCTAATGTTTTTATTGAACAATAATCTTTTGCGGTGGATACATCTTTAATAGCCGCTACCAGAGCAGCAGCTGTTACACCGGTACCACAGGAATTAGTCTCTCCCTCCACCCCCCTTTCATAGGTACGTACAAACAAATTATTGTTAATTTTTTCAATAAAATTTACATTTGTTCCTTCACTTATAAAACGATTATTATAACGTACCTTTTTGCCTTCCTCCGCTACATTATAATTATTAACATTATCAATAAATTTAACATAATGAGGAGACCCAGTATTTAGAAATGAATAATCAGAATTTAATTCTATCTCACATACGTCATTCATTTTAATACTTATAATACCTGGTTTTATAATAGCATCGTGACATCCATCGGCAGCAATAAATTTAGCAGTGCCGCCAACTAAACCCAAAGTATGAGCGAATTCAACAATACATCTCCCCCCATTACCACACATACTGCCTTGCTTACCATTAGAATTAAAATATATCATTTCAAAATCGAAACCAGCTTTTTGTTGAAGCAACATTAAACCATCGGCACCAATACCAAAATGTCTATCGCATAACTTGGCAACTAGATTTACATCAGAACAATTAAATAATAAATTGCGATTATCAATTATTATAAAATCGTTGCCAGTGCCATGATATTTGTAAAAAACGATTTTCATTTTTCAATTAAAAGTTACAAAAAAAATTTAGATTAAATTAAAAAATATTATTTCAGTTTGCTAAGCAACGATTCTTCTACAATATTTTCATAGGATTTATATTCACTAGAAACTTCAAGTTTATAAACCATTGAGCCGTTTCTCAAATAAATAACATCGTCCAAAGAATAAATTTTCAATCCTTCTATATTTACAATACCATACAATGCAATTTTGTATTTACTCATTTTATAACCCTTATAATTCAATGGCGATTGCCATAACTCAATATTTATAAATTGTTTTGTAACACTTTTATTGTCCTTCATTCCGCTGATTTTATTGAGCAAAGAATCTTTTAAATTAAGTTTATTTGTTACATTACCTAAATTAATAACCTCCATTGTTTTGGTAGATATTATTTCATCTTTTTTTACAACAATATTTTCAGAAGAAGAAAAAACATTTAAACCAGAAGTATCGTTTGCAGAAAACTTTTTTACGGTGTCAGCATCTAATAAAAAACCAGAATTTGAATTCGAAACTTTATTTGAATCCACATTATTTGAAACATTTCTGTTTTTAAAAGTATTACTTTTTGGTTTAACTGCTATAACTGCAACTTTGTCATCGGTTTTTAAAGCTGCTTCCTCCGTTTTTGAAGAAGAAATAAATGTTTTAGCAATATTTTTATAAAAATTCAGCTCCTTAAAATAATCATCAAGTTTCAAAATAAAAAAGCCACCGGCAATTAATAACCCAGCCATTAAACCAATTAAAAAGGTTTGTGATTTATCTTTTAAATTACTCATTAATTTTTATCGAATTATTTTATTGAATCAAAATGAAATATAAAGTTAATAAACCTTTACAAATAGCTGTTAATTAATGTTAAAAATAAGCAATAACAATAATATAGGAACAAATTTTGTGTTATATATTTTGAAAAAGAACAAGTATTTAATTTAATAAAAAAAATACATTTACTTTACTAAATACTAAAATAGAAGTCACAACAAATAAAAACATAAAAAAATGAAAAAATATGCAAGCTCTTTTACCATTGCTATCCTAGGAGGGATAGCCGCATTAAGTCTTCATCAATTTTTTAATACTCCAGCCGCAGTTCGGGATTCACAAATGGCATATCATGCTCCTATAAAAATTATTAACACCGCGGGTGCAATGCCAGAGAATACGATAGACTTTACAATTGCTGCTGAGCTTTCGGTACATTCGGTTGTAAATGTAAAGACTACTTTTTCGTCACAAACTAATCAGAACGAATATTATTATGACCCTTTTCATGGCTTTTTCGGGCAAAAGTCACCACAGCAAACAGAAACTCAAATAGGAAGTGGTTCGGGAGTAATCATTTCTCAAGATGGATTTATTGTAACTAATAACCATGTAATAAACGGGGCTAGTAAAATAGAAATTACATTAAACGACAAGCGTAGTTATACCGCAGAAGTAATTGGGAAGGACCCTACAACCGACCTTGCACTATTAAAAATAAAAGAAAGCAACTTAACTTTTATGACATACGGGAATTCCGATAACGTAAAGGTAGGAGAATGGGTATTGGCTGTTGGTAATCCTTTTAATTTAACATCCACAGTAACAGCAGGTATTATAAGCGCGAAAGCTAGAAATATAAATATCATTGAAAAAGATCCTACGAATGGAATTAACCCTATCGAATCATACTTACAAACAGATGCGGCTGTTAACCCCGGAAATAGTGGCGGCGCACTTGTTAATGGAAAAGGTGAATTAATAGGTATAAATTCTGCTATTGCTTCAAATACTGGCTCATACACAGGCTATTCATTTGCAATACCGGTAAATATTGCTCGCAAAATAATAGCTGATTTATTAGAATATGGTGAAGTTCAGCGTGCCTTTATAGGAATTAGTATCCTTGATTTAGATGCTAAATTAGCGAAAGAAAAAAATATTTCTGAAATAAAAGGCGTTTATGTAGGTAGATTAACTGCTGGCGGATCAGGCGAAGACGCTGGTATTAAGGAAGGCGATGTAATTACAAAAATTGCTGATGTAACGGTTAATAATGTACCAGAATTACAAGAGCAAATTAATAGGTACCGCCCTGGTGATAAAATAAATATTACAATAAAACGCAATAATCAAATAAAAGTATTGGCACTAATTTTAAAAAACAAAAACAATAATATTAGCATTATTGAAAGCCCAAAAATTGAAGTTTTTTCCCTTTTGGGAGCTACCTTTGAGACTCTTAATGCTAGTGAAATAAAAAAATTAAATATTGAAAATGGACTGCGAATTAGAAAATTAAATGCAGGAAAATTGTTAAGTGCAGGTATTGACGAAGGATTTATTATTACTTATGTCGACAAAAAGAAAATCAATACAATGGAAGATATAAAAAGTGCACTTGAAAACAAAAGAGGTGGCGTGCTTATTGAAGGGGTTTACCCAAACGGAATGAGGGCATACTATGGTTTTGGAATGTAATATTTTAGAGAACTTTATAGGATTGATTAGAATTAAATAAAATATTATAAAAAATATTTGACAAGAAGATGCTTTGGCAATAATAGTAAGGATGCAAAAAATGCTTGGTAGTTTCCTAAATAAACATTTATTATAATTATTTTATTGGTTTAATTAATAATTAAACAAATCAATTTATTGATTCAACTAAGTTTAGTTAAATTATTTACTTATTCTTTTCAACTCTCGTTCTATGTCTTTCTTTTTTATATCATCGCGTTTATCATACAACTTTTTCCCCTTTGCTAAAGCTATTTCTAACTTTGCGTATCCCTTATCATTAATAAATAATCGCAAGGGAATAATTGTTAAACCTTTATCCTTTAATTTCCCATTTAATTTTTCCAACTCCCGTTTATTGAGCAGCAATTTGCGATCTCTTTTTTCTTCTACATTATTATAAGTCCCATTAAAATAATGAGCAATGTGCATGTTTCTAATATATAATTCGTGGGATAAAAAAACACAAAAGGCATCGTTGATATTCGACTTTGCCTCTCTTATTGATTTTATTTCTGTCCCAGTTAATTGAATACCCGCAACATATTTATCAATAAATAAATATTCGAAAGATGCCTTTTTGTTTTTTATATTAATAAATTTGTCTGTACTCATAAATTAAATAGTAAAAAAATATAGGTTCATATGCATTGCAGACAATTAAATTAAAAAAAAGAGTTTAATCAAACATTATTTAGTTAAATAGCATTGCCTTATTATTTAACTATCAAAACTGGTATTTTCACATTATGCCTTACAGCATCCAGTGTGGTACCAAAAATTAAATCTTTAAATGCTCTGTGGCCATGAGCACCCATAACCAACAAATCGCAATTAAAATAATTTACAATTTCCGGAATACTTTTCTTAGGATTACCAAACCCCAGCTTTGTATGAATAGAATACCCTTTTAATTCTAAATCGCTTTTATAATTTTCCAAGTTATTTTTATCCGACAAAGTTTCAAGATCATCAATTTCACTATCCATCATACGAGCACCTGCAGTCTCCACAATATGAATTAAAAAATATTCAGCAGTTTTTCCACCTTGAGCAATGGCATTACTTATGGCCTTATTATCACTTGAACTAAAATCCACAGTAATGGCAATACGTCGATAATTAATGTCGTAAATAATTTGTAATTTCTCCTGTGCACCATCAGGAACTATCATATTAGAATCTTTCAATTTTTGAACCATTGGCAAAACTGTAATATAAATTAATAATAAACTTGCTCCTATTATAATTGGAATCAATGTACAATAAAGAAAAATTGGATTATCCGAATTATTTATCCATTCGCTAACTTTTTCAATAACCAATTTAGCGTTTAATATTACAATAATTGCTGCAACCAACCAAGCACAAATTTTTACCCAAACTTTATTTGCAAACTGTCCCATCATTTTTTTATCACTTGTTAAATGAATCAATGGAATAACTGCGAAACCAAGTTGTAAACTTAAAATTACCTGACTTAAAATAAGCAGCTCACCAGTAGCACCTTCACCAAAAATATAAATTGTTAGAAACGCTGGAATAATTGCAATTAATCGAGTAATAAGCCTACGAAGCCATGGTTGAATACGCAAATTAAGATAACCCTCCATAACAATTTGACCAGATAACGTGCCAGTAAGTGTTGAACTTTGGCCGGCAGCTATTAGCGCTATAGCAAATAAAATAGGGGCGTAGCTATTCCCTAAAACATCATCGAGCAATCTATGCGCATCTTGTATTTCAGATACATGATTTAATCCTGTATTAAAAAATGCAGCCGCCGCAAGTATTAATATTGCAGCATTTACAAACAATGCTAAATTTAATGCTATAACAGTATCTATAAAATTAAATTTAATAGCTTCCTTAATTCCTGAGGGGGTCCTATTAATTTTTCGTGTTTGAACCAATGAAGAATGTAAATATAAATTATGAGGCATTACCGTGGCGCCAATTATTCCTATAGCGATATAAAGTGCATCGTTATTTGGAATACCAGGAATAAAACCTTTTATAAGCATACTTCCAACAGGTTTGGCAAACCATAATTCGGCAATAAATGCCAATCCAATAGTTGCAATCAATATAAGAATAAATGCTTCCATTTTACGAATGCCAAAGCGCTGTAATACCAATAACAACAACGTATCTACTACGGTAATTGATACTCCAGCCAATAATGGAATATGAAACAACAGCTGCAATCCAATAGCCATCCCAACAACTTCGGCAAGATCACAGGCTGCTATTGCTATTTCTGCTAGTAACCAATTGAAAAAATTTACAATGCGAGGGTAGGCTGACCTGGAAGCTTGTGCTAAATCTAAGCCTCGCACTAATCCTAATCTGGCACTTAAGCTTTGTAATAAAAGCGCCATAATATTACTCATTAATAGTACCCATAATAACTGATACCCAAACTGACTACCTCCTGCAATGTCGGTTGCCCAATTTCCGGGATCCATATATCCAACACTAACTAAATAAGCCGGCCCAATAAAAGCAAAAAGTTTTTTCCAGAAACCTCTTTTATTTGTAGTGTCAATACTTTCGTTAACCTCTTCAAGTGATTTACTTGTAAATTCTCTCATTATTTATTAATTGCCAGTATGTTTTTTGCTACATCATTACTTATGAAAACATTATTACCTTTATTTATAGTGATTTTAAGTGAACGATCAAATTTAATTATGTCCTTTATTTTTATTTCATGCCCCAATGCAATACCAGATTTATCCAAATATTGTAAAAATGAAGTGGAATGATCTACTACACCTGTTATTATGCAAACGTCATTCTTGTTAAAAAATGATAATAAATGTGATTTAGGATTATTCAACTTCCCATTGGCGTCTGGTATTGGATCACCGTGAGGATCTACAATTGGGTGGTTTAAAAACTTATCTATTTTTTCAATTAATTTATCAGAATTAACGTGTTCTAATTGTTCTGCAATATCATGCACTTCATCCCATTTAAAATCTAAAATATCAACTAAAAACATTTCCCATAGCCGGTGTTTCCTAATGATTTTCAATGCTGCTTTTTCTCCTTTGGAGCTTAGCGTAACTCCTTGATATTTTTTATAATGAATCAATTTTTTATCCGACAGCTTCTTAAGCATATCTGTTACTGATGCGGCAGAGGTGTTTACTCTTTCAGCAATAGCATTTGTGCTAACCGCCAAGCCGCTTAATTGAACAAGTTTATAAATTGCTTTTAGGTAATTTTCTTCTGTAAACGAATTCATCAATAATTATTTTTAAACAAATATAGAAATAAATTTTAGACTTGTCTAAAATAATATTTATACGACATAAAAAAAATACATAAATGTATAAATGGCTTCTATAAATTAAAAATTATTAATGTGGGAAAAATTGCCACGACAGCAGTAAGGGAAGAAAAAAAAATAATTTTTAGTAATCTGGAAATTATATTAAAGATAAATATTAATGTTCGACACCATCTATAATTCGAAAAACATGGAGAACGAATGGAAATAGAGCATCCATAGATTCCTTTGCTCCCTTAGTAGAACCGGGCAATGCCATAATGAGTGTATTGCCTTTCATCCCAGCAACTCCTCTAGATAGCATAGATAAGGGAGTTCTATCCTGTCCATAATTACGAGCAGCTTCCATAATTCCGGGGATTTCTTTATCGAGCAATGGCCTTATTGCCTCTGGAGTTACATCCCGAGGTGAAAGGCCTGTTCCTCCGGTTAAAATAATGATATCGTTTTTAAATTCATAAAGACTTAGAATTTTTTTTTGGATTGCAAGTATTTCGTCCGGAATAATTGAAAAATCGGACATTAAGACTTTACAGCTTTCTAACTTTTTTACAATTGCTTTACCTGCCTTGTCTTCCTTCATGCCAGCAGAAATACTATCGGAACAAACTATTACAGCAGCTTTTAAGTTCGTTCGGTATGCATCTGTAAAATCAGATTTGCCGCCCATCTTTTCCTTTAATTTTACAGTATTAATTTCAATTTCTTTATCAATAGGTTTTAGCATGTCGTAAATTGTTAATGCTACTACCGAAACACCATGCATTGCCTCAACCTCCACTCCAGTTTTATAAATAGTATGCACTTCCATTTCAATATGAATTTCTAAATTTATAATTTGGTACCTAACAGCCGTAAACTCAATAGGTAAGGGATGGCAATCTGGAATCATATCACTGGTACGTTTTACTGCAAACAAACCAGCGGCCTTAGCCATCTCAAACACATCCCCTTTAGGAACAGTTTTATTAAGGATGGCCTCTACAGTTTCCTGTTTGCTAAGCTTAACAATTGCAACAGCAATAGCTGTTCTCAAGGTATTTGATTTGAATGTAATATCTACCATAAAACCTGAATTTTTGTATTAATTAAATATTCTCTTTCCAAATAAAAGTTTTGTCTTCAAAAATCTCCTTACCCCATATAGGAACTGAAATCTTTACTTGATCCACAATAAACCTACAAGCTTCAAAAGCCATATTTCTATGCTTGGCCGATACAAAAACAAAAAAACAAATTTCACCGGCATTTACAATTCCAATGCTATGGTATATGTGCATGCAAATAATTTCAAATTTCACAAATGCAGCTTCACGAATTTCGTGAAATTTAACCTCTGCCATTTCCTCATAGGTGGAATATTCAATAGCCTGAACTATATTATTTCCGAGCACATCTTTTCTTACTTGACCCAAAAAAATATCGTGAGCACCAATCTCTTTATTAGAGAGATGTTTGGCAATTGAATCCGAAATAAAATTAGGAGCAATTGGTCCTAAAATAAAAACTTTAGATTTTTTCATTTCTTTCATTTTAATTCTAATTTGGAAAGTTTTTAATCCATTCCAGTGCCCCACCATCTAAAAAATGAAGATTAATAAATCCAAATTCTTTTTCAAGTATAGTTATCGCACGTTTACTTCTTAGCCCCGTATTGCAATACACAATCACCTTTTTATTATCCGAAATCAAATGTAGCTTATTATAAATTTCACTTAAGGGGATATGTAAATCTACAAATTCATGAATTTGAGGATACTCAAAGGGTTCGCGAACATCAATAAGTTGAATATCTATTTTATTATCAATTATAAATTTAAGTTCATCAATAGAAATGGATTCATTTGATAATTTAATGTCTGGCGCTTTACAAAAATATTCATAATCCATTTGAATAAATTCAGTATTATTTTTGGGTGCTATATCAACCCAATTCTTATTTCGAGAAAATTCTATCGTTTGAAAATTCGAACTTAATGCATTAAATAATAAAAGCTTTCCAGAAAGAGGTTCACCCAATCCTGTAATAATTTTTATTGCTTCTGTAGCCTGAAGTGTTCCTATAATACCCGGCAAAAATCCAACAACACCAATTTCAGAACAATTAGGAAGCTTATCAAAAGCTGCTGGAATGGGAAACAGACAACGATAAGTAGGTCCTTCAAGAACTGAATGTGTTTTTAAATTAAAAACAGAAACTTGTCCCTCAAATTTATATATAGCGCCATAAATTAAAATCTTATTAAGCAATATGCATGCATCATTTATAAGGTAACGGGCAGCATAATTATCTGTTCCATCAATAATAATATCATAATCAGTGAAAATATCCAGAGCATTTTTATTATCCAGCTTAACAGAATATTTACTAATTTTCACAAAAGAGTTTTGAGATGAAAGTTTTGCAAAAGCTACTTCCGCTTTTAATAAGCCAATATCTGTTAAAGAATAAAGCACCTGCCTTTGTAAATTAGAAACTTCAACTGTATCAAAATCGAGGACACCGATTTTACCTACCCCCATGGCTGTAAGGTACAGCGCAGCAGAGCAGCCCAACCCTCCCAATCCTACAACTAATACCCTGGCATTCTTAATTTTCTCTTGTCCCTCTATCCCTAAACCTGGAAGCATAAGTTGTTTGGAATAATGCGCTATTTCTTCTTTATTCAACAAATAATTTAATAATTTTATATTTTAAAAAAAACCAAGACTTTTATATCAACCACCAGCAAATGGTGGCAAAAAAGCAATTTCATTCTCTGCTTCAAGCTTTTGATTATTTAATACTACTTTTTTATCCACAGAAATTAAAAATACACAATTCTTTAATTCTGGATATTCCATGAACAAATTTTCTTTTAGTGTTTTAATATCATCACAATCATTTACTTTTAATATAGATTTACCAAACATTTCTGACAAAGAACCAAATAATTTCACCTCCATAACCATAAGACCTTATGTTGTTTTTTTAAAAAATAAATAATCAATTTATCGTTTTTTATAAAATATTTATCTCAAAATATTATTCTCCATAAATTAATATGAGCTACTAAATGTAAATTAAATTCCACTAAAATAAACAAACCGAATAAATAATAAGATTTAAATATTCAAATGGATCTATTATTTTAAATAAAAAAATAAATAAAACTGATATATACATACAAGTATATCATAATTTATATAATTATTAGTTCACAGTTAATAGCTTAAAACTTGCTATAATTAAAACAAAGGCAAGAATTCTTTTTAAGGTTTTACTTTCAAATTTACTTCGGCCCAAATAAGCGCCTAAGGATCCACCTGCTAATACAACAATTATCCAAAAATAAATAGGATTGTAAATTACTGCATCTTTTATAAAAAG
>Ga0114966_10003240_pt1 | contig 14364 bp, 16 predicted proteins | sample M_130207_XF_Meta_FD_87029 | JGI IMG/M metagenome (GOLD analysis project Ga0114966, IMG submission 87029) | Freshwater microbial communities from Lake Montjoie, Canada to study carbon cycling - M_130207_XF_MetaG | ecosystem: Environmental > Aquatic > Freshwater > Lake | place: Lake Montjoie... | reverse complement strand
ATGAAGATATACCAGACGAATTAGATAATTGGTTAGAGGGTAATACCGACTATTTATCAGCATCCTCACTTGAAGATAAAGTAAAAGAACTATTAAACTTAGATAGTGAAATAACATCATCCGAAATTGTAGAAAAAGATAAAGGTGGTGAAGAGTATAGTGAAAACTGGAATAAAAAACTAATTACTATAAAATATAATGGTCAGGATTTGATTAAAGTTTGGGTTTCAAATGATAATGTATATGACTTCGGAAAAAATTCTATATCATTTGATGGAATACCGGATGATAAGTTAGTTAAAATTCCTTATGGTGGTGCACGTTTTTACTTCGATAGAAGTTTATTAAGTATATAAAAAAAAATAAATATTATGAAATATATTAAAATGTTTGAAGATTTAAACGAAACTCTTTATCAAGAAATACAAAATATGATTGATAATAATCAATTCTTAAAAGGTAAAGTAAAAGCCGATAACTCAACAGTATTTGAAGCTGGTGATTTTATTTTACTTCTTAGTGATCTAACACATATAACTGATGCTCACGTTGATGAAAAAATTCCTGGTTCTAAATTTGAAAAAGGAGTTGATTTGAAAAAAGCAATTATTGATTTAGTTTCTAATAACAAACCAACTGAAATGACAAAAGGTTTTGGACCAAGTGAATCTAAAGTAACTAATCCAGAAGAAGCTGAAAAGTTCAAATGGTTAGGTTTAGATTCTAAAACAAATGTTGGTGTTGAGAATGTTCATAAGTTAGAACCAAATGCTGATGAATTCAAATCAATGAATGTTTATACTTATAAAGATTCAAGAGGTAATGAATTTAATATTAAAGTAAAAGAAGGTGAAGGTGAAAAAACTACTTTCTTGAGTTTCATTGGTGCTAAACTTGGTAAAATAGGAGATAAAACAGTTCTTTCTGTTATGACAGCTTTTCCTGGTAAAAATGGTGCTGAAGTTGCTAATAGAAATGACTTTATGAAACAAGGTTATTACTTTACAACTACAAGTAAAGATGTTATTGAAAATTCAAAAGGTTCGGTAGCAGAGTCGTTAAGACGTATTAAATCATTTAAGAAATTTTAATTAAAGAGAGCTAATTACTAGCTCTCTTTTTAATTGTACTAAAGAACTATCTTTAGACATATCATAGTATTGATAATCATAAGAATCTAACTCAAGTGCTATATCAAATTTATACTCATGTTTCTTTCTGTAATTTTCATCTCTACCATGATAACTATTTTTCTGTGTAGGAACAAACAAATCTTTATCATTCTTAATACAAAACTTAATTAAATCATTAATCAAGTAAGGCTTCTCCATAAAAATATCTAAATGATAAATAACAATTGATTTACTTTTAATTAAATCAAAGTTAATCTTTTCGGGATCATTTACACCAAATCTATTAAGAATAGATTTCTTAACTTTATAACGATATAAGATTAATGAATCAGGTAATAAATTATGTATTTCTTCTAATATCTTAGAATTGACAGAATTATTATTAGACCATTCATATAATGTAGGAAAATCTAATCTGTATATCACATTAAGAATTTTAAGATTCTTTCTTTAATACCCGATTGTTTAATTCCTTCAGAACTCTTCGGTGTTAAGACAAAGTTCTTCAAACCACCAAGAAAGTTACCAGAGATTGGTCCATATACTTCACCTAAAGGTAAATCATCAACAGCAACCCACTGAGTTACTTCTGGATGTTCTTTTAACCAGTTATTAACTTCACTTATTCTATACTCAGCCAATTCTCCAACAGTGTAATAACTTTTATCATACTTCAAAGGAATATTAGGGGTAGTATCAATTGGTTGTTTAACAACACCATACTTAGTAAACATTTGTTTTAGTTCATCTAAAGTACAATACAACTTCCAATCAGAACTAACAACAATTTCAGCATCAGTTTCTAATAAGATTGAATTAAGAATCTTAACAGCTTTATCATTGAAGTTATCCATTTTTACCCAAGCAGGCATAGAACTTTCAGTACCAGGAAATTCCTTTAAGTACTTAGATTTCTTTTTGCCTCGTCCACCCCATTCGGTAGAGAGACAAACCACGCCATCATTATCCAAAAATATTACCTTCATCTTATTATATATTTACAAATATACGGAAAGTTTTTAAAATAAAAAAGTCCCTTTCGGGACTTTTTTATTTTAATCTTCCTTATCAACAATTATTTGTTTCACTTTACCATTACTTCTTGAGATTGGTACTTTGACACCAATTGAGATTATCAATACTCTACCTTTAACTTTTGAAAGATCGAGACTATCACAATAACCATCAGTTAATATAACTGTGTTAAAGTCATTGAACTGATCCACAACTAATTCAACTGCTGGAGTTAAAATTGTACCACCAAGACCTTTAATCACCATTGTTTCCAATTTGCGTTTGTTCTTGATGTTCTCAATCCACTTAACTTCGGTATCAGCCTCAATCAAGTTAATCTCGATATCATTACGATAAACATAAGAAAGAACTTTCTCAAAAGTACCACCCATTGAACCAGATGTATCTAAGATACAGTTGATTTTGGTTTTTACTTTACGATTACCTTTCAATCCAGAGATTTGACGACGGTTAGGTTTAACAATCGTTTTTTGTTTTACAGTACCAAAAATCATATTTGATACAGCTCTCTTGATTTCTTTCAAGTAATCTTTACGCTTCTTACGAAGTTTGTTAAGAGTAGTTTCAACATTACCCGCAGATAAACCACGAGCCGCTAAACGCTCCATAACGTCTTTAACCATTGCCTCACGCATCTCTTCTGGAACATCATCACCGATGTGTTTATCCATGTACTCACCGTTATTCTTTTCCATATCATCAAAGATTTGTTCTTTAGACCAAGTATCTAAAGCCTCACCATCTTTGGATGGATTCTTTCCGTAAGGTCCGTAAGATGGTTTACCACTAGAGTCTTTACCACCTTCGTTACCAGTACCTTGACAATCTGGACAACTTTCTCCTTCTCCTTGACCATCGCCTTGTCCTTTACCAGGTTTACCTTGGCCTTGACCTTCACCTTTGCCTTCACCATCTTGTTTGTCTTGACCTTCGCCTTGACCATCACCAGGTTGTTGACCTTTTCCTTTACCTTCTTGTTTCTCGCCTTCACCTTGGCCTTTTTGTTTTTGGTCACCTTGTCCGTCTTTCTTACCAGAACCATTACAAGACTTACACTCAGAGTTTTTCTTGTTTTCTTTCTGCCATTTTTCTTTCTCGTCTTTCAACCACTCGTATAACTCTTCAAAGATAAGTTTACCTTCGTATTCTTTAGGAACAAAAAGAGCCATGTTTTTACCATCTTTGTTCTTAGGAATTTCAACAAAAGCGTGTGGAATATCTTCCCAAATAACGTGATTGATAATCATATCTTGAGCAATATTCGAAAGTTTGTGATCGTATTGACCACTTACAGTACGCTTAGGGTGATTGAAAAGTAAGTGGAAGTCTTCGTGAAGAGTAATAAAGTTTACTTCTTTGTTAGACATATCTTCAAGAAACTTTGGAGAATAAAAGAAATTCATACCTTTAGTAGTTACGTTAACCGCACAAGTTCCAATAGAATCTTGTTCAACAAAGTTGATGTGTAAGTTAAACTCACCGTAGTATGGTAAGTTAATCTTGGTATCAATCAACATTGTTTGAATACCTGCTAAAAGCTTTTCGTGTATATTCTTTAATATCATAATTTGTTATTTTATTTATTTCTACAAAGATATGTATTTATTTTTAATTGGCAAAAGTTTTTTTCTTTCTATTGAGAAGAATATCTTCTTCTACTTTTATTAATTTATCAATATCATTCTCAATGATATGTCTTTTATTATTCTCAGTTTTTTTCATTCTTCTTTCTAACTCATCATCGAAATAATCAGAAACTATATCAGCATGTTTTTGTGGAAAGTGTAGTTCATATAAACTTCTACTAGTCTCATTAACATCCATAAGTGTCATAATATAATCATTGTTTCCACTATGTTGGAATATCATGAAAATATTTTCTTTTTCAATTTGTCTAACACCAAATGAATTGTAAGACATTTTAGTATCTTCATCTTTCAAAAGCATTTTCCAAAGACGAATAGCTTTTTCCTCATAAGGACTAATTTTAGATCTTTCGGCCTCCATTTTATTATCAATCGATTGCCTCCAGTTTTTCCATATTACCAATCCTCTCAGAATACGGTACTTTATTTTATATCTAATGCTCATATTTATATTATATATTTATATTATTTTTTGTTTACCAAGCTCAACTTCTTTAGAATCGTAAGAGTTAGATTGACACAACTTGTCAAACTCTGGCTCTTGTTCAAATCCATTACGAATCATCTTACCAACTAATTGATGCCAAGTCATATCACCACGGTATTCAAACTCTCCTTTTTCAACCATAGTCATTTTACCAGTTGGGTCGAAACTTATTTTTCCTAAAATATCTTTACTTACTTCTACTTTTTCGGCAGTGATATCATCTTTCTTAGCGATACGGATTTTATAAAAACCACCTGTTAGTTGTTCAAATAAAACTTCTTTTTTAAGACCAAGAAGGTCAGCAATTTTATCAGCAACATGTTTAGTTGTTTCATCTAAACCTAATTCATTCTTTTGTTCTTCAGAAACATAGAACACATAACCATTTGGCTCATCACCAGGTGTCATAGATTCTAAACGTGTTTCTAATACTCCAAGTTGTTCAGATGATAATTTTAATTTAGACTCTGTTTGTGAAATGTCTCTCTTATATGTAAGAACTTCTTTTGTTTTTTCTTCAACACGAGACTTTAACTCTTTTACTTTTTCTTCATTCATAATACGGAATTGTTTTTCCATATATGATTCAGCCGCAGCTTTTAGTTTCTCATTTGGTTCTGCTGGATTTTCAATTGCCTCAACAAATATTTCAGCATCTTGTTCAGATAAGTCTAATCTTTCAACTGGCTCATCGGAACCAAATAAATCATCAAGTAAAATAGATCCTTTAGCGGATAGTTCTGGTTTTTGTTCTTCGTCAAATAGTGATTTCAAAATATCAATAGGTTTTTTTTGTTCAACTTCTAAATAACATAAGTCACCATTAACATCAGCGAACTGAATGCCAGCAACTACAAATTTTTGTGCGTATCCTGTAATTTCCATAGAATCGATATCATCTAACAAACGCTTGCGTTGAGCCGCATCAGTTATATCAGTATCAACTTCTTCAAATTTGATTGTTCCTTCATCACAAATTGTGATTTTGAAAATAATACCTTCTAAGGTACCAGAAAGTTTCTCACCTTTAACAAAGGCGATATCACGAATGAAACGGATTTTAGCACCATTTACAGCGGAAACAAAACTTAAGAACTTTCTCTTAGGTTTTAGGTCTCCAATTATAATTTCTTTAACTTCTTCAGTTTGTTTAGTTTCTTCCATGAATTTTTATTTAGATTACAAATATAGTAAAAATATTTTATAATTAGTCTTCGTTTATAATATTAATTTTAGCATCTCTAACTTCATCTTTGGTCAAAGGATCTGGTAACTTTTGATCATCATTATAAACAATATTATCAGTTTCAATGTATTTGTCACCAGACTCCGTAATTAAATCAATAAGAACTGGATCTGTAACATCTTTATCATCTTGAATATCAAAGATACTCATAATTTCTTCTTTAAAAGTAAGTAAGTTGTGTTTAACAACAGGATCCTCATCAGAGAACTTATCTAAACAAACGGTTAAGAGTAAATACAACTCTTTCTTAGTAAGTTGTTTCATCTTTTCAACTTGTGTTATCACATTGAAGTTTGTATAAATATCAACAAACTCATTTGAGACGTGGATATTCTTTGTAGATTGGTCAGTGTTATCGTAATCGTACATATTTTTTATTTAAATTCCTAATTTTTCTAATTTATACTCACGGTACTCTTGTTTACTAACAGAACCTAACTCATAAGCTCTTTGAAAGAACACTTCAAAAATATGTTCTTGTTTCATAGACTTAGCCGCCATTGCTCTGTTGAGAGCTTTAAATTCATCTGAAATTCGATTGGCTTGTGTTTGTGATAAGGCAATTGCTTTATCTACATCACCTGCTGATTTATCAACAATATCTTTAACTCGTTGATAATTTTTATCAAACTCTGCTTTAGTTTGACCATTATATCTACCTTCCTTTAATCCTCTCATATTATATTTTGTTTCTAAGATTGTTAACATTTTATTAAACTGTGAATCAAATCTTTCTGGTAATCTTTTACCATTTTTATAATGAACATACTTATACCAGAACCAGTATAAGTCACTCATAAAATCATTGTCTCGTTTAATTATCATTTTCTAACAACCGTATCCAACCAAACACATTTGAGTTCAGATTCAATATGATAATGATTTGTTGTGATAAAAGTAGTATCAGTTTGATTCGCTGAATAAGCATCACACGCGGATTTTTTTGTTTTACAAGAAAACAAAAAAACGGATAATAGGGTAATAAAAATATATTTCATGTTAAAAAATTTAGTGCGGGTAGCAGGATTTGAACCCGATACCGTTGGTGTTAGAAGCCAACGCGACTTCCACGCCGCATTAGGTTCTACCCGCATTATTATAATACAAAGATAGTTAAATTTTTTGAATTGTCAAATAATATTTCTAATTATTTTACAAGGTGATCCATATGCTACTACATTATCAGGAATATCTTTTGTAACAACAGATCCAGCACCTATAATAGAATTCTTGCCTATCTTTACGGTATGTAATATATTAGTACCCATTCCAATTGTTGTTCCCTCACCTATGGTTACATTACCTGCGATGTTAACACCTGGATTGATTGAACAGTAATCACCAATGGTTGTATGATGTCCGATGGAAACATGCCTGTTGATTGATACAAAGTTTCCTATTGTTGTGTGTGCGGCAATTGATACCTTTGAGTTGATAAGAAGCCCACAACCAAGTGTGCTCGTATCAGATATATCCAAACCATCATGTATCACATTCATGAACTTATTTATATCTGGGTTCAACGCTTCCATAATTGTTTTCTTATGGGATGGCTGATATACACCAAGGGTCATCATGATGTAGTCATCTATATTGATCCCCTCAAGTACCTCAATATTAAATCCATTATGTTCAAATGTGTTTTGTATTGGTAAACCCAGGTTATTGTATATGTGGATATCAGATGTTCTTATCTTGTTCGAATACAAATTATCCAATATCATTGTGATAATGTTATCTCCTTTACCTATTATTAATAATTTTTTTTCCATATCCTAATTCTTTTAATTCTTTTGATGTGTAGTGAGTTATATCTAACTCATTCATTATTCTGTGTGTTCTTTTTAATAATTCGATATTTGTTGTTTTTTCTTTTTCTTTAAGATATAAATTATCTTCAAGTCCAATTCTAACTCCATCAAAGTCTAACAAACCATATAAATTACTTTTCAATTGTTGAGAACCTATTCCACCTAAACAAGTATATGAATTAGATGGTAGATTAGCTTTAATTGATGATAAATTACTTAAATCACACTGACCATTATAAATGTTACCTAATATAAAGTTTATATGATATGGTGGTGTTAATTTATCTTTTGATATAAGATAGTTAGTATAATTCAACATTCCAGTATCAAAACATTCTATTTCTGGTTGTACTCCATATCTATTCATCTCATCTATTAATGATAGAATCATATTAGGTTGATTAACTGATGTACCTGATGGAAAATTTAATGATGACATAGTTAGTGAGCCCATATCAGGTAGTAACTGTAACACTTCAGACCTTTTTTCCAACTCTGGAAAATTTCTACCTGTCAGTGATACACAAATCAAAAGATCAGGACAATGTTTTTTTATACCCTCTATTATCTTTTGATACACTTCTTTTTTATAAGTATTCTCTAATTTAACCTCATCTCTAGCATGTAAATGAACAATAGATATACCTAACTCATTAGCCTCATGAACAGACTCAATTATCTCATTTGGTAGCAAAGGAGCATTTGAATTACCTCGCGTGGTTTGTGTACCAGTTGGAGTAAAATTAATTATCTTTTTCACAAATAAAAGATTTATTTTTATAGATTTCTCTTTCTTTATCATCAAAATTCTTTTCAAATAGAATTTTAACAGAGTTATCAATTCTCAAATTATCTATTTCATCAAATGTACCTAATGGTCTTACATACCAATGATTTGGTTTAATGTCCAAATTAATAACTTTTTGTTTATTAACAATAACAGTTATTTTTTCTTCAAAATCAAATCCGTTATAGAATAAATTTAAAGATTGATTATCAGGATTATAATAAAAAGTATAGTGTATATTTCTATTATAAAAATGTTCACCACCTTTCCATCTATTATTTAATTCATTTTTATTTTTAAATAAAACATTTCCAGAGTTTATAAAAATATTTTTTGTTAAAATCTCTAATGCTGCTGGATTAATTTTTGTAATTTCATTTTTAATAAAGTCACGGTTATAATTTTTAAAATTATTTGGAAGTGAACTAACTTTGAATGACTTGAATGATCCATAAAGAAAACCATCTTCTTTACCATTATTTGTATAAATTATCGAATCATAACTTTCAAGTAAACTACTATGTTCTTTTATAAGATTCACATCTAATAATTCACAGTCATATTCAATATGGTGAATATTTTGATATCCAAAATTTATAGCAACTTGACTAGCAATTGAAAACATTCTATAAATAGCAAATCCATAAAAATATTTTTCAAAAAATATAGACTGAATAATTTTATTATCAAAGAAAAAATACTTTAAACCCAGTAGTTTATATTCATCTGAAATATCATTTAAATAATCATAAAAATAGTAATTACACTTTTTTTGAATATGTATTGGAACATGTGAATGTGAAATAAGAGCAACGTGAGCATCTGATTTAATTACCGAATCGATACATCTCTCTAAACAATTTTCTTGCTCTTCAGTTTTACAATAAGCTGTTACAAAAATTAAATCTTTCACCTCAATTAAAATTAATTTAAAATATCATCAATTCTTGAATTACGACTGTAACATAACTCAGATTCTCTAAATGTATAAATCTCACCATAAGTTATAACTGATCCTTTATTATTTAACATTTCACTAGCAATAAAATCAATGAAATATTTACCATCTAATTTTCTATACTTATATTCCAAAACTAGATAATCAGTAGATTTATCTTTAGGTAAAGAAACAACTGCACCTATAGGGTATTTTACTAAACAAAATTCTGAACCATCTTCATTATAACCCCAAATCTGGGAGAAGAAATTAATAGTATCTTCTAAATAAGAAACATAAGCCATAATAGAACCTAACTTACCAGCAAAGTGATATGTAAATCTGATATATTCTTTTTCAAAAACTAAGTGTATAATCTCTTCTTTACTTTCAATAACATTATCATTGAAAATAATATCCATTATCTTCTCACTTTTTTGGTCTCTATAAATAGATTTAGTACCAAATGTTTCTTTTGATAGTTTTTCAAATAAATCAAGGAATGTTTCTTTTCTATTAGAAGCTATTGAGAATGTAAAGTCATAACGAATAAATGGGTCAATTGTTTCAACTAGTTGTTCACCCATAGGGTTATTATAACCGGTATAACCTGGATTACTGCTATAATTGATTTTTTGTCTAAAAATGACATCAGGATGACCTGATCTAACATTAGAAAGTGGGTGAACTGCGTAGTCACTTTTTTCTAATCTTCTGTTCCAGTTAAGGATTTCAGTATCTGATAAATATTTCATTATTTTAAAATTTGCTCAATTATCTTATTACGATATTCATCTAAAGTTTCAAAATGTTTGTTAAAATTCTTTTTACTTATTGGATACCAAGATTCTTCTACTTCAGATTTTATTATTAAATAGGTAGCCGGCTTTTCATAGTCTTTTGGTTCATGATATTCATATATTTTACCCCAAGCCCATTTAACATAGTCTTGACCATACTCTTTTCCATTTACAGGAAAAGTATTATCATTTCTTTCAAAACAAGTTCTTTTACAATAAACTTTCACTTACTTTACTTAGTATTTTTTGTTTCAACATTTATTAGTTGATTTAATTTTATTTCCCTCATTAACACAGTAAAGAATCTATCTAATTCACCTTCATTAACAAACTCAACCACTATGGATTGTTTATAGTCACCTTGGTCAAAAAACAACCGATTTAAGTTAGTGTAGATATTTTTATACTGAGTAACAGAAGGTATAATAACAAAACTATCTATCTCGAAATCTCCTCTTTTCATAGAAGAAATCTTACCCATATTTTTAGATATTCTCAACATAGTTTCCAACTCTAATATTAGCAACATCGATATAATCTTGTTGTAATTCAAATCCCATATAGTTTCTACCTAACTTCTTAGCAGCCACAGCAGTTGTACCAGTTCCCATAAATATGTCTAAAACTAAATCACCTTTATCTGTAGATCCTTTAATAAAGTACTCAATAAGGTCAACTGGGAAAACAGCAACGTGATTATCAGCAATTCTTTTCGATTCAGATGATATGTTTATTAGAGTTGTTGGAAGAGCGCCTTTAGGATTTGGTGCCCAATCTTTATAATCATTTGCTACTTGATTTTCTTCATTTCTAGCAAATCTCTTTTTAAGAGGATTCTTCATTCTTTGAATAGACTTTTCAGCATATGGAGTTCTCATTTCATCAAGATTAAACTTGAATCCTTTTTGTTTAGCAAACCAAAATAAGTATTCTACTCTATCACCAAATCTAGCTTTGTTAGGTAAACTTTTTAATTTGTTCCAAAATAATCTTTCAAACATTTTTAATTCTGTTTTCTTATGAATTTCTGATATCAAATCAAAAACATAAGGATGTCTGAATCCATTTTCTACCTTATCATTAATATTCAAGATGAATGATCCAGTTGGTTTAAGAACTCGGTGAATCTCTTTACAATAAGGAATAAACCAGTTTACATAATCATCCGCCAATATGCCTTTGAAATCAATATATGTTTTCAGATCGGCATAGGGCGGAGATGTTAATACCAAGTCAACAGAGTTGTCTGGTAGTTGTTTCAGTAACTCTAAAGAATCACCTTGATGAATAGCATTAATTTCCATAGATGTTATATTCTATGGAAATTAATAAGTTTATTTTAATAATGTAACATGACCATATTTATCAATACTATTACCATCTGAAGTTTTGAATCTTATTCTATAAACATAAACCTCTTCTTTCATAGGATTTCCTTTATAAAGACCATCCCACCCTTTTTTATAATCAATAGTAGTAAATATCAATGACCCCCATCTATCAAATATTTCTAATAGATAAGATCTTTGGTCGAATCCATATGAAGTAAACACTGGTATAAAAATATCATTTAATCCATCATAGTTGGGAGAGAATGTATTCGGTATTGTAACATTAAAATCATTTTTAACTTCTACATATCTTGTCATCCAATCTTTACAATCTTTTGATGATCTAGATGTTAAAGTTATTTCATATCTACCAATTTTAGAGAATATAATATTAGGATTTATTTCATTAGAAGTAAAACTCATACTTGGAATTGACCAAGTGTAAGTACAAAATCCTAATGGATTTGTTTTATTATTTAATTGTATTTTAGGATCTGATATTAATACTTCACCTATTGAGAAATCAGCAACTGGTTTAGAAAAAACACTTACACTTGGAGCAGATGTTGGTTTAGAAGCACAACCTTCTTCACTTATATAACTAAAATTTGTTGTATAAGTTCCAACTGAATTGTAAATATGTGAAACAAATATTCCCTCAGATTCTTCACCATCCCCAAACTTCCAAAAACCAGTACCTCCATTTTTATCAGTACTAAATATAACTTGTAGTGGAATACATCCAGAAGAAACATTTGTAGATACTACTACTGTTGGCGTAAGTGCTACAACAATCTTTAAGTCACTGGTATCAGGACATAAACTTGCAGTCGTTGAAGTAGTTAAATAATGTACTATGTTGTTGCCTATGTTAGCTATATTAGGATTAAACATACTTCCTATTACACCTGGACCTGACCAAGTTCCGTTAGTATTGATTACAAATGATTTAAGATTGAATGGTTGAGCAGTTCCTTTACAATAAACTGAATTTGGATATTGTATAATGTTTGCTGAAATAAACTTCTCAACAGTTATTGTTGTTTGTCCATAAGCAATACAAGGACCTGATGTTATACTGTAGTTGATTATATTGTTACCAACATTAGCATAAGCTGGTGTAAACAAACCACTTAAAGAAACTCCACTATTAGAACCAAATAATCCACCAATTGGAGTTACTAGTAATTGAAATGGTGAGTGAGTGTTACAAATAGTATTTGGTTTGGTAATACTTGGTGCTGCTAACGAATAAACTCTTACTGATGTAGTTGATGTACTTGGACATAAACCACTAGTTGAAGATGTATTGTGAATCAAAGTTATTGTTCCAGCACCAGAAGCATTTGGATTAAACATTGATCCATTAACACCAAACCCAACCCATGAACCAGGAAAACTTGCATACATGCTTAAGTTCACAGCTGAGCTTGTATTACACATATCAGGTATTTGGTTTGTAATAGTTGATGGTACAAACATTTCAACAGTAACTGTTTTTGTTTGTTGTGATGAGCAAGTATTAGTTCCTATAACATATTGAATAACGTTATTCCCAATAGAACAAAGTGATGGATTTAATACACCATTCAAGTTGATATAAGGAGCTGTTATCCAACTACCTGTACTTGGTGTAACTGACATTTGTATAAGAGCATCTAAACTACATATTGGACCAACTGAGATAATGTTAGGCATTGGTGGATTGAGTACTGACACATTAATAGTTCTGCTATCAGGACATATAGTAGTATTGGGTGTTGAATTAGTATTGTAAGTTAATACATAACTGCTAGTACCTAATCCAGCAGGATTAAATAAGTTTTGATTAACATTCATACCAGACCAAGTACCTGTTGTATTTTGAACAATAGACATTAAGTTGAATGCATTATTAGTAACACACATATTAGGAACTACTCCAGTTAACGAAGCAGTATTGTATGTTGATGGATAGATGCTAAATGTATTTGTATTTACACAAGGACCAACCGTAACCATATATCCAACAATACTATTTGATGGAGAAGATAATGATGGAGTAACAATACCTAAACTGCTAACAGCTGAATTATTAGACCAAGTACCACCACTTGGATTAGCAGACAATACAAATGATGATGTGTTATTACAAAATGGACCAGCATTGGTCATTGTAGGTATAATTGTATTTGTTACGGATATGTTTAATTGTGTACTTGAAGGACAAACTGTAGGATTAGGTGTTGATGTTGTGTTGTATGTAATATTGTAAATGCTTGTGTTTAAACCTAGTGGTGAAAAAGATCCACTAGTAATTCCTACACCACTCCAAACTCCTGTAGTGTTTTGTACAATACCCATTAAGTTAACTGGAGAATTAGTTACACATAGATTATTTATGCTACCAGTTAAAGCTGAAGTATTGAAGTAAGAAACCTCATAACTACTAGTGTTAGATGCTGCACAAGTACTAATTGAAATAGCATAAGTGTAATTATTAACTCCTATTGCAGTTGGTGATATTACACCCAACGTACTAACCCCAACTCCAGTAAATACTCCACCACCAGGTAAAGCAATTATTTGATATGGTGAGCTATTATTACATAAACTTGGTACTATAGATAAAGTAGGTGTAGGTGGATTAATTGCCAATAAGTTTAGTGTACGTGTTATTGGACAATTAATAGCAGTCGGTGTAATTACAACTGAGTAAGTTATGTTTGATTGAGTACCTACTGCAAGATTTGGTATAATGATTGTTGATTGTTGTGTGTTACCTGCTAAAAAGATATTAGGTGTCCAAGAGTAAGTGTATTGTGATAATGATGGTGGAATACTAAATACCACTCCAGCTGCAATACCACCACCTGGACATAATGTTGTTGATGTTGGGCTTAGTGTTGGAGAAAATACATGAGTGAGTATGTTAAATGAAGTTGTGTATGCACATGAACCATCAAACACTCTTACTTGATAACTACCAGTTTGTAAGTTTCCAAACAAATAACTATTTTGATTAGTTGGAGCTAATGATGAATTGTAAGCAGGAGTATTGTTTGAGTTCCATACTGAGTATGAATTAGCACCTGGAGGAGAACCTGATGCAGGAGTTAAGTTAATAGTACCACTTCCATTAGATGAGTTTAAACAAACTGAAGTAGTTAGT
>Ga0114966_10003237_pt1 | contig 14376 bp, 25 predicted proteins | sample M_130207_XF_Meta_FD_87029 | JGI IMG/M metagenome (GOLD analysis project Ga0114966, IMG submission 87029) | Freshwater microbial communities from Lake Montjoie, Canada to study carbon cycling - M_130207_XF_MetaG | ecosystem: Environmental > Aquatic > Freshwater > Lake | place: Lake Montjoie... | reverse complement strand
TTGTTCGCTTTCAATAGTTTTGTATGTGAATTTATGATTTGTTTTTTTGTAATCAATCCACGTATTCCAATCTTTTAAAAAATCTTCACTAAAATTATTAGTATTAATAATTTCTTTTATTTTTATTTCTTTTTCTTTCTTTTCTTTTATAGCATTGCCTTCGCTATGCGTTCGCATTGCGTTCGCATTTATTTCAGGTTTACTCCAGCGTTTTTTCGCGCTGTTGCTGGCTTTTGCGCTTTTATCTTGGCGCTCCTGTAATCTTGCTTTTACGCCGTTTGATGAAAAGTAACCCCCTTCAATAACGAATAAATCAAAATCATTAATTATACTTTTAACGATTGTTTCTTTGGTATGTAATTCGTACGCAATGCTTTCGTAATGCAACTGCAATGCGTTCGCATTATTATAAAGGTCTTCAACGATTGCCCAATACAAACCGTAACCGAGCAACCCGTGTTTGTGCAATAGCTTTTTTATTTTGCTATCGCTTCGCGTGTTGTAATTGTGCTGAAAATAAAATGATTCCATAAATAAAAAAAAGGGTTAATTAATGGTGGTATCATTAAAAAACCCTTTAAAAGTGAAATTAAAAATTTCGGTTAGGATACCACCTCTAAACGAAATTGAACACAAATATACTAAAATTTAAAATACCGCAAAGAATTAAATACGTGTAAATGAGTATTTTTTAAAAGCGTTCGCATCGTTTCATCAGTTGTAACCCAATTATATAATTCGTCTCGGTTATAAATAATTGTTGAATGATCTCGCTTGCCCATTATTTCAGCAATTCGATTTAAGGAATATTTAAATGATTCTTGATTTAATAACAAATCAACGATTATCATTCTGGCAATTACTAACTCCGATTTTCTGCATTTACTTAATACGTCCGATTCTTTTAAGTTTAAATATTCACACGCTTTGCGTATAATTTCAAAATGGTTTAAATTGACTTCAGGCGATTCCAATGGATGCTCAACACAGGGCTTGCAAAGTATCATAAATAAAATTTTAACTCCATAACGTCGGAGCGGTTTTTTCTAATTTTGTTTTCTCAAAACCAAAGTTTTTAATATCCTCTTTGATTTGTTTTTCAGCTAATAACCAATCATTCGCTTTTGTCCAAAATTCTTTTTTAATTTCAAAACCAAAGCCTTTACGGTTTAATCTTTCCGCAGCTATTAAAGTCGAGCCACTTCCAGCGCACGGGTCAATAACTACATCGCCTTCATCTGTAAAAATTTCAATTAATTTTTTTAATAATTCAACAGGCTTTTGCGTTGGATGTATTTTTTCGCTTTCATTATCTCTTGGCCAGTCAATGCAATTAAAAATCATTTTACCGTTGTTTCTAAACTTTGGCAATCTATCGCGATATAAAACTAATCCATATTCGCAATTACCAACAATTTTCATATTTGCTTTTAATACCTGAGCGGAAAAGTTTTTGCGAAAAACTAAATTAATGTAATTATTTAACCCGTATCGCTTTGCCAATTCAATCAAATACATTTGCTGGTCAAAAGCGCAAAAGATTATCATACACGGCGCATCGCCTTTTTGCCTCGCTTCGCCTTCAACCTTTACTTTTTTAGTTTCTGATTTCAACATAGTACTGCAAAAGTGCATAAATTCAGCTGGTCTAAAATCTTCATCCGTATCAAAAAAACTTTTACCAGCCAATGCGCTTTCGCCGTTTTCATTATCGCCATCTTTATACCATGCTGGGTTTGAAGCGTAAGCATTATTACCTAAATTGTATGGTATATCGGCAATAATTAATTGCGCTTTTGGTACTAAATATCTTTTGTAGTTTTGGAAATGGTCTCTATAAATCATAAATAAAATTTTAAGCCGTTTACACTATTTAATATCGCCTCGCTTCGTTGCTCCAACGATTCTATTTGTAAAGCAATTTCATTTTTATCGTAGCTTACATAATAACCGTTACTGGTTGCGATAATAGGCAGTAACGATTTTGAGCGAATATAGTTACAATATTTGCGAAGTTTAACGCCTGTAAATTTTTCTTTTTTATATGGTCTTAGGTTTACCATATCAACAAGTTGCTCAGATTTTAAAGGATATTTTTTACTGCAATTTTTTAATAATTCCATTATGTAAATGGTTAGCTGCTTTTCTTCATCTGTTAAATAAGCCGTGATTTCTTCAAAGTTTGTTATCATTTTTTTGTTTTTGAAAGGTTTGAAAATAGAGTGGGGAATCGTACACTCTTTGAGTTTTCAACTATTGCAACGTTTATAAAATCTGCAATAATCTTTACTTTTTCCCCACTCTTTGCGTAAATGGTTTTTTTATTATAGCTAACTACATCGTTTATAATAAACATTATTTACTTATCGTGGTTTTAATGCTTGTTGTTGATGTTTTTGCCGGTGGATATAAAGTAACTAATTCATCGCTAAATAAAACTTCCATAGGGTGTTTTAAAGCCTTAAGGAACGTTTGGCGTTCTTTAATCTTATACTCGATAATCGCTTTTTGTTCTTCGAGTTCTTTTAACTCAATATCGCCTGTTAATGAGTAATCATATTTTGTACCAACTTCGGCAACTTCAAGTTTTGTTCCAGATGCCGTAACGTGCGATTTGCCGTACTTTGAAACCTCGTTCAAAATGTAATCTTTGTAATTGGCGTTGTCTTTAATTTCCTTAATTAATAGATCCATTTTTGCAAGGTTTTCCGCGAGTTGAATAATGTTACCGCTTAGGCATACATTATCAACTACTTTGTTTGCTAAATACTGAATATTTGCTTTGCTGATTTGTTCGTTAATTTCTGGTAACATTTGCTTCTTTATTTATGTTTAAAAATATTGTTTCGGTTTCTTTATTCAATTTGTATTTTTCTTTGATTTTTGCAACCAATCCACCGCCTTGAACGTATGCGATAGCTTTTTCGTATTCCGCAGTTCCTTTGTTTAACCACTTTTTGCCATCGTCTTTAACAGGCGTTTCAACTTTTCCGCTGGCTTTGTTACCGTCATCATCGCTCATTATGTCATCTATTTGCAGATTTAAAATACTGCTTATGCAATAACGTCGAGCATAAGTAATGCAACTTCCCTTATCCTGTGGAGTATCTTTTACAGGTTTCATTGTATAGGTTGCATCAATCCATTGCCCAGATGTATGCATCAATAAACAATAAAGGGAGTTTTCATCTATTGGAAACATTGTGAGCGCCAATCCGCTTTCAGCTAACGGCTCGGTAATGGCTTCAATAATTTTAGGTAACGATGCGTAGGTTGATTTAAAGAAAGGGTTTTTTGCATCTTTTTTAATCCCTTCGCATTTCACGTGGAATAAAATTAAGCCTTTGGCTAATTCGTTGATTTCGTTTGATTTCATTTTGTTTAGTTTTTAGTATCTGATAAATTTAATTGTTGGATTTTCTTTAATAATCTTCGATATGTGTTGTTCTTTTAGCATTAAATCTATTATAAAACTCCATTTTTCTTTTGTTTTCTTTATTCTCTTTTCGCGTTTGTTTGGTAAAAAAGATTTTTCCATAAAATAAAATTATTAAAAGTGGGATTGAAATAAATAAAATTACCATATAAATTGAGTTAAAATTGTTTGTAGATTTGATTCAATTCTATTTAATGATTTTTCAAAGTCAATACAAGTAGTACTGATAAAATCGTATAAATCTTCTTTTTTATATTCGTATTCCATTTCGTCCCAATAATTTTGAAAGGTCAAAATATAAGCGCGTGTTAATAGTTGCCCTGTGCTCATATCGTTTGCTTCAAAATATAACTTTTCGTGGCGATCTAAATACGATTTAAATTTATCAACCGGAACAATAATTGAATTTTCAACAAAGTTGTTTTTTTCGATTTGAACAATAATGTTATCGTCTTTTAATACGAAATCAATTATTTCAAATAGTGGCTTTTTTTTCATTTTGTTTTAATTTAGTTAGTATATAATTTTGTAACATTTTTGAAGCGGTTAATTTTCCACCGAGCAAATTAATTTGATTCTCGGATAAGTAAACAATTAAAGGTTTCTTTTTTTGTTCTTCTGGGATTGGCTTGCGCCCTCTTTTTTGTGTCATAGTTTTATAGTTGGTTAAAAATTGAATCGCCTAATAAAGCGAGAATAATAATGATTGTAACTGTGATTGCGTCTTTTGTAGATTGTTTCATTTGTTTAGTTTTTAGTTTTTAAAATTGTGCGTTGCAGTCGCACCCCTGTATTTTTTATGCAGATTTTTTTAATTTCTCTAATTGTGTAATTGTTATTTGAGTTGCTTTTGAAGTTGAGAAATCTAAAGAAAAACCTAATTTTAAAAATCTTTCTAAATTAATTGCCCAAAGTTGTTTTGCAATAACATTAAATTCTTTTTGAGTTGTAATCGCTTGTACTAAGTTTGTAATTGTTATCATTTTTTTTAGTTTTTGTTTGTTTGATAAATCAAAGATACAACTTTATTTCATTCTACCAAATAAAAATAAAATATTTTTTTATTTTTTTTATGTTGTTTTGATAAAACTCAATGCAGTATTGAATTACAGGCGAAAAATAATTTTTAAAAAAAAGCCCCGATGTAGAAACATCAGGGTTAAAACCTTTAAAAAAGCCATAACGTAGAAACGTTTAGCCGTTATATTCACTAAACAAACAAAACTAAATCTTAAAATATAATTCCGCTTCAGCTATTCGCCTGCGCGTTAATCCTTTTAACTCTATTAATTGCCCACCAACTCGCGCTTTATTCCATTTCATAAACTCAGCTTTAATGCTCGCGTCATTTGGGTTTGCAACTATCTTTTTTTTCAGCGTTGATTTTGCAAAAGCACCGATTCCTAAATTAAACACAAATGATAAACAAGCGTCAAATTGATTCTGGTTTAAATGTAATCCATGCAAAGAAAAAGCCTTATTTCTTAGCTCCCACATTAATAACTCATTCGCTTGTTGTTCGTTGATTGTATCGGATAATTTAACCTTTAATCCTGTTGTATACATTGTTGAGCCGTAGCCGATTGTAGGTACTCCTGCCGGGCATAAATACGCCTTTGGTTTATAACCCTCAAACAATTTAATTAAGTTAATACAATTTTGCGATGCTGTCATTTTGTAAGATTTTTACATTATTTCTTAAGTTGTAATATATTACCAATGATTGCACATAAAAAAGCTATTATAAGCCACGTTATAAACCTATTCTTTGCCGTAACTTTATTTTGCAATTTAGTATTCAATTCCTTTGATCCGATTAGTTTTTTATTAACATCAATTAACTCCAATTCGCACGCTTTTATTTCAGCACTATCTTTAATTGTCTTATTGATCGTGTTTGTTTTATTGACATATTTTAAAACCGCACTACCTTTTATGTATTTTGTAATCAGTATTGTATCTTTTGCCTCATAACCCGGACATTCAATAATTATATAATTAGTATCAAAACTTGTAATTGTATCAACTTTTGATATTACACACGGGAACGTATCGCGACAAAATTTGGCAAGGAGTTCGGGGTGTTTTTCATTTAATTTGTCAAGTTTTTTGCTTGGATTACACGACCAAATCGTTATCGTCGTCAGGGCTAATATCAAATATTTCATTGTATATCGTGTTTATTGATTCGCTTATAATTGCTATCGCTTGAAATTGTATTGTTTTAATCGTTTGTCGTTCTTCTTCATCCATTAAACCCATATCGAGCAAATCAACCGCACCCAGCGCATTAAAAGCCGACGCTATAAATTCGCTGCTTTTATCTTCGTATTCAATTTCAATTTCATTATCTAAAATTTCTTTTAACATAATTTGCCTTTTATTATTGAATAATTTTTAACTGTATAATCTCCGTCGGATGCGATTTGTATGTGAGCAAAGCCGTGCATTGTATTACCAACTAAAGGCGAATAATCAGCCCTTAATTCACAAAGGCAACCAGTACTCCAGCAACTTATTATTTTGCCGTCTAAATCTGTTTCGGGGTGGTGGCTTGGTCTATGTAGGTGTCCAACAATTAAAGATTGCTTTGCCCTTAAGAATGCGCCACGCGAAGGATTTACAGGCGTAAACGCTCCCTTAAAAATATGGTGTCCGTGTGTTATTGATAATTTTCCAGCCTTAACCAAAACTTTGTCGTCTAATATTTTAACGCCTACTGAATTTAATTGTAATCTTTCCTCTAAAAAAAAGTAATCGTCGTTCCATATCTCGCGCACCTTTGAATATAAAAACTTTTCCCACCTGATACAATGGTTACCTTTTAACCAATAAATTAAAGCCTTTGGAAACGCTTTGCGTAATTGAACTAAAAACTCCCGCGTCGCGTCGAATTCCTGTTTTATACTTCGTTTCTTTGGATCGCTTTCAAACTTAGAAACCTGATGCATATCAATTAAATCGCCATTGATAAAAATGGTATTTACTTTTTCTTTTTTGCCGTAATCCAGCGCTAAAGTAATTGCATCAATATTGTGGTAAGGGATATGCAAATCCGATATAAGCAATATGTTGTTACAGCATACAGGCAATATAAATGGATCTCGTTTTTCTTCATAAGATTCTGGTAAATTGTAAGGGTTTAAAGGTCTATTTTCTTTCATAAAAAATTCTTTATTTTTTACCCATTTACGATTTAAATTACCTGATTTACCCTCAATAATTCTTAAAGATGACCTACAATGTTCTATATCTTTAAATGTTAAATTATTTTCGGCATACATTATCCTCGCTAATTTTAACGTTGGATAGTTTGGATATTTTTTTCTATAATCTCGAGCAATATCAATTTTCTTTGCCAAATAATTTACCAGTTGAATTAGTAAATAAGTTTTTCATAATGTACGCAAGCGCTGAAGTAAGCGCCATTGTTCCAATAGCTTTCCAATCAAATACTAAACTTCCAGCCTCAACGGTTTGATAAACAACAGTAATTACTGAAGTTAAAACTGCCATAATTAAACCTTTTAAAAAGTCGTTCGAATTAAGATTAAATAAAGTGCTGTTCATAATTTTTACTTTTTTGATTTTTTATAAATAGAATAAACGCCACTAATAATAGCAATAAGCGATGCAATAAAAGTTAATACAGGTTGAATATCGCTTAATGATATAACTGCGCAAAATCCGCTAATTGCCGTTAATGGTGGGTTATGTTGATTCATTAAATATAGTTTAAATATTGTGCATTGTCTGGGATTACATCTTCGCTTATTTCAAACAATTCAGGGTGTTCAACTATTGAAGGGTGTTGGCTTAATGGCAACATCCAATCACTTGTATTTACAACCGTATAAGCTATTTCAATTCCCTTATTTGCTATGTCTATTTTTTGCCTTATATGTTCCATAATAATTTAATTAGTCCAATATTGACAAGTTATATTTACCTGTGCAACGGTGCCGCTATTTGTATCTATTAAAAATTCGAATCCATTATTACCCGCATTATTTCTTAAAGTAGTTCTATGTATTAAGTTTTGTGTGGCATTTGCAGAAGATATAAGTTGTGCATTTGCAACATATATATTTTGTGATGCACTCGTTAATCCTGTTGGTTGTGCTGGTGTTGGCGCTCCACTTGGCAATGTTGCTACAAGTTTTGTTGTCGCTACGCTATTAGTTGCATAAACTAATGAAATGTTTATTGTAACACATTTTCCAATTTGCGTAATTCTATAAGTATGATTCGTTGCTCCAGAAGGTGCAGTTGTTCCCGTCCAAGTTATTGTTCCATTATAAACTCCCGAAGTATCTCTAAATGCTTGAGCCGTTACATTTGCCGTTGCACTTGTATTATTTGCAAGTATTGTATAAGATGAAATTGATTTAGGTTGTAGTGTTGATGTATCTGCAATGTTTAATTTAAGATTTATTCTATTGCTTAATGTTGCCGTGTCTATTTTACGTAGATATGGATTTAACATTGTTGCCGTATCACTTATGTTTAATTTTAAATTTATCCTATTACTTAAAGTTGCAGTATCTGTTTTCCTTAAATATTTTGAAAGCATTGTAGAAGTATCGCTAATATTTAATTTAAGATTTATTCTATTGCTTAAACTTAAAGTGTCTATTTTACGCAAATAAGGGCTCAACATATTTGCAGTATCTAATGGACTTATGCCCGTACCTGCCATTATTCCACTTTGTTGTGTTACTGTTAAAATTGCAGATGGTGTTGATGGGTGCGGTGATGTTGCTACATCGGATATTATTTTAACATTTAAATTATCAGTTGCCCACATTAACTCCAAAGAATCATTACTACTAACCGCTACAACATAATTCCAAGCTGCTACAATAGGCGAAGCGTTTGCACTTCCTGTTAATACAATTTTTCCATTTGTTCCCGCTAAATTAACATTGTTTTTTCTTATCCAAATGTCTGCAATCATATTGCCACTACCACCTGTTTTTTCTAATTGCAAAGAAAATTGTATGTTGTAAATTCCAGCATTTGCTATTTTTATTTTTGAATTGTTTGCAACTGTAACACCATTTGTTAAATCAGTAACGCCCAATTTTACACCATAAGCAGTATTTGTAACAAGTGCGGTTTGTGTTGTTGTATCTTGAAACGCTCCATAATATCCAACAGGTGCGGGATTAGTTCCCACACTATCTTTAATAGCAAACCTATTAGCACCAACAAAATAAATGATTGAATCGTTGCCAAGTGTTCGTGTAATCCTATTTACAAATTTATTAGTAGTATCTATTTTGCGTAAGTAAGGGTTAAGCATTGTAGCCGTATCGCTAATATTTAATTTTAAATTTATCCTATTGCTCAAACTTGTTGTATCAATTGAGCCACCGCCACCGCCCGAAACTTCCGACCACGTTAAAGTTTTAGGATTATAAACATAAAATTTAGCGTTGCAACTATCGTAAGCAATCGCTCCGCTCTTATTAGTTTTTACAACGCTTTTTAAAGTAGGCACACCGCAAACAGTTGGAATCTGCAAAGTAGAATCGAAAACCATTCTATTTGCACGATAACCATATTGTGGCATTTCCTGATAAACTTGAGCGCTAACTTTTGCGCTTACAAACACTAATAAAAATAAAATTAATTTTCTCATATTGGGAAATCGCAGTTGTTAAATTCGCTAACCGTTGTTAAATTAAATGTTACCGTTACGCCACTCAAATAATCTTCAAACTTTTCACTAATCGCCGTCCAACTTATTGACGTATCAATACTAATAGTTTTATCTTGTCTCAAAGCCATTACAATATCATTCGCCACGCTGTGCATATTGCCTACAACTTCCGTTTCAAATTCGCCCTCAACTCCAGATTTATCAATAAACCAAAATTGAATTTGATAAATCAATTCGCGCCCTACATTAAAATTGCCTGTATCCATTACATAAGACGCAACAGGTAACAAAGGCTGACTAACCCACCCTAACCACTCCAACGGGCTTGCAAACCTCGTTTCTTTTATCATTGGATGGCTTTGCAATAGCGCCTGAATTTTTGTTACTATTTGATTGTATGTCATTTTTCTTTTTTACTTTGTCTATAAACTCCTGTTTATAACCTTTGCTCATATTATCTATATAAAAATGTAAATAATTCGCCAGCCATTGCAATATCGCCCGTAGGTAAAACAATAACGTTTCCATTGATTTGAATATAACCGCTGTTACTTGTTGGAGCGGTTGTTATTATTTTGCTTAATCCTGATCGTGTGGCTACTAAAACTGTTCTACCGTACAAATCATTAACGTTAAATGTTGATTCGTTTCCAACGGCTGTATAGTACGCAATTTGTGGTATAGAGTAACTACTTGAACCATTTACCCAACGCGGTGTATTTGGTACGTAATCGCGCCCTAAATAGATTGGCGAAGTATAAGCCTGAGCCTCTGGGAATATAACATCCAATCCGCTACCGTGATTTAAATACTCATAATACAAAGTATAATTTTCCTGTAAATATTTAATCATTCGCGTTAAATAAAACTCCGCCATTGATTTATATTTTTGCTCAATTAACTCCATATCGCCACGCGAAGGCGTATTGCTTTCTTCTGCGGTCTTTTGCAAAAATCCTTTACTGAATAATTGAAAGCCCATTGTCATAGGTAGCAATGACATTGTAAACCAAACAAGCGCATCGGTTAAATAATAATCAAGCAAAGTTTTTTCATCGTTTGTTAAATTATCAGCAACAACCCCGTCTTGTAAACGTTGATATAATTTACTTCCGAGCGCTGGCTGAATATACATATCGCCCGCAACTTTAACCATTGGAAAAATTTGTTTGCCGTCGATGTTATTGCTCGCGCCTGTGCGGTCCTTAAAAAGTTGCTCCGTTATAAATAAAATGTTTTTGCTCATTATTTTGCTACCATTAATTTTGATGACCAAATATGACGGCACGATTCACGATGTTCGCCGTTGCTCATTGTGTACCAACCACCGCGACGCTCCCAAACTGAATAACCCAAACGAACGCTTAAAGTTTCAATATCCGACCTACTCCACGATTTACCAGCGTTTGACATTTCGCGCATTTTTACACAAAATCTTCTACTACTTATCAAATCACTATCATCAAATCCTGAGCGCCAATCGTATTTATAACGGATAAATAATTTAGTTGTTTTCGGCTCGCCCCCTAATTCGCTGACTGTCTTTAAAACTTTATATTTCGGCGTTGAATTAACCTTTGATTCTGCAACTTCAATTATTTTTTTTTTGATGAAATCGTTTAAAATTTCATTAACTAAAGATTTATCAATCTTTAAATTCTGGCTTATTACTTCGGGTGTTATGTTCTTATCCTTTGTAATTAAATCTAAAACGCTGGCCTGTGTTTGCGTTAAATCTTCTTCAAAATTAATTCTATCAAATCCAACTTCGTTAAAATCGTAAGTACCGCAACTTTCAAAATATTCAATCATTCTATCATCTTCGCTCATTGAAAATTTTTGTACTTCGTCGTCGGTCAAAGGGTTATCATCTAAACCCAAAAAAGTATTTACATCATTATCGGTAAAACCAAAACCATTTTTAAGCATTAACCCCGCCTGTTCTTTTGATAATTTGCCGTTGCCAAATTGCCTAACAATCCGCATTACGTTTTGATATTGGCGACCGCTTAAATTCTTTATTGAATCATTTGAAACAGGCAACTCAATCGCTTGTTGAACAGATTTCTCAACAACTGCCGTTGCTCCGTCCGATGTAACCTGACCAGCTTGTAAAGGATCGCGCCCCATCAATTCACGAATTTCATTTTGCGTTAAATTCGCAACCATAATTTGTTCCGTAAACTCAAACTTTAACGGCTCTAATGGTATAATATTAAACTCCCCAACCTCGCCTTTTAAATTTCTAAAATCAGTAAAAACTTGGTTAAATTCGTCTTGACGTTCTGCAACGTAAGTATTATTAAATATTTCGTAAGCGTCCCTTATTTCCGTTCTGCTTCCTAATTGCCCTTCGGTTTTAATACCAAATAAAGACGGCGAAGTAATTTGATGAGATGCAAATATTTCCTGTTGAATTAAACTATTAATGTTTGTAAAGTCCTCTTTTGTTAGCATCGTAGTACCCAAACTTTGAATATCTGCGCTATTCTCTTTTGACTTATTAAACATTATTACAACACGCTTTCCGCTATCGCCTGTAAATTTCTTTAATAAACCCTTTTCAACTTCGCCTTTATGTTCCTCATTAATTGGATCGCCATTGTTAAGATTTATTAAAGTGCTACCTACAAAACCCTGTTTTGCATTTCCTAAAATATGGCGACTAACTTCAATATCCGATTCAATATAATTCAATCCCTGAAAATAAGAAGGCAACGGGTAAATTTCGCTTGTTGGATTGTATTCTCTTTTGTAATAAATTTGACTACCTGTTGGATTCTGTGTGCTAAATTGTGGATATTCGCGTGGCTTTTCCTTCCAATCCTTCCAATCATTTTTTACATAAAAACAACTCAAATCTTTACTAACTCTAACCTTTGAAAAATCGATATGATAAACCTCGCTAATTTGCCCGATACGATTCCAAATTACTTGCAAATAATAACCCCTAAAAAGTTCATCATCCTTAACACATTTTTTTAAAATATCGTTCCACGATTCGCCACGACTATTTGCTTTGCCCTTATTCTCAAACCCACTACCAAAAATATATGTCGATTTGCTTTTTACTATCGCGCCGTGCTTTGGCGATTCATTATACAATGAAAGTAAATATTCTGGATAGTTATTTAATTCGCCAAACTCAACATAACCTTTACTTTTCTTTTCAGTAAATACAGGTTGCAAAGCGCGATCAAATTGTAAAACGATATGTTTGTATTGATTATCCATTGTATGTTACAAATGTGTTTGATTGGTCGTTATATTCTGTTGGTGCAAATGTTGTTGAAGGGTGCAAATAAGCATACCCATTCTCAACGTTATTTAAACCGCTTATATTCGTGTTTGTGCTACTTGCTTGCTCATATACATTATAAGTCCAAAAGCCTTCTTCAGCGCCATTAAAACGGCTATTAGTAACTAAAGAAAATTTATTGTATCGCAAAGTAGTTGAAGTATTTGTTGCAACAAATTTAACGACATCTTGTGTAATTCTATTCGTAAATACAAATAAAAAATAAGGATTAGTTAAAACGCAATTTTGCGAAGCATTAAAAAAAACCGTCTGCGTTTGTCCTTTTGTTAAATGTATCATTTTTGTCAGGTTAAACCTTGCATTAAAGATATAAAAAAACCCACCGAAACGCTCGGTAACGGTGGGCTTAGTTTTTCATAAGTTATAAATTAAGTACCCGGAGTTTCTAATGCAGCCGCAACGCCTGAAGCAACTACCAAAAAGTCGTCCGCTTCCTGTGATGAAAACGATAATTGATAACCATTTCTATCGCCCAAAGCCGTACCGCTACCACCTTCCGCAGTATCTAAAAACAAACCAAATCCAGCGCCATACATTCTATAAGTGCCGTCCATATCTTTGGTAACAATCGTTACTCTATTTTTGGCTAAAGTATTGATAATGTTTCTCGTTGTTGCACTACGTGAGTTTAAAGGGAAAGATACCATATGTGTATAAAATATCGTTCCATTTTCAGACGATGCAGTAATGTTATTCGAAGCCATAGCCGTAGCCCTTGGCACTTCAAATTTATAAAACTTTTTCCCTGTATCTTTTGTCATCGCTGTAACCGTTCCAGACGCTTGGGTAATTCTTGTAACTCCAGACGCATCGTAAAGCGCTGAATTTTCAATTAAATAAATTGCATCGATTCCACCGATACTATCTCGGCAATCAATCGCATATCCGGCTGTAATGTCGCAAGGCATAATTTTTATGTTTTAAAAAAAATGGTGGCGTTTATTGCACCACCATTTTTGTAAATAATATTGTTATTAGATAGCTGCTTTAAACTTTACACATTCGTTTGTGAATGCAACATTTACACCAACTTTGAACGATACTTTTGTTCTTACTTCGTCGTTATCTTCGCTATACCAAACGCGGTAGTTGCCTTCTTCATTTTCTAAATCAACTGCTAAAGCAATGTTTGAAACTGAAATTGCGTAAGCGTCGCCCGTTGTATTCAAACCATTTACAGGCACAACCTCGATATTAGTACCCGGCAAAATAAACGATTGTGCGTTTACGTCCTGTGGATTGTAGCTAAACAAATTTAATGCTCTGTAAGCCATAATCAATAAACGATACCAATCGTAACCAACAAATATTTTAACGTCGCCTTTAGCCATAACCTCTGCTGGAATTGCTTTGTAAATTCCTTCGGTCGCCGCTACAACATTTGATTGACTAATTGTGCTGATTGTTGCAACTCCAGTGTAACCTGAAACGTTCGCATCAACCGGGCTACCAGCGTCGATTTGCTTAATTAAACCGTCAAACTTATTTAAGTTTGCACCGCCTGAGCCTGTAATATCTCCTTGCCAAATTGATGTCTCAATTTGAGCCGCTATACGTGCATTTTTCTTTGCTAAGTACGCCTCTAAAAATTGAGCGTTACCAAAATCTGTGTAAGTGCTACCCGCTTTCAAAGCCTCTTGAGTAAAGTAAGCCTCGAAATTTTTAGGGCAAATTGTTTCACTAACTTGAATTTTACCAACTGTTACTGTTCTTTGAGTAAATGATGTTGTTCCGCTTGGACTATATCCGCAACCATCTGCTTGAAATACTGCGTCTGTGTCCATTAAAGGAATTGCAACCGCTGATTTTGCCTTTGGTATAACTATACCGCCGTCCATAATCATTTGTTGCGTTTTTGCGCCGATAACCGCGCTCGTTAATAGTGGCTCAACAAGTTGTTTTGTATATGCTGATAATGTGCCTAATGATAATGCCATTTTATTTTAATTTAAATTT
>Ga0114966_10003235_pt1 | contig 14378 bp, 5 predicted proteins | sample M_130207_XF_Meta_FD_87029 | JGI IMG/M metagenome (GOLD analysis project Ga0114966, IMG submission 87029) | Freshwater microbial communities from Lake Montjoie, Canada to study carbon cycling - M_130207_XF_MetaG | ecosystem: Environmental > Aquatic > Freshwater > Lake | place: Lake Montjoie... | reverse complement strand
TGCACCGAGCTGTAGAAGGCCGCTTGACCCATAGTGGAAACAGAGCCAAGAGTCGTTGCTCCAGCGACGCCAAAAGTTCCTGTATTAGAGGTGTTTACTAAAGTGGTCAAGCCTGTCACATTAAGTTCTCCACCTACGCTCGTGTTATCCGCGATTGATAGACCAAATGCCCCAATCGTTGAGAAAACTGATAGACCGCCCTGCATTTGCACACTTGAGAAGAAGGCTGCTTCACCAAGTGTGCTCATTGTGCTTACACTAGGGGAAGTTCCAGGAAATGGAATACCGTTGCTGAATAAACCTCCTGAGAAATTGAGGATTGTTGTAGCGATGCTGGAGAAAACTGAGAGACTACCCTGGATTTGAACACTTGAGTAGAATGCCGCTGGGCCAAGAGTTGATAGATTTGAGTTTAATGTAGTTGTTCCAGCGACTCCTAGAATACCTGTGTTAGAGGAGTTTACTAAGGTTGTTAGTCCTGTAACTTCGAGTGTTCCGCCAATTGTTGTGTTGTTGGCCACTGATAGGCCATATGTGCCGATGGTCGAAAAGACTGATAGACCACCCTGGATTTGAACACTTGAGTAGAAGGCCGCTTGACTGAGGGTAGATAATGCACCAATTGTTGTTGAATTTGTAACAAGAAGAGAAGAAATTTGGAGTGAATCTGAATAAAATACTTCTTTTGTAGTTGAATTATACGAAACTACATTTGAACCTCCTGTTATAAAGCGAATAGGGTTTACAAAAAGACCTGACGCTGTGTTATTTAGAGGTATTACGGAAGCATTTAGAATAATTGAAGAAGCATTTTGATTCGTAACACCAGCATTTGGACCCAATGCAAGAGAATACTGCCCTTGACCTGTCTGCCCAGCACTATTGCCAATTGCAATCGCATTAGCTCCTTGAACATTTGAACCAGAGTATAGACCTATAGCTACCGCATTAGAAGATTGATTCCCATATCCAGCATAAAATCCAATTGCCACCGAGTTTGTCGACTGCATAGTATAACCAGCAAATGTGCCAATCGCAATAGCATTAATAGCTTGATTTTGATAAGCAGCATTTGAACCAATTGCGATCGCAGAATTTCCTTGAAATAATTGGCCAGCTACTACACCAATAGAAACAGCTGCAATACCTTGATTTTGATAAGCAGTATTACTGCCTACTGCAATGGCAAAGGCTCCTTGACTTATAGAGGCAGCATTATTACCTAGTGCTACTGCACCCTCTCCTTGACTAGTAAGACCAGCTTGAAGTCCATAAGAAACAGCACATCTCCCTTGATTAGTATATCCAGCATTTGTGCCCATTGCTATCGCATTAGAGCCTTGATTGAGATACCCAGCATAATTGCCGATCGCGATCGCATTATTTGATTGTGTCATTTGTCCAGCATTTCCACCTATAGCTATACCATAAATTGATTGACTGTTACATCCAGCATTAAAACCAATAGAAATAGCATTAGAACTCTGATTTAAATATCCAGCATAATTGCCTATAGATATTGCTAATTGTTTCTGTCCTGTTATCGCAGTAAAAGATCCAATGGCCACAGCGTTAGATGATTGATTTGACTGGCCAGCATAAGAACCAATTGCTACCGAATTTGTTGATTGTGCAATCTGTCCAGCATTTAATCCAATCGCCACAGCATTAGATGCTTGATTTGAGCCAGTAAAATTACCCATCGCTATTGCATTGGATGCTTGATTTATTCCAGATACTAATCCTAGACCAATACTAGAATTATTTGTCTGGAAACTTAGATTTCCAAGTGAAATACTGCTAAAAGATCCTCTTCCAACTACACTTATACTATTTGCCCCTATTGTAGAGAAGACTGATAGACCACCCTGGATTTGAACACTTGAATAGAAAGCCGCTTGGCCAACCGTGCTCAATGTGCTAAAAATAGGTGCTCCAGTGCCTCCTGCGAATAATATACCATTGCTGTAGAGAGCTCCTGTAAAATTCAGATTTGTAGTCGCGATACTCGAAAAAACTGATAGATATCCTTGAATCTGCACAGAGCTGTAAAATGCCGCTTGGCCTACTGTAGAAAGAGAATCGAGAGTCGTTACTCCTGCTACTCCTAAGGTTCCTGTGTTAGAAGAGTTGGTTAGAGTGGTCAGTCCTATAACATCAAGTGTTCCGCCAATTGTTGTGTTGCTCAGAACTGATAACCCATATGTGCCGATTGTTGAGAAAACTGATAGACCACCTTGAATTTGCACACTGGAATAAAAGGCCGCTTGGCCGAGTGTGCTGGTAGCATTGCTTAGCCTAGTTATTCCAGAAACTCCAAGGGTTCCGTCGATGCCTGTATTTCCTGACAATACAAGTGCACCTCCAATATTTATATCTGATGCCACTGATAAACTACCAGCAATTGCTACACTTGAGAAAACCGATAAGCCACCTTGGATTTGCACACTGGAATAAAAGGCCGCTTGGCCTATCGTGGAAAGATTTGAAGCCATCGTTACTGCTCCAGCTACTCCTAGATATCCTGTGTTAGATGTGTTGGCCAGTGTTGTAAATCCTGTGACATCGAGTGTTCCACCAATTGCGGCTACACTATCAATAGAAATTGCCTCTGCTCCAATTGTCGAGAAAACAGAAAGACCGCCCTGAATATGCACTGAGCTATAGAAAATAGCTTCGCCACATTGTAAGCTTGAAAGATTGGCACTTGAAATATTAGCATACGTGATTGTAACATCTGAGATATATTCTGTTGTAAGCGTTGATACAACCTGCACAGTAAAAAATGAGACTGAAAGGTTTTGAATATATGCATTCTGTATATAAGCATTGATTGTGCTAGTTGAATTGGCCTCATTATAATATGAAGATAAGGTGTTTAGATTTGTTCGACCAGATATATTAAGTCCTGATGCAGCAATTGTGGAGAAAACTGAGAGGCCACCTTGTATTTGAACACTTGAGTGGAAAGCCGCCTGACCCACTGTGGAAAGAGATTCAAGTGTCGTTAATCCAGCTACTCCTAGTGTGCCTGTGTTAGAGGAGTTGACTAAAGTTGTTAGCCCTGTAACATCGAGTGTTCCTCCCATTGTTGTGTTGCTTAGGACCGCGAGGCCATATGTGCCGATCGTCGAAAAGACTGAGAGGCCGCCTTGTATTTGCACACTTGAGTAGAAAGCCGCTTGGCCGAGCGTGCTGGTAGCATTGCTTAGTGTAGTTATTCCAGAAACTCCAAGAGTTCCGTCAACCGTAGTATTTCCTGATACGCTAACGGTGCCTCCAACATTTATATTCGAGGCAACTGACAAACTACCAGCAATTCCTACACTTGAGAAAACTGAGAGCCCACCTTGTATCTGAACGGAACTGTAGAAGGCCGCCTGGCCTACAGTGGAAAGAGATCCAAGGGTCGTTGATCCAGCGACTCCTAGTGTGCCTGTGTTAGAGGAGTTGACCAAAGTGGTTAGTCCTGTAACATCAAGTGTTCCACCAACCCTTGTGTTACTTAGGACGGCGAGGCCATATGCTCCAATTGTCGAGAAGACTGAGAGGCCTCCCTGAATCTCAACAGAGCTGATAAAGACAGCTTGCCCAGATGATAAGGTGGAAGTATGGATAAATTGTGCGTCTATATTTTCGGCAAAAGTTCTAATGACATCTAATGTAGAAATGGTCGCACTTGAAATATAAGCAGTATCAATCGATATATCTTTTGTTACAATTGCTGAACTCGAAATTGATGATACGTTAAGTGTTAAAGAGGAAATATCATTGGTAACCAGGTTATTTGAAGAAATGTTTTCAATATAGGCGGTATTAGCATATGTATATGCGGAACTTATGGTATTTGTTACAATGGCTGAACTTGAGATTGATGAGACGTTTAACGTTAGAGATGAAATATCATTTGCTGACAGATTTTCAATATATGCCTTATTCGCATACGTATACGCAGAACTTATTGTATTTGATACAATTGCCGAAGTAGAAATCGATGAGACGTTTAGAGTTAACGAGGAAATATCATTCGCTACCAGGTTATTTGAAGAAATATTCTCAATATACGCAGTATTAGCATACGTATATGCGGAACTCATTGTATTTGATACAATTGCCGAACTCGAGATTGAAGATACGTTGAGTGTTAAACAGGAAATATTATTTACGAGTAAGTTATTTGTTGAAAGATTTTCAATATAAGCGGTATTAGCATAAGTATATGCGGAACTTATTCTTTCTGATACAATTACTGCACTAGATATAGACGAAACATTTATGAGGAATGAAGAAATTTCATCTGCGGCTAAGTAATTTATATCAAGTGTCTGTATTTGTGGGGGGAGCTGTATAATACTACTACCTACAATTCTCCATATATAACTAGATGAATCAGCAATAAAACTTACAAAAGTAAAAGGCGTATCTATAAAAAAATTTACTATTCCTTTTTCAAAAGTATCTCCAGAAAGAGAAGCAACTTGAATACGTATAAAATTGGTATTTGAAGCAAAGCCTGAATCTTTTACAGTAATAATACGACCGGGACGATCACTTATACGTGGAAGTATGATAGTTTTTGAAGCTATTGAAACATCCACGAGGATGTGCCCAGTGTTAGAGTTCACATTAAGGGCCATCTTTCTGTTAGTATTATTGTAAAAATATCAAAGGGTTTACAAATCATCACGCATATTGTATTACTGCTGTAAAAGCGTCTGCATAATTACCTGAGAATGACGATGTGGTTAATTGATTTGCATTCAAGATTCCTGTCTGTTGTGTTAAAGAGCTCATTGTGCTACCCCTCATTTGCTGGAAATTTGTAAAAATCGTGGAAAGTGTTGAGATATAGACAAGCTGGGCCGTGATATTTCCAGATGTGAGTGTTCCAGTTGTTATTGTTCCACTAGAAATTGTTGATGCTAGAATATAAAGTGATGAGAAATTATTCGCATTACTACTTGCTGTAAGAGCCATCGCAGTAGAAAGACTAGAAAAACCAGATCGCATAATGTAATATGAAGTCGAAAACGTCGATAATGTTGTTAGAGAATCATTTGTCGATACATTGCTAATAAAGTTAGTCGTATAATTACATAGGCTGCCGAAGTTCATGGAAATAGCAACACTCAGATTCGACGTAGTGTCTGCTGCAAAGTTGGATGAAAGGCCGATTGTGGTCGATAATGATGATACTGAAGACTGTGTAACAGAGAGTATATTGAAGGTATTTGAGAGTAGTGTAGAGTATGCTTGGCGAATATCAATCGCATTCGAGGTTAAATAGAGTTGATATAAAAGGCCGGCGGTTGTGCTGACTAGTTGTCCAGATGAGACTGTGCTAAATAATAGATCGCCCTCATTTAAAAATATTTTCCCATTATTTATAGCAAGGGTTACTGGGGTGTTTAATGTATAATCATAAAGTGTAAGACTGCTCAGATTTAGCGTTCCTACTTGCCAGGAACCTGTAGATATAGATGAGAAAATGCCCTGAAATGCTGTAAGTGATTCTAGACTTGTAGCACCAGCTTGTAAGGTTCCTGTGCTCAAGTAATTTGTAAGAGTTGACTCTATCTTCTGAAGCCTACCACCTTGTAAATTAAAATAAATACTTTCTGTTGCAATTGCACTTGTGCTTATATAAAAGCTTGAAATAACAGGAACTTCAAGAGAACCAAATACTGCTTTCTGTGAAACGATTTGACTGGTTACTGCTGAACTAGAAATATTTAGAGTGGATACGGTGAGGGTTTGAAGATGCCAATCGCCGCTCTTTATTGTCAGATTTCCAGTGTCTCTCATGGCATTCCATGGTATGGAATATGCTTGTGGAGTAAAGGAAATATTTGACAGCTGTGAGCCATCTCCATAGAAGGAGTTGGCGTAGACATTCGCACTACTCAGAGTCCGGGCATAGGTTGTCCCTGAAGAAATTGTTATTGCATTTATAGTGCTTGCTGTTAATGAGCCCGTGGACACCTCTAAATAATTGGCTAAGGCCATTCTATTTAGTGCTTAGGAAGTCGTCCGCGTCGGTAGCGAAGCGTTAAAACGACTTTGTCGCGTTAAACCGAAGATGATCTTCTTATAAAGAAGGTTCAGAATGTCAGGACCTCTTAGTTTTCCAGGAATGACAAGATATAATGGAGAACAATTACAAGTCGCCCCATTTAGCGGCCTTACTACAGCTAACCCGCTCATTCAACGAAAGGTAATCTTGCTAGCTACGGCGGTTATCACGGAGGAAAATCTTTTCAGCAACGGCCTTTTTCAGAATGTATATGTCTTTTATCGCATGTTCGAATCAATGGGATACTTACCACTTATGATTGTTAATAAAAAGCCAGAAAGCATAGAAAAGATTCCGTCATATATGCGAGATTTACGACTCATCAGTGTAGAGGAGATCGCCAAGAATCCTATACCCGTAAGCATCTATATCGAGGTAGGCATGAGCATCGATTCGCAAATGAGAAAGTTACTCAAGCAGTGTGGAGCAAAGATCGCGAAACGTTATCTTGGAAATATTCTGAATATCGACATCGAGACACCCATCTTTTACCCAAGCATGCACTTCGCCCACCACGTAATTGGAGAACTGGATGAAATCTGGGTCTCGCCACATTATACCCAGCACGCAGAATACGCACGTGCCCTCAATCACATCGATGTCCGCCGCCCGCAAACATGTCCTGTTCCCTATGTCTGGGATTCTCAGATTCTATTTGGCGGTGGTGAGAGACACTTTCAGTGGAAGCCTCCACAAGGAAAGGAAACTTTCTTGGTTTTAGAGCCGAATATCAGTTTTCAGAAGTGTTCACTTGTTCCTCTCATGATTTTGGAGAAGTGGTATCGTAAGTATAAGGCCGAAAATACGGTGCCTTGGAACGGAGAAATTATCGTCATAAACGGGGAGCGGTTATTGCTGATCCCTTTTTTTAAGAATACAATTTGGCCCTCCTTAGATATTGTAAAAGATGGACTTGTGAAGATGAGAGGAAGAACAGATATTCTCAGCCTCTTGAAGGAATTCCCATCAGGCATGCCAATATGTCACCAGTGGAATAATGAGTATAATTATATGGTTCTCGAATATTTCACAACAGGCTATCCTGTTTTACACAATGCGAGCGACTGGTCTAAGTATGGATATTATTATCCTGATTCTGATATTTCTTGTGGTGCTGAAGTTGTCGAGAAAATCAGAAAATCTCATGCTGAGAATTTTAACATATATAAGGCACATGCTGCGGCACTGACGTGGAGACATTCTCCGTATAACCCAGACGTGCAAGCCGCTTGGGGAAAGATTATTAATGAAATATAACTTCTAGTGCTTAATTTAAGAACTCCCCATGAATAAGGCCACTCTGTGGCCTTATTACATTGGAGTATCATTAAATTATCGCTCTAGAGGACAAAGGCATGTGCGTGACAACGGCACTTGACGGTAAGTGGGGTTGTCCTCGCTCAAAGCCTAAACCGTTATTCTTTGAATAACCAGATAATGCGAATAGGCATCACAACAAGTTTTCAGCATTCATTCTTCAGCTCTGGCTCACCACAGACAGTGCTGTCGATTGGTGAAACCTTGCGAATAATGGGAAATGATGTTATTCTTATTAGTATTGATAAGGATAAAACTTGGTGGGATGATCTTACAAGCATGAAGTCAAACTGGCAGACGATGTATGAGTCTGAGATAGATGGCTCTTTGGATTGTGTAATAGAGGTTGGTTCGCAGTTATTGAAGCCGGCAAATCGTAAATCAAAGACGTCAATTTGGTTCAATCGCAAGGCACCTCTTTTTCATGATATCGAGGCTTGCCTTTTTCCCTTCGAGGGTGAGCGTTGCCTCGACGGAATCACAGAAATCTGGTTGACCGATGAATACTGCACAAGCGATGATATACAGTATATGGAAGTTTTAACGAGAAAACCTGTGCGTTGTTTGCCCTTTATCTGGACACCTTCGGCTATTGAACTATATCGCCAAGAGTCAAAGGCACCTGTTTGGCAGCAAGTGTTAAATATGGATGGTAGTAAGGCTCTTCCTTGGTCAATTCACATTTGCGAGACAAATATGAGCTCTTCTTCGAGTTCCGCTATTCCCCTTTTAATTATGAGAGAAATGGTAAAGTCGAAGACATGTGATATAAATAAGGTGATAAAGATACATAATGCTGAAAATGTGAATAAGACTAAGTTTTTTAGTGAAAATGTTCTAGCACATGTATTTTCAGATATTGATGCGAGTGGGCAGTTTATTGGTCGTCAACGAATCGTTGATTGGGTTTATGATCCGAAGTCGATAGTTATCGCCCATTCTCGTTTTTACAAAATTCGGCCGTATCATTTTGATTGTCTGTGGGTGGGGATCCCTCTTGTTCATAACAGCGAGGTGCTGTGCCGGCTGGGAGATTCTATCAAGGCGGGGTTTTATAGCGATAATGAGATTTCTCAGGGATCGGATGCCTTTGGACGCGTCGTGAGCGGCCCCATGAGCCTTGATGGATTGGTTGAGTTGCGGAAGAAGATTCTTGAGGAATTCAGCCCACTTTCCCCCAAGGTCCAGAGAAGCTGGTCGGCCGCCTTGACCGCGTGTGTTTCTAGTGTGTCTTTTGTGCCTTCTTCTGAGTGGCCTCCTGTGTCTTCTGTGCCTGTGACTTCTGTGCCTTCAGCAACTTCAGATACACTTCGTGTGGGCTTTACGGATATGTGGGAGCTTTTCAATCCAGAGTATAACATGTTCACCCTCATGTTGGAGGCAGCGATGCCGGGTAAGAAAGTTAGTGTGTCTTCTGTGTCTTCTGTGTCTTCTGTGTCTTCTGTTTCGTCAAATACAGATAATATCGATATCCTTATCTTTGGTCCATTTGGCGATGCTTGGAAGTCTGTGTCAAAGGGTGTTCCTAAGATCCATTTCACGGGAGAGAATACGGATCCAGTTGCCAGGGAAGATGTCGTCTTGAATCTGGGGTTCAAGCATTTCGATAACAATAACGGATCATATCTGCGTCTCCCCTTGTGGATGCTCGAGATCAATTGGTTCAATGCCGATGTTGACCGCATCGCCAATCCCAAGCCACTACCAATTGATCGGTGCTGTAAGGTGTTTCCAGAAGACCTCGCAGCGAAGTCGAAGTTCTGTGCCTTTGTTGTGTCAAATCCTTGTCAGCAAGTGAGAAATGATGCCTATATTTGGTTAACCAAGGGATACAAGCCTGTTGATTCAGCCGGTCGTCTATATAACACACTGGGCGATGGCTTATTTGCTGGACTGGGGGGAGGTGGTGGAGAACTCAAGAAGCATGAATTCTTGAAGTCGTATAAATTCTGTTTCGCCTACGATTATGCATCTTCACCAGGGGATACCACCGAGAAGTGGCTACATGCGAAGGCGGCTGGATGTATTCCCATTTACTGGGGTGATCCCAAGTGTGAGAGGGATTTCGATATGGACGGATGTATCGACGCACGTGAGGTGAAAACGGCGGCGGAACTTATCGAGCTCGTTAAGGGGGTCGATACGAATGCGACGGAATGGTTGAAGCGGTTTAGCAAGCCGGCCTTGGACGAGGTTCGTAGAGATCTGGTTCGTAGAACATTATCGGAATGTGCACGGAGAATTTGGGCTGCCTCTGGGAAGGCGACGGCGGCGGAACTTGATGCGATTCCAAGATTTCTGGGAGATACGGAAACAATCGTTCGTCCCTTGCATGTGCCTGTGCCTGTGGCTCCTCCTGTAGCTCCTGTAGCTGCTTCTGTTCCTGTTCCCGTCACTGAGGAGTCACAGGTAACAGTGAGCATGGATTTAACATCATTTGTGACTGCGGCGAATGCTCGTTTTCTACCATCCCTAAAATGCTGGTTGAACGCGATCGGTGCTCAGAAAAAGGAAGTAACTGAGATACGTGCAATTGTATATTTGTTTAATGATGTCACTCAAGATAATAAAAAGTCTGTGTTAGAGGAGTTTCCCTTCGTTGAGTTTAGAGATTTGCCCCCTGCCACTGAGGCATTCCCAGATATCTGGAATCCCCAACATTTCGCCTGGAAGCTCTGGATCCTCAACGAGTGTATGAAGGATCCTGGGCTAATTGGCAAGCCACTCCTGTATATGGACGCCGGGGTCATGATGTGTAGATGGCCCCGTGATTGGCTCTCAGTTGCTCGTAATAAGGGAATCTGTTTCCTAGAGGACCCTCGGCAGATAAATCGTTCCTGGTGCCACGAGGTATTTGTCCGCCGGCTCTCTGTTACAGATGCCGAGCTGGCGGAACAGCAGCTCTGGGCGGGAGCGATTGCCTGTATTGCCGGCCATGCGGCTACGCGGATCTTCGCCGATGCCTGGGCACTGGGGCAGATCCGGGAAGTAATTGTAGGCGAGAAGTGGTCAGGAATGAAAGACGGAAAGCCTTTCGGTCACCGCCATGACCAGAGTATCTTATCAATCCTCTCTTCACGTTTGTCGCTACCTCGCCTGCCGATGGATACCGTATACTGTGATGTAAGCCTGAGACAAACCTATTTAACACAGAAGTCGCTATATGTCCACCGTGGCTTGTTCCAAGTCCACCATCCTCTCGCGTCGAATATTGACGATGCCTGGGTAATAAATCTAGATCGCCGTGCTGATCGCCTTGACTCATTCATGAAGGCGAATCCAAGTATTGCTGACCGTGTCCATCGTATCTCAGCATTTGAGGGATCGAAGTTGAAGTTGGGGCCAAAGTTGGCTCGTCTTTTCGCACCACATGATTTCAACTGGAAGAAGCCAGTGATGGGGTGTGCCTTGTCGCACCTGGCACTTTGGATGCAATTAGTCAATGAAAAGCCAGAAATTGACTCCTATCTTATTCTGGAGGACGATGCTCGATTGGATGCCGGGTGGAAAGAACGTTGGGAGAAGATTGAGTCGCATAAGTGCATGCCGGCCGATTGGGATGTCATGTATCTCGGTGGAATCCTGCCGCCGAATAAGGAGGGATTCAAGGCGACGATTGAGCCAGTAAACAAGTATGTGGCTCGCATCAAGGAACATCAGATGTTTGGTCAGCCTGTGCCAAATAGGTATATGCATTTCTGTGCCTATGCCTATGTGCTCACTCGGCGGGGTGCGGAAAAGATATTAGAAGTTCTGAAGGCCAAGGGAGGATACTGGACGAGTGCTGATCACATGATTTGTAATATCCATGAGCACTTGAATATCTATTTCACAAATCCCTTGCTTGCTGGATGTTTCCAGGATGATGATCCAGCTTATTGTAATAGTCAGTTCAATGACTTTTCTCGGGTGGATAAGTTCGACAGCGACCTGTGGACAAATACGGAGCGGTTTACGGCGGAGGAAGTTAGTGTGTCTTCTGTGTCTTCTATAACGGAAGAACTCGACATCTCTGGGGCATTGGCGGAAGCACGTGCTTCTGTGACTTCTGTGGCTTCTATAAATTCAGCTCCAGCTGCTTTGAAGCCAACTTCTAGATTCGTATCCCTTGTTCCCATGGACATGAGTAAGTGGTATGAGTTCGCTTGGATAAAGCAAATGTTCCCCTTCATAAAAACCTTTGAAATAGACTTGGTTTCAAAGGAAGATTTACCGACCGATTGCCCGATTTTTGTTGTTCAGAGACCCCATGACCCCACGACTGTGTTAAAGGGTTGGTCTGATGCCGGCTTGAACTTCTTTGTTTTACACATGAGTGACGAGTTCTGTAGTGATCCTATCGATTTCTACGAGTTGCCTGGATGTAAGGGAGTAATTCGTAATTATTGGCGGGAGGGACTTAGCTCTAAGGTCGTCACGATTCCTCTCGGTTTCCACTGGGCGATTCCTAATGGCGAGCCCTACATCCACACGCCACGTCCACCCTTCAGAGAGTTAGCCTGGTCCTTTGTGGGCACTGGGTGGCTCGGTCGTCGTGAGAAGTTGGCTCCGCTAAGTGCGGTTGGTGAGAATAAGGTGGTCTTTATGGACGATTGGAACTCGCCTGCTATGCTTGGTCGTGAGGAGTGCTTGGCCATTTTATTGAATTCTTGGTGTGTGGCCTGTCCATCGGGGCAGAATGGAGAGACTTTCCGTTTCTACGAGGCATTGGAGGCAGGTGCGGTGCCAATCGTGGTGCGTGAGGGGAATGAGAATTTCTTGAATTTTGTTGCTTCATATTTCCAGATAATGGTGGCGAATTCTTGGGAACATGCTGCTCAACTGGTTTACACCTTGAAGCAGCAGCCCGAGGTCTATGAGAAATACCGTGCGGGAATTCTAAGAGGCTGGGAGAATATGAAGGATAAGGCCAAGGCGGATGTTGCGAGAATTCTGGGGAAAAGTTGAATTAGTGTGATTGTTGGCTAAGGGTAAAGGGATGGCTGACGCAACTATTGGGATAATTCTTATCTGGATTGGAATTGTTTGTTGTGCCGCGGTTACGGTATATATTGTTATGAAAGCGGTTGAGGGGCTTGGTAGAATGGCTTATGAAGCTATATAGGTGTATATAGGTGTATATAGGCCTAAGGATTCATAAGATAAATGATGTAGAATGGATTCATCGGTTCCAGATTATATGAAGAGCCTTCAGAATCTAGTTTCTGTAACACCACTTATTACTTCTCCTTCTTCAGCTTCATCTTCTCTTATTTCTCCTGTGCAGGGACAAGTGCAAGGGAAAGGAGAAGACAAGCTGAAGTTTTTGCTCGTATCGACACATTGTCATCAGTATACGGGATATAGCAAGGTGAGCTACGGAATCCTTCGCCAACTCGCTAAGCTCCCTTGGCTTTCCGTCACACATTACGGTTTTCAGAAGTTTCCCCAGCAGAAGTTCGCCGAGGGCTACCGTGATTATCCGAGCAACGTGAAAGTCATCGATGCCGCTGCGGCAGAGGAGCCATTCGAGCAGGGATTCGGCTTCAAGAAGTTGCCCGAGACAATTAAGGAGTTGAAGCCAGACATTGTTATGATTTATAATGACATGTCAATTGTGGGTAAGTTTATTATTGAGATGGACAAGGCTGGTGTGAGTTCTTCCACCAAGACGTGGATATATTGTGATCAGGTATACACTACGCAGCTCCAGGGATATCTCGATATGTTGAACTTGAAGTCTGAGCGTATTTTTGCTTTTACGAGCGGCTGGAAGCAGTGCTTGAAGGATCAGGGTATTACACGGCCCATTGATGTTCTGATGCACGGATTCGAGTCAGATTTGTATACACCACTTCCACGCACTGATATTCGCAAGAATCTTAAGTTACCAGAGGATGCCTTTGTTTATCTCAATGTGAATCGCAATCAGCCGAGAAAGCGATATGATATCCTCGTCATGGCCTTTACGGAGCTCGTTGTCAAGTATCCCACGAAGCCCATCTTCCTCATGTGTATCTGTGACAAGGGCGAGAAGGGTGGTTGGTGGCTTTTTGAGCTTTACCAGCGGGAGCTGAAGCTACGTGGTGTTCCTGTTGATCAGTTCGGTGGTCGCCTCATGATTTCATCACAGGACATGGTATTCAAGGATGAGGACATCAATGTTTTCTATAACTGTGCTGATGTGGGTGTGAATTCTGCTGATGGTGAGGGATGGGGCCTTTGTAATTTCGAGCAGATGGGTGTTGGTGTTCCGCAGGTCGTGCCCAATATCGGCGGCTTCAAGGAGTTTTGCAACTCTGGAAATTCGACACTGGTTGAGGCGACGCAGAAATACTACCTTCCGATGGTCTATTCACCGGTCGGTGGTGAGGCTTGGGCGATGGACCCTCACCATTTGTGTTTGGGGATGGAGGAGTATCTTCTTGACTCGGCGAAGCGGGAGGCTCACGGGGTAGCGGCACGTAAGACGGTTTTGGGCTACACGTGGGAGCGGGCTGTTGAGCCACTTGTTCGTCGCTTGAAGCAGGAGAAGGAGGATAAGGATGCTGAGGCTTAGGAAATGTGAGGCTAAGGAGCCAGAGTAAAAATATTATTGTATTTATACAAATACAATAACATTTACGAATACAATAACATTTAGATAGAATAGAGACATATAATGTCAGGTTCTGTTTCTACAACAGAAGGGTTCGGTAATACTAAAATAGAGAATTTGGGTAACGGAGATAATCCTTCTGTTACTAGTGTAAATTCAAATAGTGTTAATGATCCTAAGGAGGTAAGCAGCTCTGATATAGAATTAGCAACATTGTATAGGGAAGCAACTGAAGCAATACGTCGTGTAAAACTAGAAGAATTTCATAATATCTTAGATGAAATTCTTGAAAGACTCGATGATTGCTGCCCTGCAGATGCTGCTGGATTGAGAGATCGATATGGACGTGGCATTGGATCTTCTCCTCGTAGAGGTCCTGGTGGACCTCGTGGACCTCCTGGACCTGGAGGT
>Ga0114966_10003234_pt1 | contig 14380 bp, 11 predicted proteins | sample M_130207_XF_Meta_FD_87029 | JGI IMG/M metagenome (GOLD analysis project Ga0114966, IMG submission 87029) | Freshwater microbial communities from Lake Montjoie, Canada to study carbon cycling - M_130207_XF_MetaG | ecosystem: Environmental > Aquatic > Freshwater > Lake | place: Lake Montjoie... | reverse complement strand
GAATTAAACTTGGACGAACTCACCGCATGGTTAGCGTCGCGAGGATTCGAACGCGTCACGGCGATTGAATCCCCAGGTGAATTCACTGTTCATGGTGGCATCGTAGACCTGTTTCCTCCCGATTCTGCCTATCCGATACGACTGGAGCTTTTTGGGGACGAGATCGAATCCATCCGCTTGTTTGAAGTCGAATCTCAACGCAAAGTTCGGGATCTCGATGAAGCCACGATCACGATTTTGTCTTTGCAGACACCGCCTCCAGCATTCAAGGACAAACGAACTCTGCCCGGTGAGCCCCGAAACGACGAATTCCGCATCAACTCACCGCGTTCAGCACAACAGAGCCATCGCTCCACAGCGCATCGGACTTCGTCTCTGCTCCATTCCGGCGAACACATACTCGACGCACTTCCCGCTGACGCATGGGTCGTGCTTGTCGAACGGGAAGAGGTCCTTCAAGAAGGAAAACGCTATTGGGATCGTCTGGCGGATCGAACGGGCCTGTTCACCGTCGAATCGACACTGGAGCGGGTATCGCGGAACGGTTGCCTGAATCTCTCGCCGGTCGTAGGTGAGAGCGGCGAGATTCACTGTCAACTTCGCATCGAATCAATCGAACGCTTTGGGGGCCAAAAAACAGCCGCATTCAAAGAGCTTGAACGTGTCGTGCAGCAAGATGAAACAGTCGTTATCGCGTGTCACAACGAAGCGGCACGACAACGGATGGCCGAACTGTTGAAGGAGGTCTACGACAACACAACCGCCATGATGACGCCCCTCGAATCGATGCGACCGCGGCACGGAACCAATCTTCTTTCAGGCTCGCGCGACGCAGGCAATTCGCTCGAACCGAGCGTTATCGATCCAATGCTCACGGGCCAGTCACCGCTCAAAAAATTCCTGCAAAAAAAACGTGCGATCGGTTCGCCTTCGTCACCACCGGAACAACTCTTGTCTGCGTCCCCAAACGTGGATCCTGCGGTTTCGGAGGAGAGTGATGACAGCCGTCAGACACTGCCGAAAAACTTCGCGGATCGAGTCACGTTGTGCGTTGGCCACATTTCCCGTGGATTCCGCTTGATTACCGACAAGATTGTGGTTCTCAGTGACAACGAACTGTTTCATCGGACAGAGTTGCAGCGTGCTCCGAAAAGAAGCCGGATTGAGTCGCGCGCCATCGACACATTTCTTGACCTATCACCAGGAGACCTCGTGGTCCATCTGTCACATGGAATCGCTCGGTTTCGGGGAATGGAGGTGCAATCGAAAGGCGAACTCACCGAGGAGATGTTGTCACTGGAGTTTGCGGACAGTTTGAAGATGTATGTTCCCGCATCGTTGATCCATCTTGTGCAAAAATATGTGGGCGGATCCAGAGGAACGATTGAGCTGTCTAAATATGGCGGCTCCAGCTGGGCCAACAGGAAACGTCGAGTGACCGAGGCTGTTGGAGATATGGCCGCAGACATGCTGAAGTTACAAGCCGAAAGAGATCTCAAGCCGGGGCTGGCATGCCCCGAAGACAGTCATTGGGTTGAGGAGTTCGATGCCGCATTTCCTTACACGGAAACGATTGATCAACTGCAAGCGATTGTTGACACGAAAGAAGACATGCAACGTTCGCGCCCGATGGATCGGCTGATCTGTGGCGATGTCGGCTACGGGAAGACGGAGATCGCCATGCGAGCAACATTCAAGGCGGTTGATGCCGGTCGACAGGTCGCCATTCTCGTCCCGACAACGGTGCTCTGTGAGCAACATTTACGAAGCTTTACCCAACGGATGGCAGAGTTCCCGGTCCATGTCGCGGCGCTCAATCGATTTCGTTCAACAATCGAGACACGTGAGGTACTCCGCGGCTTGGCCGAAGGAACGATCGACGTGCTGATTGGCACGCACCGCTTGGTGAGCAAGGATGTCAAATTCAAAAATCTCGGCCTGTTGGTGATCGACGAAGAACAACGCTTCGGTGTCGAAGTCAAGGAGTTACTCAAACACTTGCGGCTCGAAGTGGATGTCCTCACCCTGTCGGCAACTCCGATTCCACGGACGTTGCACATGTCACTCGTCGGTGTGCGAGATATTTCCAATCTGGAGACACCGCCACACGATCGACATGCGGTTGAAACTCGCCTCTGCCGCTGGGATGGCGAACAGATTCGTGCGGCAATCGTCCGGGAATTGAACCGCAACGGCCAGACGTATTTCGTCCACAATCGCGTCCATAACATCCAAGCCATTGCCGACATGATTCGCGGCCTGGTTCCTGAAGCCAAGGTCGATATCGTCCACGGCCAGATGAACGAAGACGAGATGGAAGCGACCATGCTGGGCTTCGTCGAAGGTCGGACTGATGTTCTCGTGGCCACGACCATCATTGAAAGTGGACTCGACATTCCGAATGCAAATACGATTTTCATTCACCAAGCGGACAAGTACGGCCTAGCCGATCTCCATCAACTTCGAGGTCGAGTCGGTCGGTATAAGCATCAGGCATACTGCTACCTGATGCTCGAAGAGGGTCGTAGGATCACCCCTCTGGCAGCGAAAAGACTGAAGGCGATCGAAGAATATAGTGAACTCGGAGCGGGCTTTAAAATCTCGATGAGAGACCTCGAAATTCGCGGCGCGGGAAACATTCTGGGAACCGAGCAATCGGGCCACATTACGGCGGTCGGATACGAATTGTACTGTCAACTTTTGGAAAATGCCGTTCGTACCTTGAAACGCCAACCCCTGCGTGAGCAGCATCATGTCGAGATCGCACTACCTTTTGAAGCGTACCTGCCATCGAATTACATTCCGGACGGACGGCCAAAAATTGAGATGTACCGCAAACTTTCGGCGGTCTCCTCGCTGGAATCGCTGACCGAGTTGAAAGAGGAATTCTGCGACCGATTCGGACCACTTCCCCCCCCGGCTGTCCGGATGTTTGAACTTCGTGAATTGCAGCTCCTCGCATGGCGATGGCAAATCGATGACATTCGCGTCCATGAAGGGGACATTGTGTTCGGTTATCGTAGTCCGAAATTGATCGCGCGCCTGGTCAAATACAGCTATGCGACACTGCGAATTGTTGATGATCGAGATGCTTGCTTGATTCTTCCAACGAAGCTCAAGGGGACCAGAGCCCTGATGCGACTGCTCAAAGAGACCTTGCAAGCCAACCCTGAGTAAGACTAGAACCCCGCCGGTGCCAGTGTCCAATCGACATCAAGCCTCCCCTGATCGGCGTCAACCTGCCCCAAATCAATAGAGTCTGGTGGGTTTCACCGAGTTTTCGTGGAGGATCTTGTGTCAGCGAGAGGATTGTGCTCAAGACCTCCCATTCACTTCCACGATTGTCTTTCGATCCCCGTTCGGGGCTTCCATTTTTGGAATTGACGGATCGCAAACATGCGTCGAAACGCCATAAAACTGATGATTCTGCTGTCCTGTACGGCCTGCAACGGCATACAAAAAAAACATGAAAATCCAGTTCTCACCGCCGCCCCCCGCCGTATTTCTCCGATGGACACTGAGGATTCGGAGAAGATCCAGTTGGCCGATGCCTCTTCCACAGACGAAGTAGGGGTCAGTGACGACGATGAGACCCAAAAACGTATCGAATCCGTCGCTGCCGTAGTTTCCGATCCATGGGCCACTTGGAAAGATGATACGGCGATCTTTAATTCTAAGGTGGCCGCAACCGTCAATGGTGCGCCGATCCTGAACGGCGACGTCTTGGACCGTTACGCCGGTGTGATCATCACCACTCGCGATCAAATGCAAAATTTATGGTCTCATCCCGAAAAACTGCAACGTGGACAACGCAAGCCCATACCGGAAGATTTTGAACGCTTCCGCGACATGCTTGTCAAACGCGATCTTTCTGGGCATATCCAGCGTCGATTGCTCGTGGAGCGGATGAAATCCAGCTTAAAGCCGGATCAGATCAAGGCGATGGACGGGCACATTAATCAACTCTTCGACCAAGAAATCGCCAATTTGAAGCGAGAGATGAAAGTCTCGACCCGCACAGAACTCGAACTGGAACTGAACAAGAAAGGAACAACTCTTCAAAACGTCAAGGATAACTTTGCAACGGAACGACTGGCGATGGAGTACATTGTTCTCAAATCGGAAAAGCCGGCGCCACTGGATCGAATTGACTTGGTGAACTATTACAAAGAACACCTCGATGACTATGCCGTTCCGGCGCAGGTCAAATGGGATCAGATTCAAGTCTCGTTCGGACCAGAACGGAGTAAGATCGCGGCAAAAAAACGTATTGAAGAGGCTCTTCAGGAACTCGAAGACGAAATTCCGTTTGGACAGGTTGCCAAAGAATACTCGGACGGCCTTACCGCCAAGTCCGGTGGTCAGAGAGACTGGATGGAATCAGGCAATCTGACTGATACGGTCCTCGAACAAAAGCTGTTTGACATGCCTCTCGGGGAAACCAGTTCGATCCACGAAGGACCTGCAGAATGGCAGATCGTCAGGGTTACAGAACGACAGACGGAAGGAAGAACACCGTTTGGTAAAGTTCAGGAGCAAATCCGTAAAAAGCTATTGGAAACCCAAAACAAAAACCGACCGAAAAAATTGTTCGATCAGTTGTTTGCCGAGGCCGTCATCGAGACAAAGTATGACTTGCCCGTTCCTTAGTGTATATCGTTCCGGTCTCGCCGAGGGACCGGAATCGATGATAAACCAGTTCGATCGGAACATCATGCCCTTGGTGTGATGCGCAACGAGAGTCGGACTATGATTCCGTCATTGACAGGACTGCACGTCGCACTTATCAAACGATGTTGAAATCAGCGTCTTGTGTTTCAAATCGGCTGTGTCCGCGACATCCGTTACGGGCCCTCGCCAGAGAAACTGCCTTCCTGCGTTTCTGTTCGAACGTAGCTGCCGCCTCTGGCAGATCGATCCCGGGCTAGCGAGTCGGATTCTCCAACAATCCATTTTACCGGGCAGGCGAATTCGAACTCCTGACAACCCTTGTTTTCGAAATCACCCGACACGTTTCGCGGCGAAATAGCAAGTTTGATTTTCTAATTTGATTTCCGCTTTCTGGATTGCGAGACTCAAAACGAATCAAAGGAATTGGTGACGCAACGTTCGTCGAAACCGTTGAAATGTATCACGCGTCAAGGCCAAGACCGAGTAACGCGGCAAACGAGATCGCTTCAACTTTCGACCCGGGCGACAAGCGATTGAATCGGCAAGGCCGCTCGCAAGCACCAGCCCCCATCCACTTTGAGGTCCGTGCCGGTGATGTAGTCTGCATCTTCCGAGCAAAGGAATGCGGCGGCCTTACCAACGTCCGCCGGTGTCCCTAAACGGCCCCAAGGTGTGTGCGGTGCCGCTGCCGTGATGGCTTCTGTGCCGAAGGAGTTGTGCTCACCCGGAGTGTCAATCCAACCAGGGTCAATGACATTGACATTGATGCGATGGGGCAGCATTTCGGCAGCAATCGTCAAGGCCATGTGCTTTAAACCGCTCTTGGCGGCGTTGTAGGCGACACTGTCAACATAAGGAATACTGGAATGGACACTCCCAATGAAGACGATCTTTCCGCATCCGCCTCGGGTCACCATATGTCTCGCGACAAGTTGACTCATGTGAAAACCACCGGCCAACGTCCCCTGCAAAATTTTTTCGAATAGTGCGGGATCCAATTGAAGAAATTCACAGCGCCGAGAGATGGCCGGATTACTGATCAAAATGTCAATTCTACCGAGAACCTCCAATGTTCTGTGCACTATCGATTCACACGATTGCCTTTCGAAGGCATCCCCTTGGACGAGGAAGGCCCGACGGCCCAAGGCTCGTATTTCTGCAACGATCGATTCACACGCATCAGAACCTTCGATGTCGTTGACGACAACGTCCGCACCCGCTGTCGCTAATTCTAAAGCGCAACCTCTTCCGATTCCGCGAGCGCCACCGGTAACCAATGCCTTCATGCCTGCCAGTTTCATTTGAGATCCAAGCCGATTCATTTGATCAAACGTGATTGTCTTTTTTTGGGTGGGGCGCGGGTACAACAAAGCACACGCATTGCGAGAATGCCGCGATTTTATGTCCGGTAAATCCGGAACGGTCGGATTCCGTAAATCTTTTGTGCGTATCCAACCTTTAATTGACTCGCTTATTTTGATTGAGAGTGGCTGAGTTCTAACGGTCGCAGAGACGCCCTCCGAAGCTTATCGATCAGACAACGCGCAGGCAAACAGGACATCGCAGATTCACGCCAACACGGGCATTCAAAACGTCGACTTCGGTCTACGGCGGGTTGTGCGTTCAAAACGTTCCACGAAACGGTAGCAGCATCTGACAAACAAGCCTGATCAAACCCGAGTAACCGGCTCTGGCTCGGTTGAGACATTTCGAGGGTCCCCTATTTCTAGAGTCCGTACGTCCATCTTTTTTGAGGGCAAGACCTGTGGCTAGGACGATTTCACGACGTGCTGGTGAATACCTTTTGTCTCACCCCTTTTGAGAAAAACGGTCTGCGATCTGTCCCGCATGTTTGCGTGTGTAATTTAGTAGCCGTTTCGCCCAAACAAACTCTGTTGCCAGAATGGCGAGCCCGCAGGGAATGACCACCACCGCTGGACCGGGTGCGACCAGCATGACGATTCCGACCAACAGAACGGAAATACCAAGAACGGCGACCACCAGCTTACGAACTTGCCTAAACAACCAATAATGCGGCGCCACCGTGATTTGGCAATTAGAAGTCGGCTTATCGATCGGTGCGGGGGATTCGACAGATGGCATTCTGTTTTAGACTTCGTTCTCTCTCTCAGACTCAAGGATGGTCTCTGTCATGTTTGTTCGCCAACAGCGGCATATTCTCGGGCATCGCGGAAATTTTACCAGATGTGTTTCTGCCACGACTGCCGGTAACGATTTTTATTGGACGAGAGCCGACATCGTGACATATTCATGCTACGAATGCGTCATGGATTATGTCCCATTTATAAAATCTTCAGCAATCGGGTTCGATATTCGCGTTGAGAACTGGACGAATATCGAACGGCACAGAACCGAGTTCAGCCATTTTTATCTGTCGAATCGTCGGCGGTCGAAGAGCCCGCTTGTATTAAAAAAATAGTCGAGGCCCTTTCCCTAGGGTTGCGGGTCATCAAAACACTCCCGTCCGTTAATGGGATGCCGAGTGGCCTTTCTTGTGGTTCACCTCGGCCCCCCGCACCCGCAACGGTGATCTCTCAATGATGGCGGCGGCTGCGCAACGGCTATAGAATCGAAGACGTCCTTTGCAGCCTCGGGAATCGTGAGTCTTTGGCTCTCCATTCTCCCCCCTTGGATCCTCAGCCATTTCATGTCGCGCGATACTATTTTTGAAGTTAGCGTCGGTTACTTCCTGACCCCCATTCGGGCGTTTCTCGAGGACGATACTGTGACCGAAATCATGGTCAACGGCTTCAACGAGATTTACGTCGAGCGGAACGGGAGGCTGGAACGGACGGATGCTTCGTTCCCGACTCACGATGCATTGCTGTCCGCTGTTCACAATGTTGCTCAGTTCGTGAATCGCGAAATCGACCTTGATCGTCCGATTATGGATGCTCGGTTGCCGAACGGATCCCGCGTGCACGTCGTGCTGCCGCCGAGTGCACGCCGCGGGATCTACTTCACGATCCGCAAATTCAACCGCGACATCTTCGGCATGGACGATCTGATTCGACTCGGCAGCATGTCACCATCAGCGAAGGAGTTTCTGGAAATTTGTGTCCGTCTGAAGAAGAACATCATCGTGGCGGGAGGAACCGGGACAGGGAAGACATCATTGCTCAACGCCGTCTCGGCAGCGATCCCTTCGGACGAACGCATCGTCGTAATTGAAGACAGTTCCGAACTGCGATTGGCCCAACCACATACGCTTTATTTGGAAGTGCAGACTCCCGATGCGAACGGTCGCGGCGGTGTGTCGATTCGCGATCTGTTTAAGGCCTCGTTGAGAATGCGGCCGGATCGCATTATCGTTGGCGAAGTTCGCAGCGGCGAGGCACTCGACATGATTCAGTCGATGATCAGTGGTCATGCCGGCAGCCTGACGACGGTCCACGCCACGACCCCACGCGATGCGTTGATCCGCCTCGAAACGCTGTCACTGATGTCCGGAATCGAACTGCCTGTCTACGTCGCGCGGGCTCAGGTCGCCTCAGCGATCAATCTCGTTGTGCAACTCTCCCGGTATTCCGAAGACGGTTCGCGGAAGATCTCACGCATCGCTGAAGCCTGCGGCCTGGATCAGGACAACAACTATCAGTTCCGCGACCTTTTTGTCAGTAAGATTACGGGCCGCACACCGCGGGGCGTCCTGATGACGGACCTCGCCCCCGTCGGCATCGTTCCGACATTTGCCAACGAACTGGCCGACTACGGATTGGAAAGAATGATCAAGGAAACCGCTGGGATGTGGAAGACATAAATTCCACCATCCCTACCCTCAATGATCCGTAGAACAAAAAACAGAAAACGAACAATCGCCCACATTTCTTATTAATGGATAGGGATCACCATGAAGGGCCCGGGTTACAAGACATCTCTGGACGTGAGACGGACATGGAAGTGTCCGGCGTGTGGTTCTGAACGAAAATTATTTGGCGACGTCACGTCGATGACGTGCAACTGCCGGGAGAGAAGTGGGGGCGGAGTGTTCATGACGATCGTTTCCGAGAAGATCGTCGCCCCTCGTCCGTTTCAACCTCTCAACGAACGAGACATCCGCTCATCCGAGTTTGGAATCGAAGAATGGCCGGTTTTGCTACCCCATCCATCATCGCTACCGGCCCCTCGTGCGAATTCACGACGATCGTATATCGAACGGCAGGAAGCCGACGCGACGACGGTTCCGACGGACAAATTTTCAACCGACATTCCGTCACCCACTCCGCCGCTCGAAAGTATCGCACCACAATCAACGGACGCCGCCGAGGATGATTGGGGTGATGGAATTTTATAGCGAGAGTAATTTAGTCCGTGTTTGTAATGATGAGTCCTAGAAATGCTCACTGGTCACGTGTGCCACAAATTGTCCTGACCCCTCGGCGTTGGTTCGTTTGAAACGAGGGTCCATCGAGTCCTCACGTTGTTCACGTCGCAGTTCTTCGACGGTCATCATCAAGTGTTGTTCATGCCGCCAGAATTGGTAGCCGTAATCCAGCAGTGCCAGTACGAACACCGTCATTGACAGTAGCACAGCGTGTTGGATCAACAACCCCGCAGTAACGTGTAATTGTACTGATGGTTGACTCTCGGTAAGACCTGCTAGAAAGGGAAGATGAGCGAGAACGAAGACGTACAGAACAACTCCAAGGACCAGCAACTTGAGCACCGATGCTCCGAGTGTGATCCATGAGTGCCATGCCATCCAGCGTCGGAACTCTTCTGAGGGATCAAATTGGACCAGCTTTCGCGAAAGAACCGTGGGCACAAACAGGAATCCGGTTTGCACCAAACTGCCGATCACTGCTGCGGCGACTGGAATCAAGAACACGGGGGCCAATCCCTGAGCAAGAGGCAACACCATCCCCGTCAGAGATTCCGTAGCAGTTTGTGCTGTAAGTGTGTTTTGGGGTACCGTCGACAATCCCTTTCCCACCATAACGGCCAGCAATTTTCCGATGTCAGCGCCCAGCCACCAAAGCGATGTTGTCGCGGCAAGAAGCATGCATGCGGCAACCAAGTCAGCACTGCGCGCCACTTCGCCGCGTGCCCGTGCCTCACGACGACGTCGTTCAGTCGGTTTCTGTGTTCGGTCGCCAAGTTCGCTTGACATGGGAATCCCGTGGGAGAAGTTAGGGATCTGAAATCAGGAGGGAGGCCGATAATTGCGAGGATTCGCCAACGGAAAGGGACTCACTCGAAAGCTGGAGAGTTTCCAAAACGGTGATGACAATTGAATCGGCGACGCCTGGCCAAGTCACGAACAGAATCAGCAGTCCAGCCAACACTCTAGCCGCATAGGCAGCGGGAAGAAGTTGACAACGGCAGGAGCGGCTGATGAATGCCAGTGTCAAATCGAATAAAGACATTGTGACCACCAACGGCATCGCGATCCGCAGTCCCAAGAGGAGAGATTGACGTAACAGCAGTTGAATCAGATCGATCAGAGACTGTGATCCAATCGACGTGCCAACGGGGAGGGAGTGAAAGGACTCCAAAACTATTCTCGCAAACAAGAGATGCCCACCCCCCTGATCCATCAGCAAAATCGCCGTGATCCCTAAAATCCACAGCATTGAAGAGGAGACGCTGCCGTCGACTCCCGTTTCAGGATTCATCACGCTTCCTAATCCGAGCCCACTGTGACGGTCAAGCCACTCACTGCCCAGTCGTAACCCAGACAGAAAGATGGCAACACCGAACCCCATCAACAGACCCAAGCCGATTTCACACAGCAGCTTGACAACGAAACTGACTGGGGAAGAAAACCAGTGCAACGGAGAGTTACTTCGCTCATTGTGCGCCACGATTTGACGGATTGAGGCCGAGTGTGTGAACTTGGTCCTGTGATCGTCTTCGTGTCTAACGAGTTCCACTTGATCGAGCGGATCGCCTGGAAGCGGCAGAGTCGGCGTGACGATCAGGGCAAACAGCACGATCAGCCCAATGCGAGCCGGCCATGTCAGCATCGTCCGGCCGAGAAACATTCCGATGCAGAGTAAACCTGCTAGCCGAGCGGCCACCAACAGGAATAGCCCCGCACGCGCCAACCCTTCAACAGTCGCGTGCGGCAGTAGCAATCGGCTCCACGGATCTTTGAATAAATCGTCCAAAAAAACATCCCTGTTGGCTCGTAAACTCCGTGGATCACCGTTTCTCCGTCGGTTGAAAATCGAGAGCCCCTGTTCGCATTACCCATTCCGTGAACGAAAGCCGTCGACAGATCGCCAACGACTCACCCTCGCAACATTAAATCCTGTGCGGAATCCTGCGTATCAGATCGGCGGTGTATTCGGTCAAGAGACCCAAGCCCCAGGGGAGAAGGAGCAGAATGACACATGTCATCGCAATCAGCTTGGGAACGAATGTCAATGACTGATCTTGCAGTTGAGTCATTGCCTGCAGAAGTCCAATCACCAATCCAATCCCGATCGCAACTAGTAATGCCGGTCCGGATAGCGTCAGAGCGAGCCAACCACTGGAACGGCAGAGTTCGATAGCAGTATCAGTGTTCATCAGTCAACCCGTTTTATGCTTGATGTGTTCGCGATTGAAAACGTGCCGCATGGGGATATGGTCAGCTAATCCGGACACTTTCCAACAACATCCCGACTGTCAGAAACCAACCATCAATCAGCACGAAAAGAAGTAATTTGAACGGTAATGAAATCAGTGACGGAGGAAGCATTATCAGGCCGAGGCTTGTCAAAATGGAGGCAACGACGAGATCGATCACGAGAAATGGCAAGAAGATTTGAAAGCCAATAAGAAACGCCACCTTGAGTTCACTGAGCAAGTAGGCGGGTGCGAGAATCATTAGAGAAATATCCTCGTAGCTTTGAGGCTCCCGCCAACGAGAGGCTCCAGGAGACTTCTCGTCAGGACGCTGGAAGTCCAGTAACATCCAAATGGAATCAGAATTCCCGGCCCGATCAATTTGTTGCGACATGAATTGTCGAAGCGGCGCGACGGTCAGCGTGAATGCCGCCGCGTCATCGAGCGGGACCTGCCCGGAAACTGGCTGTATGTACGGGCAAATCCCCTCGTCATAACAACGCTGCCATACCGGAGACATCACCAAAAATGTCAGAAACAGGCTGAGTGCTGTCAGTATTTGATTTGGCGGCGCATAGTGTGTTCCAATCGCCTGACGCAACAAGTTCAGGACCACAGAAAATCGGACAAAACAGGTGGTCATCATCACAATCGATGGTACGAGACCGAGCACTGTCATGACGGCAAGCATCTTCAAGGATGCGCCGAGACCCGCTGGGGACGTGAGCAGACTTGCACTACTGCCATGCAACGCATCCGCGGCGGAATCCACGAGATGAGCGGACTCCGAATTTTGAACAACGATCCCGCGAGATCGGGACTGAGCCTGACGGACGTCAATACGCTCGTGGGGTGATTGGCTCGGCTCACGCGATGGCTCGAATCGTTCTTGAGCTAGGGTGAATGACCCGCTCATGGAAACGAGGAAAAAGAAGACTGGCGTCATGAGGAAAGCGGGGCGACTACCCATGACTCCGCTCCTCGCTGGGTTTGAACGCCGCGTGACGAGGATCTTTTATTGAACGAGACAAATAGGATTTCGACGGACCGTCGGTCGGAAGAGAGGACGGGCGAGCCGTGGCCGTATATAATGCGTCACTCTGGTTCACGCAGATTTTTGTCAGGCGGTCTACTTCGTGGGGATCGTCAATCTCTGACAAAGTGCGGACGCCTTCTGACGAGATGCCCAAAACCAACACACGACCGCCACAACGCACGAGATGAACGGAAACCTTAGGTTCAATCATCCGGCGGCCGAGCAATTCGAACGCCTCAATCGGTAAGCCTCGCGGTGCGCCGAAATAGGGCTTAAGCCAACGGCCTGCGAGCGACAACGTGCCAAGAATGGCGCCGAGAGCAAGGACCGTCGCCCATAGCCCTCCACCGTTCGAAACCGACTTTGTGCGACTGGCCGCCAATCCATTTTCGCCGTTTACTCGCGTTGGTAATGGCAGACGAGCGTCGTCGCTACGCGAGATACTTCGCTCACGTTCGCCGTCAGCAAAAGCAATCGACTCTGGCCGAAGTGACATCGCGCACATCAGCAGACACCGCAACAAGATGCGCTGTGTCGAGGAAAATCTGTCCGTGCAAAGGCTCATGAAAATTAGTCCGCTATTCCATTAGTCCATCGGCAGAATCTGCCACCGGGCGGAGCGGTGAGATACCTTGACAGCGGAAATCAAGCAAGATCAGGTTTGAAAACCTCGAATCGAATTTCCATGTGTCACTTCACTTAACGCCATGTTGAACGATTGAATTCCGTGGTTCTACGGAAAGGTGAATGAGGCTGAAGGATTTTAGAGTCCGACTTTAGAAGTCCCGCTTTGCAGGGACGTGGCTTCACAACGACGGGAGCAAGGCCACAACACTCTCGGATCCTGCTCGCTGAAAACGATCAGTTCGTTGTTCAGCCTCTCGGAGGGATCGCAAGATCGTTGAGTCCAGATCTGCAGCGTTTGTTATTGGGCTGTTCTTCACAATTGCGACCGCAGTCTCGCCAAAAAGGGGATTTCATCGGTACTCTTTTTGGTGGTGAAGATCCACTATTCACACTCTTACCGTTTTGTGATTGATAATTGCGGGTGGATTTCTTCTCCATTCGAACAGGGAGCGAAGCCGTCAAAACCGTCATCGTTTCGGCCCTTTGTTTCTCAATCGTTGTAACACAACTATTCCTCGATCATGCGTATCCTTTCACCGTAGTGGCGCTGATTCAGTCGATTTCGATAGAAACTGCTCAGCTTGCATTTTCGATTAGCCGATAGCGGCCTGACATGACAGCCAACAGTGAGATCTGTGACCATGCAAGTCATCGGATCCATACATCTCCACACCTCGGGAGCTGCTGCCAGAGGATTTCTGGAATCGCCGGCAGGACAAGGTGTAACGATAAGAACCGGCCGTTTCGGCCGGTTGTAGAGTCTGAGACCGAGGACTCAGAAAAACACACAGCGCAGCGCGGTAACGTGACGATAACTCGTCGAACTTGTGCAGTAGATTTGCAGTGCGAATCAAACGACCAGCACCCTCAACGCCTCGGGGATACAAAAACAAAACGTTTGACAGGAATCCAAAAATCCTTCGAAGGTTTTTGTTGCTGGATGGTTTCTTCGCGGTTTAGAATCCATGACCATTAGAGTGGCCTGACTGATGAGCGGGTTCTGTTCATCTGGAGGAAGTCTCATCCACTTTTAACCTGCCGAAAAAACGTTTTTGGTTGTGCGATAAAGTTGAAATTTTTTAGTGAAAGGTACGTCCGATGGTCCGTCGTTCGTCCGCCGTGTTTCTTGCGTTGTTTCTGGCATCGATTGCGTTCGTTGGAATTGGCTCGCAATTTCAAAATCTGTCCGCCGCGAACAACAAGGCTCCCCACAAAAAACCGATAAAGAATCCAAAGTTCAACCCATTGGGTGAGGATGTTGAATTGTTTGCGGGCATCGAATCTGGCCAGATTGAAGTGACGCTCATCCCGAAAAACGCACTGAGTGGTAACGTTCTCATCGAAAACAAAACAGACAAACCCCTCAACGTCAAGAACCCCCCCGCGGTGATGGGTGTACCGCTGCACTATCAGTTCGGGGGGGGCGGTGGGGGTGGAAATGGTGGTGGTGGGGGGGGGGGCAATAACGGTGGT
>Ga0114966_10003232_pt1 | contig 14387 bp, 10 predicted proteins | sample M_130207_XF_Meta_FD_87029 | JGI IMG/M metagenome (GOLD analysis project Ga0114966, IMG submission 87029) | Freshwater microbial communities from Lake Montjoie, Canada to study carbon cycling - M_130207_XF_MetaG | ecosystem: Environmental > Aquatic > Freshwater > Lake | place: Lake Montjoie... | reverse complement strand
AACTTTGTGTATGGTAATATGTCACTATTATTCGTTTTAAAAATTGATGATATATAGTTTGCATTTAAGTGATTATTAATAAAACTAAATGATAAATAAGGAAGCAACAAGTCCATCAGCCATTACCCAATATTCGGGTGCAATCGATAGTTTATTATCATGCAAAAGCAGTTCACCACGTTCGAGCATTATTTTCAGTGTTGTTGCTATTTGTGAATATTGTAACTGAAATTGACTTTGCAAGTGAGCAATATCAATGCCCCATTTTGTCCTTAAGCCAGTTAGTAAAATCTCGTTGAAACGATTTTCTACGGTAAGCAATTCAGTCTCTAATGCGAGTTCGTTCTGGGAAAGTAGTTTAATATATTTTTCATTGTTGGCGATATTCCAACTGCGTGATGTCCCATTAAATGAATGTGCGGATGGTCCTACGCCAAGGTATTTATTACCTTGCCAATAAGCAGTATTATGTCGACTATAGTAGCCAGGTTTGGCATAATTGCTGATTTCGTAATGCTCATAGCTATGCTGTTGTAAATAGCTACGAATAAAATAAAACTGAACTGAGGCCTGATCGTCGTTTACTACCTCTATTTTTTTCGTTTTTACTTGATGATATAAGCCTGTTTTCTCTTCTACAGTAAGGTTATAGCAACTTAAATGAGGTATGTTAAAGGCGATTAGGGTCTTTAAATTTTCCTCAAGTTTCTTCATCGAAAGTAATGGGGTGGCAAAAATTATATCGGCGCTTATATTAATTATCCCGGCATCTTGAGCGTTTTCTATACAGGCTTTTGCCTGCATAGCATTATGGGCTCGGTTCATCCAAATCAGATCCTCTTCAAAGAAACTTTGTATGCCTATACTTAATCTGTTAACACCCATCTGCTTGAGTGCTTTTGTTTTTTTGCGCGTCAAGTCATCCGGATTGGCCTCGAGAGTTATTTCGCAGTTACTCGAAATTTTAAAATGTTTATTTATAAGGTCCAGTATGCCACCTATTTCTTGATCGGTGCAAATACTAGGTGTGCCTCCCCCAAAATAAATAGATTCAAGAGGCTCTTTTGGCAACCAGCTTTCACGAAGTGCAATTTCATTTTGAATGCATAAGAGCAGTTGTTTTTTATTTTTATGTACGGTCGAGAAGTGAAAGTCGCAATATATACAGGCTTTTCGGCAATAGGGGATATGTATGTATAAGCCTGACAAAAGTTTGAGTATATAAAGTTGATTTGGAGGGGTTAGGCCAAATAAATTTGCCTTATTGTTGCGCAAATATATTATATAACCCATGAATTATTTATTTGTTTTTGAAATAGCTTGGCTTTTTATATTACTACATACCGGAAATTTTAATTTGTTTTGCAGTTAGTTAATGTGTGGGTAAAGCAAAAATGCATACGGCAATACACTATTTCGTTTGGTGTTTTGTTTGTTTTCAAATTAATTGATATAGTATGAACCACCGGCTCAATAAAAAAAGTCAATTTAGAAGCAACAAAAAGTATCTTTCGATCATAAAGCATTTTACGTAATGAAGTATTTAAGCGTCCTTTTTCTTCTTTTTGCGATGCAACCGTTGGCGGCAAATCGACCTCATATTCGTCATGTTGTGGTCGACTCATTTGCCCTATTGCATCCCACCGATTCAGGTCATGTGTATATGACGCCTTTCTTTACCGACACATTGCAAAACGATTCATTTTTTAAAAGAACCTTTTCAAACTACTTATTATCCAAGCCACAGTTAAAATGCGAACGTGACGATAGTCAGGTATATATTGGCCTTAAGCCCGCATACCGTCGCGATTGGGTTTTTTATTACGTGATCTTTCTTTTGTTTTGGCTTTTATTTATAAAATATAATTTCTCGAAGCTATTTCGTAATGCCTTAAATTCTTTTTTTTCTCGAGCCGCTACCAGCGAGATTATAAATGACAAGTACAGTCCAAGGTGGCTCTTTGTTTTTTTTAGTAATTTATTTTTCGTGATGGTGATTTCGTTATGGGTATATCGTGTATTTATTACCCTCGATCCACCAGAGTTTCATGAAAAACCAGATGTATTTTTAGCATTGATTTTTGCTTTTAGTTTAGTTTATGTCATAAAAATTATTATTCATCTAGTTTTTGGAGCGCTGTTTAAAGCAAGTGAAGCGATTAGTATTTATATTTTAAATTTTTCGATTGTGAACTTAGTTTGCGGCATCGCGATGTTGTTAACTACCTTGTTTTTGCTGTATTCTCCATGGCACGGCCAGCGCATAATTGTTAATTTGTCATTCGGAATTATTTTCGGATTTATTGTATTAAGATACTTTCGCGGACTGTCGCAAACTGCTCAATACTTTAAATATAACTATTTGTATTTGATTTTATATCTTTGCTCCCTTGAAATTGCACCCTGGTTTTTATTAATTAAGTACTTCAACAAAATTTTGTAATACAATTGTGACAGTTAAAATTAAACGTGTACTCATTACTCAGCCGAAGCCGGAAACAGATAAATCTCCATATTTCGACTTAGCAAAGAAAGTTAAATTGCAGTTGGATTTTAAAAGTTTTACTGAGATAGTTCCCTATACTTCTAAGGAATTCCGTCAAGAGAAAATTAGTATCTTGACTTACACGGCGATTATTTTTAATTCCAAGAATATGGTTGATTTATTTTTCAACCTAATTAAAGAATTGCGACTTGAAATGCCAGCTGAGATGAAATATTTTTGTGTGAATGAGGGTACGGCACTATATATTCAAAAGTACATTCAGCTTAGAAAACGTAAAGTTTTTTATGGCAAATCCACAGAAAAAGATCTACTCTCAGTTTTAAAAGCACATCCCGAGGAACATTACTTATATTTATGCAGTGATCTCAGAAAGCCTGAGATACCAAGCTTCTTAAAAAAGAATAAAATAAAATTTAAAGAAGGTGTCGTTTGTTATACTAAATCAGCCGACCTTAAATCGATGAACCTTAACGATTACGACCTTATCGCCTTCTTCAGCGCTGCTGCAGTAAATGCACTACATGATAACTTTCCGAAATTTAAACAAGTCGAAACGGTAATTGCAACATTTGGGGAGGCTACCGCTAAAGCAGCGAAAGACATTAAAATGAAGGTAGGCGTTTTAGCCCCTACGCCAGAATGCCCAAGTATGAGTATGGCTTTGGAATTGTTCATCACGAAGAACAATAAAGAGGCTGCAAAAGAAAAATAAATAGTGCTTAAAGCCAACTAAAAGAACTCTTTATCACTTCTTTTAATTTTGTATCGCCACATTTCTTATAACGCGAAACCATCATCTTTTTAAAGTTGCTTTGTTGCGCAAAATAATCTAGTACCGACTTTACTGGTCCTGATAAACGGCTATTAAAACTACTGAATGTTTCATAGCCGTAGTCGATAACAAGTGGGGTACATATGTTCAGTCGCTTTAGCGCTTCAAACGCAGCTACTCTAGTCTTAAATTCATAGTCTGGTGCTGCATAGCTGATGAGTAAGTTCAGATTCTCCTCTTTCGAAAACTCGGCCATACAAGCTATTTCTAGCCATTTAATTCTAATGTTGTTGTTCTGTCCAACCTTTGCTTTGGTAAGTTCTAAATAAGTGCTGGTTTTCTCTGGATTACTTTCGTAAACCTTTTGTAAGGCCGACACCACAATGTCATAGCTTGGATTCTTCAGCCATTGCTCGTAATAATATAAAAAGCCTTTAGGTATCTCGTTATAGCTTGCTATAAAAGATTTTACCGTTTCAGTATGTTCCTTTAAAATATGGGCATTCACCATGTCGAACATCTCTTCTGTTTCCATCAATTGTTTTATTATTTCACTTCGTATACCGTAAAATGTCTCGTGTTGAAACCCCCAAACTAGTGCTTCTCTTTTATTTACTAAAGGGGTATTGCGCAACGCTACAAAAGCATCATAGCGGTCAATCATATTCGGAGCGCGCTGAGCTTGATTCGCCCAATCTAAATTGTCCTTTTCAAAGGTGAGTCTCTTTAAAATTTTATTGCCTGCATCGAAGAGAACAAAGTCGATTTCTTGGTTGTTTTCATTGTCTAAATAAAAATCTTCGCTTTGCTTTTGCACCCAAACTTTTTTCATTGAAGAATCACCATTCTTAAAGTAAACATTAATATTTATAGGCATCTTAAACAATCCAATAAGCTGGGTGAGCTCTTGAACTTGTTCTACTTTCACGCGTATTTTTTTGTTTTCTTTTTGATAGGAAACTTTGTAATTTGGTTCACCTCCATGGTATAGCCATTGCTCAAAAAACCAATCCGGGCTTTGACCAAGAACATCTTGAACCGCTTGGTATAAGTCATTTGTCTCTACATTACCATAACTGTGTTTGTTTAAATAGTAGGTGATCACACGTTTGAATTCATCATCTCCCAATACATAGCGCAGCATATCGATAACTAAAGATCCTTTTTGGTAAACGCGTGCCGTGCCGGTCGATGAAAACCGTACAGGATTATTATCTGTTTCCGCTGCTTTCAGCACTGTTATCATATCTTGCTTACATAGCCAATTGTATTTGTCTTCTCCTTCAAGTTGGCGGAAAAATTGTTTTGGGTAATAAGTGGCAAAGCTTTCCTGAAGCCATGCATCAGCTCCGGAACGAGCCGTGATGAGGTCGCCAAACCATTGATGGGTAAGTTCGTGTGCGTCTACACCAACATAGTTTCTATCCAAATAGCTGTTGGAGTCAACATTAAAGAAATCTCCAAAAATGGTGGCTGTAGTATTTTCCATAGCGCCATACATAAAGTCTTGCACCATCACTTGACTATATTGTTCCCATGGGTATTTTACGCCTGTTTCACGTTCTAAAAACTCAATTATTTTTTCAGCATAACGACTCGTAGGTTCTAGTTTTTCGGGCCATTCAGGATAATACCAAAACTGAACCGGCACGTTGGTGGTGGTCTTTGAATATTTCACAGCATATTCGTCAATGGCAAGCATTAAAAGGTAGCCAGCATGTGGCTTGGTCATGGCGTAATTCCAGATCTTAGACCCATTCGATAATGCCTTTTCAGATTTTAAAATGCCATTACTCAATACTTTAAATTTATTATCGAAGTTAATAACCGTTTCAGTCGTAAATTTATCATTCATATAATCGTACATCGGTATCCAATATCGATTATCGATTCCTTGTCCTTGAGTCCATATTTGTCGACGTGTTTTGTTTCTTTTATCGAGCGAATCATAATGGTTCCATCCAATAAAATAAATGCCTTTTTTAGGTGTTGCCTCATATTCAAAAACGATAGCATGGGTCTCGTTAAGCCTTGGCTTTTGTGAAAAAGCAACGGTAACTCCGGTAGGGCTTATTGTAAATGGAATTACAACACCATCCATCTGAGCTGATTTTATAGTAATACCAGGTCCATCAAAAAACATGGAGTCTGCCTGTGGACGAAGAATTTTAAAGGTATGTGTCACCTTGCCAAGCACTAAGTTTATTTCGGGCTTAAAAGCGACTTCGAGTTTCATATGCAGAATATCGGCTACATGTTCTCTTGGTGTGGCATTGGCATCGATAGGACGGCAATAAAACTGGGCAAAGCCTAACTGGAATTGAAGGATTATAAATCCAAAAAGCAATAAGTGACGCATAGGCAAATGTATTGTTTTCATTTAAATAAAATGGAACAAGTCATTGTGTTTATTTAAAAAGTGCTGGGTATTAATCTTTGGTTGAAATTGATAATGAGCAAGATTGGAAATTATCGCGGCTTTCCCCTTCATTTTTTCTTTGAACCCCTTTTTGAAATGTCAAACCAAACAAATATATTTGATTTTAGGCGACTTCATTAATTCATGATAATTTAATATATGACAGCTAATTCGGTGGTTAACATTTCTGCAATTCAACAATGGCATAAGCATCGGTTGACAGTTCAGGCGGTAGAGGCAAAGCTAATGTCGATGGGCCTCGATGCCGAATCGGTGCAAATTCATGTCCTGGAATTTAAGAAGCTGACAAACGCCGAGAGGCAGAAAAAGGGCTTCTTTTTAGCTTCCTTGGGTTCTGTTCTGGGTTTTTTAAGTTGCTTAGTCACTATGATTAATCCTGTTCCAGAGTTGTGTAATTTTTTTCTCTATGGCGTTACAAGTGCTGCAATTCTGATTACGACGTTGGGGCTTTATTTTGTATTTGAATAGTTCTTTTCTTATAGTTCAAGATAAGGTTATTTTCTAATATATTAAGGGTTTACATCTATGTCGTAACTAATGCGTACCTTTGCAAACTTTTTTAAAGTACAGTAAAGTATGCAAAACATTCGCAATATTGCTATCATAGCACACGTCGACCACGGCAAGACCACATTAGTAGATAAAATATTACATCATTGTAATTTGTTTCGAGAGAATGAAGTGAAAGGGGAGTTGATATTGGATAATAATGACCTTGAACGGGAGCGTGGTATTACCATCTTGGCTAAAAATGTGAGTGTGCAATATAAGGGCATTAAAATCAATATTGTCGACACACCTGGTCACGCCGACTTTGGCGGCGAGGTAGAACGTGTGTTGAAGATGGCCGATGGTGTATTGCTTTTGGTCGATGCCTTTGAAGGGCCAATGCCTCAGACTCGTTTTGTACTTAAAAAAGCGCTTCAATTAGGTTTAAAACCTATTGTTGTTATTAATAAAGTTGATAAACCCAATTGTCGTCCTGATGAAGTGCATGAATCAGTATTCGATTTGTTCTTTCAATTGGAGGCAGACGATTTTCAATTAGACTTTGCAACATTTTACGGCTCCTCTAAGTTAGGTTGGTTTGGTCCGGATTGGCAAAATCCAACCACCGACATTACGGCATTATTGGATGGTATTCTAGAGCATGTTCCACATCCTGTTACTGAGCCGGGTAACTTGCAAATGCAAATAACATCATTGGATTATTCTAGCTTTTTAGGCCGTATCGCCATAGGAAGAATACACCGTGGCGTTATCAAACAAAATCAACCAGTAACATTGGTTAAGAATGATGGTAAGTTGGTTAAAAGCCGTGTTAAAGAATTATACGTTTTTGAAGGATTAGGTAAGTTAAAAGTGGAAGAAGCGGTAGCTGGTGATATTTGTGCTGTAGTTGGGATTGACGACTTCCAAATTAGTGATACCATTGCAGATTTCGATGATCCGCATGGATTGGCACCTATTCACGTCGATGAACCTACGATGAACATGTTGTTTACCATTAATAATTCTCCTTTTTATGGACGAGATGGTAAATTTGTGACAAGTAGGCATTTACGCGATCGTATTTTTAAAGAGCTAGAAAAGAACTTGGCTCTTCGTGTGCAAGAAACAGATAGTCCTGATCGTTTGTTGGTATTCGGTAGGGGTATTCTTCACTTGAGTATCTTAATTGAAACCATGCGTCGTGAAGGATATGAATTGCAAGTGGGTCAACCGCAGGTTCTAGTAAAAGAGATAAATGGCGAAAAGTGTGAGCCTTACGAACAACTGGTAGTTGATGTTCCACAAGAGTTTTCAAGTGCTGTTATCGATATCGTTTCCCGCAGAAAAGGGGAGCTTTTAGTGATGGAAGCCAAAGGCGAGGTGCAGCATGTGGAGTTTACTATTCCTTCGCGTGGATTGATGGGTATTAGAAACCAGATGCTGACAGCGACAAATGGAGAAGCAGTAATGGCACATCGATTTACCGAATACAAGCCTTGGAAAGGTGTTATCCCAGGACGAATGAATGGTGTTATGTTTAGTACTGAAACAGGCGTTACAACGGCCTATTCGATTGATAAATTACAAGATCGCGGAACGTTTTTCGTTGATCCAGGAGAAGAAGTATATGTTGGACAAATAATGGGCGAGCAAATTCGTCCAGGCGATTTAGGTGTGAATATTGTTAAGGGCAAACAATTAACAAATATGCGTGCTAGCGGAAAAGATGATAGTGCTAAAATTGCGCCTAAACTTGAAATGAGCTTGGAGCAAGCCATGGAATACATACAAGCTGACGAGACACTTGAGGTTACACCAAAAATTATTCGTTTGCGTAAAGCCATCCTCGATGAGCATGAACGCAAGCGTCAAGAGAAAAGCGTAGAATCGATGGCGTAGTTATAATATTAATTACATTCTGGATTTGTGAAAGCGCGCTTCTTTTAAATTGCAGTGGTTGGATTGTTTCAGACCACTGCAGTTTTTTTTTAAGTTAAAAAGTTACATCTTTGCTCAATTAACTAAGCTTAACAGCAATGCAACTTACCACAGAACAACAAAACAAAAAACAAAAACTTTTTCTAGTGCTTGGCGCTTTTTTTATCGCCAATGCCATCGTAGCAGAATTTATTGGTGCGAAAATATTTTCTGTTGAGAATACCCTAGGGTTCTCCTCCATGAATCTTACTATTTTTGGTCTCGACCATCAAAACCTAAATATGACCTGTGGAGTATTACTTTGGCCAGCCGTATTTTTAATGACAGATATCATCAATGAATATTTTGGACAAAAAGGAGTACGTTTCTTTTCCTACCTCGGTGCAATTTTAATTGCTTATGCTTTTCTAGGCGTATTTGCTGCGATGAAAACAACACCTGCTGATTGGTGGATTATGCAGTCGAGTAATGGGGAGGAAATTAATATGGACAAAGCCTACAATGCTGTCTTTGGACAGGGATTGCTAATTATCATCGCGTCCATCACTGCATTTATAATTGGACAGCTTGTGGATGTTTTTCTTTTTCACGCTATCAAAAAAAGAACTGGACATCGCATGATGTGGCTTAGAAGTACAGGATCTACAGTAGTTTCGCAATTTATTGATACGTTTGTTGTTTTAGGGATTGCCTTCTATTTGCCGGGTAAAATGACAGGCCAACAGTTTATTGTTACTGCAATGGTTAGCTACCTTTATAAATTTATTATAGCGTTGTTGGTAACACCTCTATTATACTTGGTGCATAAGTGGGTTGATGGATATTTGGGCAAGGAATTCTCGGAACACTTGCAGCTCGAAGCGATGGGTTCGTAAAAGCAGAAATCCAAATAATTTAAATTACGATGGTGTAGGTTACCTATCCTTGCATCAAATAAAGCTCTCGATAGATTCCAGGTGATGCTAATAATTCGGCATGAGTACCATGTTGTTTGATTTCACCATTACTTAATACAATAATAATATCTGCATTTTGTATGGTTGTAAGTCGGTGTGCTATAACGATACTCGTTCTTAAATGCATGAGGTTGTCTAAAGCATCTTGAACAAGACGTTCGCTGCTTGTGTCGAGTGCGCTCGTAGCTTCATCTAAAATAAGGATGTCGGGGTTCTTTAAAACCGCGCGAGCAATACTTAATCTTTGGCGTTGCCCGCCACTTAATTTGCTTCCACGCTCACCAATATTTGTTTCGAAACCAGTATCAGCTTGTTCAATAAATTCTAATGCATTGGCAACACTAGCCGCTTTTATTATTTCTTGTTCTGATTTGTCGGGCATGCCAAAAGCAATATTATTCGCTATACTGTCGTTAAACAATAGGCTCTCTTGGGTTACAATGCCCATGAGACTTCGCATGCTATGCATCTCATAGTCTTTAACATTAACGCCATCAATTAACACTTCCCCTTCCGTTACATCGTAAAACCGGGGAATTAAATCCGCCAACGTGGATTTTCCGCTGCCAGATGGCCCAACCAAAGCAATGGTTTTGCCCTTCTCAATTTTTAAATTAATGTTACGTAATACATACTCATCTTTATATTTAAAACTAACATTACGGAATTCAATTTCTTTTTTAAATTCTTTTAAAACGATGGGATTGCTTTTGTTTGTAATGGACTCTTCTGCATTTAAAATCTCCTCGATTCGGTCGAGGCTAGCACTTCCACGCTTAACTAGATTGTTCGCATTACTGAGCGCTTTAGCCGGCGAAATTACTTGCGAGAACATACCCAAGTAGAAAATAAAAGCACTGGCTTCCATTTGCTGACTCAACACCATACGTCCGCCAAAGAACAAAAGAATCACCACCGCGGTTACTCCAAATACCTCACTTAATGGCGAAGAAGCATCGTGGAGTCGGTTATTTTTTATACTTATGATAGTTAAATTATTATTGTGATCAACCATACGAGCTCGCATGGCGCCTTCGTTATTAAATGCTTTTATAATTCGCATTCCACCAATTGACTCTTCAAGTTGCGTAATAATATTGCCTAGCATACTTTGACGGATTTTTGATTCGCGTCGTAACACTTTGCCAATGCCGGCAATAATCATTCCTGCTAAAGGAAGCACTAAAAAAACTATTAAGGTTAGCTTGGTGTTTACAATGAATAATGAAGTTAAAAAAGTAAGCACCGTTACAGGTTCTTTAAAAATCGACTCTAATGCCATTAAAACACTCCATTCAACTTGTGTGATATCGTTGGTGAAGCGCGAAATCAAATCTCCTTTGCGCTCTGTATTAAAATAGGAAACGGGTAAACGGAGCAACTTATCATAAAATTTATTACGGTAATCGCGAATAATATACTGACGCAAGGGCGTGATAATATACAACGCACCATAGGTGAAAAAGTTCTTCATTAAAATGGCTACCAAAATAAATATTCCAACATAAAGAATAGCCACTTGCGCACCATATTCTAGTTTTATTTGAGTAAGATAGTATTTAAAAAAACTTAGTATCGTTTGCAACGATAAGCTAAATGTTGGCAATGTATTCACCTCCTTGGTCTTGTCAAATAAAATATCCAAAAAAGGTATAAGTAATGCAATGGAAACAACGCTGAATATCGTTCCTAAAAAGTTGAAAACAATATTACCAACTGCGAACTTCTTGTAGGGAAGTATTAATTGAAATAGTTTCTTTAAATCTTTCAAAGTTGTATCCGGTTGAATTGCAAAAATACATTTTATATTGGGTTTGGAATTGGCCTATTAATTAGCGATATTTTAGATAAAAGAGAATTATGGGATATACATTAATCCACACCCACGAATATCGCTAAAATCCTTTCTACCCAAAATTTCAAAGGTGTTGTTTTGGTGCACAATGCCTAAATCATCAGTAGCAATAAAAGCGCACGAATGTATGTTCGCTAGGTCAATAACATTTAAACTGCCCGATTTATCCTTTGCTAAAAGTGTTCTTGCATCGTTAAGGTCTGCGGCAAAAACACGCATCCAATTTGGCACCTCGAAAATTCCATTTCCTTTGCTATAGGCTTGCGTTAGAAGCTCCGTCATTCCGTATTCAGAATGGATGTTAGCAAGTTCGAATTGTTGTTTTAACACTGAATGAATCTCGGATCGTTGCATTTCTTGGCGACGGCCTTTCATGCCGCCTGTTTCCATCACCATAGTGGAAGAAAGGGGCACGGGAAATTGATTCGCAAAATCCAGTAAAGCATAAGTTACGCCAATTAGTAACGTTGGAATCCGCTGTCTCTCATTTTCAATAAGTTGTTGATGCAAGGCTTTAAAATCAGTAAGAAAAAAATTACTTTTCGGATATTTACTTTCCTGAATCATCTGGCTTACCATATAAACTAAAGATGAGCCTGTCCGCTCAAGGTAACTCGGCAGCAATCCTAAGATGCAAAGCTCTGTATGAGGCCCATAAAAATGATTAAAAGTCGCATTAAAACTCCATTCATAAATTTTAATTTCAGGTACAAAATGCTGTGAAGGAATTCCACCTGTACTGCTGCTGGTAAAATAAAAGGTGCTGGTGTTAGCAGCATTTCGTATTTGATGTGATTTAAAGAATGATACCGGAAGAAAGGGGATTTGATCTAGTTGCGTCACCATTTTTGGAGAACAATGTAGCAACTCAAGAAACTGACGATATACGGGGACATGCTCTGCCTGAAAACGAAATAACGTCAAGGCCATCTCCTCAAAGTTAATGTTGGGCTCCTTTAACGCCGTAAAAAAGTCGGTTTCAAAACTCACAGCGCAAAGGTACAACCCAATTGAATTAAAAAATTATTTCTGCCACCTTGTCAGTGTTATTTCGTAAATTTGCCGCCCTTTTATGAATCCAGAAACCACCCCTGATATTACAAAACGTAAGCTCTACCTCGAAAGTTATGGCTGTGCAATGAATTTTGCGGATAGCGAAGTGGTGGCTTCCATCATGGCAGGTGAAGGTTATACCACCACCAAAGATATTAATGAAGCTGATGCGGTATTTTTAAATACATGCGCCGTCCGAGATAATGCAGAGCAAACGATTTGGAATCGCTTACATCAAATTAAACACAACGAGAAAAAACGCAAACCAGCATTGGTGGTCGGTGTTTTGGGCTGTATGGCCGAACGGCTAAAGAAAGATTTGATGGATCGCGAGCAAATGGTGGATCTTATCGTTGGTCCTGATGCCTACCGTGACATTCCAAAGTTATTAAATAATGTAGATGACGGACAGCGGGCCATGAATACGATTTTAAGCATGGAAGAGACCTACGCTGAAATTGCTCCTGTTCGTCTCGACGAGAATGGAATTTCTTCATTTGTAAGTATTATGCGTGGTTGTGATAATATGTGCGCCTTTTGTGTAGTTCCATTTACTCGAGGCAGGGAGCGGAGCCGCGACCCGTTTAGTATTGTTCGAGAGTGTTTGCAGTTAGAGCAGAAGGGATATCGTGAAATTACGCTTCTGGGCCAAAATGTAGATAGCTATAAATGGAGCAACATTACCAACACCAAAAAAAGCATTGAGCGGCTAGAGCGCCAAGGAATCTTCAATAGTAAAACCAAAAGCGAAGAGACAATAAACTTAATTAAAGCGTTAAGTGCTGAAATTGATAAACAATCGGCACAGGACGAAACACCAATTGAAGTTACAGATACCGAAGAGGTAATTATTTCGTTTGCGAATTTATTGGAGATGGTGGCTAAGGCAGTGCCTAATTGTAGAATACGATTTAGCTCTTCCCATCCTAAAGATATTACCGATGATGTGCTTTTTATGATTACTAAATACGAAAATATTTGCAACTATATTCACTTGCCAATTCAAAGCGGAAGTAGCAGAGTATTGGATTTGATGAACCGCACCTACGATAGAGAATGGTATGAGAAAAAGGTAATGCGTATTCGCGAAATCATTCCAGAATGTGGTATTACCACAGATATTATTTCAGGATTTTGCACCGAAACGGAAGACGACCATAAGGAAAGCATGCAGCTTATGAACTGGGCGCAGTTTGATTTTGCTTACATGTATTTTTATAGCGAACGCCCTGGAACATTGGCTGCTCGACAATACAAAGATGACGTTCCTGAAGACGTGAAAAAGCGCAGGCTAAGTGAAATTATCATGCAACAAAGTAAAATTAGTTTAGAAAAAAACCAAGCGCGCGTGGGGAAAATATTTAAGGTCCTTATAGATGGTGAATCAAAGCGTTCTGGGGATGATTTTAAAGGTCGTAACGACGAAAATATAGTGTGTGTATTTCCTAAGAAAGAAAATTGGAAGGTAGGCGATTATGTTCAAGTTAGAATTAATCGAGGCACACAAACCAGCCTCATCGGTGAAATAGTTTCGTAACACAAAAAGCAATAAGTAAAACAAAATGGGTATAGTATCAAAAATTGCAAAACGGTTTATTAATCCAGCGTCTTTATTTCGTATTGTCTCGTTGCAACGAAACCGCAAAAAAATCGATCGCACCCGCGACGATGCTCAATTAAAACTGTATTCGCAAATATTAAAAGGTGACTTTTTACATTATGGTTTTTTTGATGACCCAACGATTAAGGCGGAGGATATTTCTTTAAATCAAATTTATAATGCACAATTGCGATATGCAGAATTACTTGTAGAAAAGTTAAATGGAAATGGCAAAGCCGTGCTCGATATTGGTTGCGGTATGGGCGGTTTACTGCCTCTTCTAGAAAGCAAAGGGTATGCTCCAACTGCCTTAACACCCGACAATACACAAGTTCATTATATCTCCCAAAAATACCCGCATATTCCTTTATTGCATTGCAAATTTGAAGATTTGGAGGGTGCAAAGTACAAAGGCAAATTCGATACACTAATTACTTCTGAATCGTTACAATATTTAAAACTTGACTTAGCGCTTCCGTTGTTAAATGAAGTTAGTACACCCAATGCACAATGGGTCGCTTGTGATTATTTTCGAGTTGGTGATAAAGCTGAAAAATCAGGACACTATTGGGAAGTTTTTTTAGAGAAGTTAAAAGTATTTGGATGGGAGCTGGAATTTGAGCAAGACATTACTCCAAACATCTTACCAACAATAGCTTATGTGTATTTGTGGGGCAATACCATAGGAATGCCACTTTACAATTTCGCTGTTGAAAAATTGCAGGTAAAAGCACCAGGCTTTTATTATGCACTGCAAGACGCATTGCCAGAGGTT
>Ga0114966_10003229_pt1 | contig 14399 bp, 15 predicted proteins | sample M_130207_XF_Meta_FD_87029 | JGI IMG/M metagenome (GOLD analysis project Ga0114966, IMG submission 87029) | Freshwater microbial communities from Lake Montjoie, Canada to study carbon cycling - M_130207_XF_MetaG | ecosystem: Environmental > Aquatic > Freshwater > Lake | place: Lake Montjoie... | reverse complement strand
GGAAGCCCGCCGTCGATCTGACCCAGCGGCTGAAGTCCGCCATTTCGGAATCCGGCATCAGCCTGACGGACGCGCACGTGCCGGCCGGATCTCACGACCTCAGGATCGACGTCACCGATGCAGAAGGCCGCACCAAATCCGAGACCGTGAGCTTCACCGTCATCAAGTAATTGCGTGCGCCGGCGCCATCCGCCGGCGCGGCATCAAATCACACCACACCTTTGAGGCCGGCAACTACGGCGGCGATCGCGCTGGCGACGGGCATCAGGTTGTTGATCAGGCCCTGAATCGAATCGACGTGCTTCTTCAGTTCCGTGCCGGTCTTGACTGCCTTGCCGGTTGCTGACGCGAGCGTCTGCGCCAGTTTCAGCGTGGCCTCGCCAGTGCGGTTGCGCGCGCCGGAGCGCGCCTGCAAGGCGCAACTGATCAGCACGCCGGTATGGTGCGCAAACGCTATGCTTGCGACGTATTCGAGGGTCTCGCGCCACTCCCTGAAATTCTCGGGCAGAAACGAGGTGTTTTCGTGCACGCTCGTCACGTACGACATGCCGAATACCGCGGCCAGGCCAATTGCGAACGCGACGCTAATCTGAATCCACGGATTGACGCGATGGCGTAGCGTCAGCGCCAACGCGATAGGCAGCGGAATGACGACCGAGATCAGGCGCAGCACCACCGTGCGCAGGTCATAGACGAAAACCACCAGGTAGTGCGCGACCAGCAGCAACACAACGGTCAGCAGCGCAGCGCACGCAACGCGCAACCACGTCTGCGACCGCAATTCGACGGCCGCCGCCGCGACAGCCTCGGCCGCGGCGTTCACTTCCTGCGTGATTGCCCCCAGCGTCGCCTGCAGTGTTTGTTTGATCGCCGCGACATCGTCTTCCAGCGCCTTCAGCCGCGCCTCGACGCCGCTCGCCGCGAGGGCGCCCGGCGGCGCGTCACCCTGAAACTTGATTTCCACCGCGCGTATCTTGTCGATCAACGGCAGCAGAATGCTCAGATCGCGCTCACTCGCACTGGCCAGCGGCGGTGGCACATCACCGCGATTTTTTTGCTCGTTCATTTGCTCCCCACCCCCTGGATTGCGGCAGTCGTGCGGATGCTGCGACCGCGCCGGGTCTTATTGTATGCCACGCCAAACCCGCTGTACGCGGCTTGCGCAACCGGCGCGCGCGTTCAGCGTTCGTTGCCGCCCGGGGGCGTACTGATCTACATGGGGTATTTGAGGCGATTGATGGCGTCTTTCGCCGTGCGCACAGCGCTGCCCACCGGACAAAAATAATTCCTGTGCAGATCGCTTTGCATGGAATAGCTGCCCTTGGCCGTAATCGGCCGCCACTCGCTCGTGCGCGCATTTGACCATGTGCCGTCGCGCCGCCCGAACGCGTAGACCTTCTGTTCGCGTGTTTCGCAGCGTATGGCTTCGTAGGAAATGTTGGAGGCGCCGCTCGGGCTTCGGATGACCACCGTGTAACGCACCGTCCCGTCATCGGCGACCGTAATGGACGGGCCATCGATGAAAAACCGGTTGCTGCTGGCCGCGTTCGCCTCGAACGGAATCAGGTTGCCGTCTTTGGGAAACGGCGGCAGCTTGACCTCGAGTTCGACGAATTCTTTTTTGTCGGGGTCTTCCTCGCCGCCGAGAAGCCGCAGCAGCTGTGCGGACGCCATCAGCGGCAGCAGCAGTACGCAACACATTGCCAATTTCGGCAGTTCGGGCCAGGCCCGCATGTCAGCCCCGCAGGTCCTGCATCAGCGCTGACCTTACCGCGTCCGGCAGGTTTTCCATCGCCGCGGTATACACCGGATGATCGATGCCCATGCCCAGCACAGCGCCGCCGCACAGCGCCTGCACCATTGCCGGTGCCAATTCAAAGCGCAAGAAGTGCACGGCGGATGTTTTCTCGCTGTTCGCGCGCTCCATGTCTTCGTCGGCGATGGCATACACGCGGTCGTGCCCGGCGACCTGCACCCACACCCTGTCTTCGATGTCTTTCAGCAACGCCAGCATGGCCTGCCGCTGATCGACATCCGGATATTCGATCAACATCGTCGCTTTCCAGTTGCTGCCGTCCGGCACCAGAGGATTGTAAGCTTCCAGCTCGTCGCGTATGCCCGCCTCCTCGAATATGCGCTCGACGCGCAGCATTTCCTGGATTTGATAGCGGATCGTGAGCTCGTCCTCGAATATCAGCGTGACGTGCTCGCCGAGCGACACCGTGCGGTTTTTTTTATGGGCGAGCACCTGCGCGCGAAAATCCTTGCGCGTCTTGGCATACGCTTCGAGCGTCATCAGGCTGTCGGGGGTGATCCGGGGCATGGCGGTTCCGTTGACTAAATTCATAAACCGTAGGCGATGCGCAGCAGCGCCAACGGATGTTCCTTCTGCGCGCGCGACTCGCCTATGCCCTGCTGGATATGGCGGCCCGCGATCGGGCAGTCCGAGCTCAGGTAATCGGGGTCTTGCTCGGCCATCAGCCGGAACACGGGGCGGCCGATTTTCATCGATTGATCGAAAAATTCGCTTTTTACGCCCCACGTCCCGTCGTGTCCGGAGCACCGCTCCACGGTGTTGACCTGCGTATCCGGCACGAGCTCCAGCATTTCACGCGTTTTCTGGCCGACGTTCTGCACGCGCGAATGACACGGAATGTGGTACGCGACCTTGCCCAGCGGCGCCTTGAAATCGGTCTTCAAGAGGCCTTCCTTGTAGCGCTTCACCAAGTATTCGAACGGATCGAACATGGCGACCTGCACCGCTTTCACTTCCGCGTCCTGCGGAAACATCAGCGGCAGTTCCTGCTTGAACATCAGCGTGCAGGACGGGATTGCGGTCAGGATCGCGTAGCCCTCGCGCGCGAGCCTGGCGAGCACGGGAATATTGATTTCCTTCAGCTTCGCCACTGCATCGAGGTCGCCGAGCTCCAGCTTGGGCATGCCGCAGCACGCTTCTTTTTCGACGACGATCGCGGGGATTTCGTTGTGCGCGAGTATCTTGAGCAGGTCGTGGCCGATGCCAGGCTCGTTGTAATTCACGTAGCAGGTCGCAAAAATAGCGACCTTGCCCGGCGTGCTCTTGCCGTCCTTCACTGCAAACGAAGCGTCGGGTTTGGCATTGGCGCGGAACTTGGCGCTCGCGTATTCCGGCAGCACGCGGTCCTTGTGCACGCCCAGCACCTTGTCCATGACGCCGCGCGCCACCGGCATCTTGTTCGCGGCGTTCACGATCTGCACGACGACGGGGATGGTCGCCAGCTTGCCCAGCGCGTCGGTGGACGACAGCAGCTTGTCGCGCGCGGACGTGCCGCCCTGTTTGAATTTGACCGCCTTGGCGCGCAGCATCAAATGCGGAAAATCGACGTTCCATTCGTGCGGCGGCACGTACGGACACTTGGTCATGTAGCACGTATCGCACAGGTAGCAGCGGTCGACGACATCCCAGTACTTGGATTTTTCGACGCCATCGAGCTCGCCGGTCTTGCCCTCGTCGATCAGATCGAAGAGCTTCGGAAACGCCGTGCACAGGTTGACGCAGCGCCGGCAGCCGTGACAGATATCGAACACGCGCTCGAGTTCGCCGAAAACCTTCTCTTCGCTGTAGAAGTCAGCACCCTGCCAGTCGAGCGGGTGGCGGGTCGGGGCTGCGAGATTACCTTCGCGGACGGCCATTGTGCGGGAGGGTCTAAGGGGAGAGCCGAAAAGCGGGTTGCTGCTGCAAACAAAAGAGGAGCGAGGCTTTGCGCCTCACTCCTCTCGCAACTCGCCTCTCGGAATCAGTCGGCCAGTGCGTCGAGCGACTTCTGGAAACGATTGGCGTGCGAGCGCTCGGCTTTGGCCAGCGTCTCGAACCAGTCGGCGATTTCCTCAAAACCTTCGGTGCGCGCCGCCTTGGCCATTCCCGGGTACATGTCGGTGTACTCGTGGGTCTCGCCGGCAATCGCCGCTTTCAGGTTGTCGCGCGACTTGCCGATCGGCAGGCCGGTGGCCGGATCGCCCACCGCCTCGAGATACTCGAGGTGGCCGTGAGCGTGGCCGGTTTCGCCTTCCGCCGTCGAACGGAACACTGCGGCAACGTCATTTTGGCCTTCCACGTCCGCTTTCGCTGCAAAATACAGGTAACGGCGATTCGCCTGCGATTCGCCGGCAAATGCGGCTTTCAGATTTCCTTCGGTTTTCGATCCCTTGAGTTGCATCGTTTTCTCCTATCGTTCAATTGCCGGACCGGCCCAAATTACCCGTGGGCCGCAACAGTAATTAGACTAAATCTAATCTGTGAACCAAGTGTAAAACTCTGCGCCAGCGCTGTCAATTGCCGGCAGCGGCGCGCGGCGCAGCACCGATATCAGGGGGCGCTGACGACGTTTGGACGACGTTCGTGCGGATTGCGATGCAGGTACTTGGCCAGTTCGTTCAGCGCCAGCTGGTAAACGTCGCGCTTGAACTCGATCACCGATTCGAGCGGCACCCAGTAGTCGTTCCAGCGCCACGCATCGAACTCGGGCTTTTCAGACGCGCGCAGATGCACGTCGCAATCGCGGCCGACGAGCCGCAGCAGATACCAGATCTGTTTCTGCCCTTTGTAGTTGCCGCGCCATTCGCGCCGCACCCATTGCTCCGGCACCTCGTAGCGCAACCAGTCGCGTGTGCGGCCCAGTATCCTGACGTGCTCCGCGGTGAGGCCGACTTCCTCGTGCAGTTCGCGATACATCGCGCGCTCCGGGGTCTCCCCCGCCTTGATGCCGCCCTGCGGAAACTGCCATGAGTGCTCTTTTACGCGCTTGCCCCAGAAAACCTCGTTTTTCCAGTTGCAAACGATAATGCCGACATTGGGGCGATACCCGTCACGATCGATCATGTGAGTCACCCTGTGTATGCTCTGATTGGGCAGATTCTTCCACAAACCTGCGTTAATTGAAAGCCGCGGCGCTACAGCAGCAGGCGCTCTTCATCGTGCGGATTCATGGCCGACAATTCCGCTACGAAACGCGTGAATTCAAGCCCGTAACTCGCTTCCAGTTGCTGTGCGCGCGCGCGCAATTCCTGCCAGGCCGGCTGGCCGGGACTGCACTTGAAGGCGAACGCCGCTATATTGCCCGGCCGGCCGGCCGGCAGGCACGCGACCAGTCCGTCGAACGCCTTGGCGAGACGGTCCACGCAGGTCGTGAAATTGCGATCGCCGCCCCACAGGTTGACCACCAGCACGCCCGCTTCGCCGAGCACGCGCGCGCAATCGCGGTAAAAAGCCGGCGTCGACAGTGCTTCGACCTGGGAGTCGGCGTCATAGCCGTCTATCACCATCAGATCAGCGCGCAAATTGTCCCGTTGCAGGTAGTCGGCACCATCGGCGACGACGATACTGAGCCGCTCATCGTCCTCCGGCACCGCGAAATACTGGCGCGCGATGTCCACCACGCGCGGATTGACCTCGATGGCGACGATGTGCGCCCGCGGCAACTGGTGATAGATGAACTTAGTCAGCGAACCGCCGCCCAGCCCCACCATCAGCACTTCGCGCGGATCGGGCTTGAACAGCAGGCAAGCCATCATGCTGCGCGTGTACGAAACCTCGAGATCGTTCGGGCGCGCGATACGCATTGAACTTTGCACCGTGTCGCTGCCGATATGCAGCGTGCGCACGCCGAATTTTTCGCTGATATAGACCGATTCGTTGTCTTCTGCCGGTTTGCGTATGCGCCAGCTGTGGAGGAACTTCATGCGTGAGAGATTTTCCGGAAATACACCATGGTTCGGTAGAATAAGGGCTTTCATCGCTTTCGGGTAGTCATGCGCGTATCGAATTTCTTTCTCTCCACCCTTAAAGAAGCACCTTCGGAGGCGGAACTCGTCAGCCACCGGCTGATGCTGCGCGCGGGATTGGTCCGGCGCCTCGGCAGCGGCATCTACAGCCTGATGCCGATGGGGCTGCGCGTCGCGCGCAAGGTAGAAGCGGTCGTGCGCGAAGAAATGAACCGCGCCGGCGCGGTCGAAATGTCGATGCCGGTCGTGCAGCCCGCCGAGCTGTGGCAGGAATCCGGACGCTGGCAGGCCTACGGGCCGGAACTTTTGCGCCTGAAGGACCGGCACGAGCGTGATTTCGTGATCCAGCCCACCTCCGAGGAAGTCGTCACCGACATCGCGCGCAACGAGATCAAGAGCTACCGTCAGCTGCCGGTGCACTTTTATCAAATTCAAACCAAGTTCCGCGACGAAAGAAGGCCGCGCTTCGGCGTCATGCGCGGGCGCGAATTCGTGATGAAAGACGGCTACTCGTTTCACGCGGGTTACGCCGACCTCGAACGCGAATACCAGAACATGTACGACACCTACACGCGCATATTCACGCGTCTCGGCCTCAAGTTTCGCGCGGTCGCTGCCGACACCGGCTCGATCGGCGGCACCGGCTCGCACGAATTTCACGTGCTCGCCGATTCGGGCGAAGACGCGATCGCTTTCTGCCCCCAATCAGACTACGCCGCGAATATCGAACTCGCCGAAGGGATGGCGACGCCGGCTGCCCGCGGCGCGCCCGGCGCAGCGCTCGCCACTGTGGCGACGCCGGGCGTGCGCACCATAGACGATCTGTGCCGCCTGCTCGGCATTCCCGCGCAAAAAACCGTCAAGACCCTCGTCTACCAGGGCACTGCAGGCCTCGTCGCTCTCATACTGCGCGGCGATCACATGCTGAACGAAATCAAGGCGGCCAAACTGCCCGCCCTGCTCTCGCCGTTGCAGCCCGCCGCCGAAGCCGACGTGCGCGCGGTATTCGGCGCCGGCTTTGGTTCGCTTGGGCCGCTCCAGGTCAAGAATCCGTCCCAGCTCACCATCATCGTCGACCGATCCGCCGCGACTGCCAGCGACTTCGCCGCCGGCGCGAACGTCGACGGCCAGCATTACACCAACGTCAACTGGGGGCGCGACCTGCCGGAGCCGGCACTGGTCGCCGACATCCGCAACGTCGTCGCCGGCGATGCGAGCCCGGACGGCAAAGGCACGCTGGACCTCTGCCGCGGCATCGAAGTCGGGCACATCTTCCAGCTGCGCACCAAGTACTCGTCGGTCCTCAAATGCAATTTCCTCGACGAGACCGGCAAGCAGCAACCGATGGAAATGGGCTGCTACGGCATCGGCATCACGCGCATCGTCGCCGCGGCGATCGAGCAGAACCACGACGAGCGTGGCATCATCTGGCCGGCCGCCATCGCGCCGTTCGAACTGGCTATCGTGCCGATAGCCATAGGCAAGAGCGCGGCCGTGCGCGAGGCCGCGGAAAAACTTTACGCCGAGCTGACGGCCGCCGGCATCGAAGTGCTGCTAGACGACCGCGACGAGCGGCCCGGCGTCATGTTCGCCGATATGGAATTGATCGGCATCCCGCATCGCATCGTGATTGGCGACCGCGGTTTGAAGCAGGGTCAGTTCGAATACCAGGGGCGGCGCGACAAGGCCGCGCAGCCGATTGCAGTCGACAACGCCGCGGACACCATCAAAAAACTCGTATGCGGCGGCTGATTGCGCTGGCGCTGACTGCCTGCGTTTCTCTGGCGCACGCCGGCAATCAAAAATATGAACCGCTGGCTGCGAGCGTACAGAGCCAGATGCAGTCGACGATCAGCGACCAGGCGACGCCCTTTCTCGCGTTCGATACCTTGGAAGAAGCGCGCACATGGCTCGACGCCATGTCGAAGAAACTCGAACGGCGCTTCCCCGACCGGCACGCGCGCGAAGAATTTCTGGTTACGGTGCACTACGAAGCCAAACGCGCCGGACTCGATCCGCAAATGGTGCTGGGCCTGATACAGGTGGAAAGCGCCTTTCGCAAATACGCCGTATCCAGCGCGGGCGCACGCGGTTTCATGCAAGTGATGCCGTTCTGGGTCAAGCAGATCGGGCAGCCCGGGCACAACCTCTTTCACCTGCGCACCAACCTGCGCTACGGCTGCGTCATCCTGAAACACTATCTCGACATCGAACGCGGCGATTACTTCCGCGCGCTCGGCCGTTACAACGGCAGCCTCGGCAAAGCGGAATATCCGAATACGGTGGTGCGCGCCTGGATCAGCAACTGGAAATATCCGCTGCAGTCGGCCGGAGCCCCTGCACGCTGAAACCTCGCCGGAACCGTCAGGCCGGTTTCGCGACAACGGCGGCGCCCTCCTCCGCCTGACGGAACAACTGCTCGAGCGACATCTGCAGCTTGTCGCCAATGCGCGTCGAGATTTCGTAGACGAGGGACTCGAGTTCGCTGCTGGCATGCCGTGCCGGCACATGCGCGTCGGTGCGAAACACGAACAGGCGGTAGATGTCCTCGATCCGGATCGTCGCCGCGTCGTGGCTCAACACCCAGCCGTCCGCGCCCGCGCGCGTGACGAACCCCGCGCCTGAAAGTGTGGCGAGAATCTGCTCAAGATGATCGATGCGGACTTTGACGGCCGGATGCAGGCTCGACAGCGTAACGATTCCGCCGGTGTGGTGCGCACGCCACAGCTTTCTCATGACCTGCAACGCATCAAAAAAATCGCTGCCCGGCACCGGCTGCGATTGTCCCGCGCGCTCGCGCCACTCGGGCAGCAATGCCGCGAGCACCGCGCCGCCGATGACGATCAACCATGACAGGTAGATCCACAGCAAAAAAACCGGCACTGCGGCAAACGCACCGTACACCAGTTTGTAAGTCGGGAAATGCGCGATATAAAAGCTGAACCCCTGTTTCATCGCTTCGAGGCAGATGCCGGCGGAGATGCCGCCCAGCAAAGCGTCGCGCTTCAGGACCGGCCTATTGGGCACCGTCCAGTACAGCAGCCCGAGGGCAATCGACGTCAGCGCCAGCGAGACGAACCGCAGCATCAACAACCCGACTCCCGGCGGGTTGTCGATAAGCCCGAGCGACAGCCTGATCAGATAGGAAGTAAGCGACAGGCTCGCGCCGACGAATAGCGGGCCTATGGTGAGCACTGTCCAGTAAACGAGTATCCGCTGCAAGAGCGAACGCGGACGCGATACCCGCCAGATGCTGTTGAACGCACGGTCGATGGTGATCATCAGCATCAGCGCGGTGACGGCGACAAAGGCGATGCCCACTGCTGTCAACTGCGTCGCGTTGTCGGAAAATTCGGCGGCGTAAGTCGTAATCGCCGACACCGATTCCGGCATGATGTTGTGGATCAGGAAACGCTGCAGATTTTCGATCAGCGATTCGAACACCGGAAACGCAGACACGATCGTCAGCACGACAGTGATGATGGGCACCAGTGCGAGCAGCGTCGTGAACGTCAGGCTGCTGGCGATCTGCACGCAGCGATCCTCGATAAAGCGCTGCCAGAAAATACGTACGAGATCAGTCAGCGGAGCGCTTTTGATTACCATGTGTAGCCATCGTTGGACGCGCTGCAGGAGCCTATATAATACCCGCGATAATACCCGCGATAATAACCGCGAAGCGCAGCACCCGGTCCGATGAAAGAAATCCTCGTCCTCTACTACAGCCATTACGGCGCCGTCAGGCAGATGGCGCAATTCATCGCGCGCGGCGTCGAGCAGGTGCCGGGCGCGGGCGCGCGTCTGCGCACCGTGCCGAAAATATCGGCCGTGAGTGAAGCCGTCGAACCGGACGTGCCCGCCGCGGGCGCGCCCTACGCTGAACTGAAAGACTTCGAAGAGTGCGCGGCCCTGGCACTCGGTTCGCCCACGCGCTTCGGCAACATGGCCGCGCCCCTCAAGTATTTTCTGGATTCGACCTCGGGCCTGTGGCTGAAAGGCGCGTTGAGCGGCAAGCCAGCCGCAGTTTTTACTTCGACCAGCAGCATGCACGGCGGGCAGGAAACCACATTGCTTTCGATGATGCTGCCGCTTATGCACCACGGCATGGTCATCGTCGGCCTGCCATACACCGAACCCGGATTGATTTCGACCGCGAGCGGCGGCACTCCCTACGGCGCCAGCCACGTCGCGGGGGCAACGAGCGACCGGCCGATCACCGACGACGAAAAAAACATGTGCATCGCGCTCGGCAAACGGTTGGCCGAGACCGCGCTCAAGCTCGCCGCATGAGCATAGGCGCCGAGTGCCGGCGTTATCTGCGGCGGCACCGCCACGGCTTGCTGTCCACTATTTCGAAAAAACTCGGCGGCCATCCATTCGGCTCGGTGACGGCCTGCATAACCGATCATGCCGCGCGGCCGGTGATATTGATCAGCCAGCTGGCGGAACACACGAAGAATATCGATGCCGATCAGCGCGTCAGCCTGCTGGTGCGCGATGCCGATGCGGACGCGCAGGCGGGCGCGCGCGTCACGCTCGTCGGCAATGCCGTGCGTACGGATGATGGCCCCGCTATGCAAACACGTTACCTCGCCTGTATTCCGGACGCCGCCCGGCTGCTGGCGCTGGGCGACTTTGTGTTCTACCGCATCGAACCGCTCACGCTGCGCCACATCGGCGGCTTCGGCGCGATCCACTGGATCACCGCCGACAATTATGCACCGCCCGCCAACAGCATGGCCGCATGCGAAGCTGACATCGTCGCGCACATGAATGCCGGGCATGCGGACGCTTTGCGCGACTACTGCCGGCACTTCAAACAAAAACAGCCCGCAACGGTCGCGATGGTTGCGATCGATTGCGACGGCTTCGACGTGCGCGCCGATGGCGAACTCCTGCGCTTCGATATTGATCCGCCGGTCGTCGATGCGCACATGGCGCGCGCAGCGCTGGTGGCGATGGCCCAACAGGCGCGCGCCTGATGCGTGCCGTGAAGACTGCCTACGGCATTACGGTGGGGAGCCTCATCGCGCTGATTTTCCTGGGACTCGCCTGGGAACTGTGGCTGGCGCCCGTGCGTCCCGGCGGCTCCCTGCTGGCGTTGAAGGTCCTGCCGCTGCTGGCGCCGCTGTTCGGCCTTTTGCGCGGCAAAATCTACACCTATCAGTGGACGTCCATGCTGGTGCTCGCCTACTTTGCCGAGGGCGCGGTCCGCGCCTGGTCCGACCGCGGCCTGTCAGCGCAGCTGGCCCTGGTGGAAACCGCCCTCGCAACGGCCTGTTTTATCGCCTGTATTCTCTACGTACGCCACGCGCGTCGCCATTTGTGACCCCTGTCGGCGCCGTACTGATATCCTGACAGGTCTGCTTCGCATTGGAGGAGAATGCCATGCCGCTCATCGCCATGACCCGTGAAATGGGATCTCTGGGCAAGGACGTCGCCAACGTCATTTCCGAGCGGCTGGGCAAGCCGGTCGTGCACCACGAAATCATCGACCACCTCGCCAACAAGATGCGTTTGCGCAAAAGCCACGTGGTGCGCTTTCTCGACGGCAAAGCCAATATCTGGGAGCGCCTGACGACCGACAAAACCAGCCTGTCGATCTACACGGCCGACGAAACGCTGGCCCTTGCCGAAAGCGACAACGTATCGGTCATCCGCGGCTGGGGTTCGGCACACCTCCTGCGCCCCATCCAGCACGTGATCTGCGTGCGCGTATGCGCACCCATGAAAGTGCGCGTGCAGCGCATGATGGAGCGGCTCAACTCCGATGACGAGGCGTTCATCACCAACGAGATCAAGCTGTCGGAGGAAGCGCACGCCGCCATCACGCGCCGTCATTTCGGCATCAACTGGCAGGACCCGGAGCAGTACGACCTGGTGCTCAACACCGAACGCGTTTCGATCGACGAATGCGCCGACGAAGTGCTGTCTCTCGTCAACAACCCGCAGTTCCGCGCGACCGACCAATCCCAGCAAATGCTCGCCAATCTTGCGCTGGAAGCCCACGTGCGCGCGGCACTGCGCGCCGATCCGCGCACCGAGAAAATGAGTATCACCATCAGCGCCGACCGCGACGTCGTGACCATCGCCGGCATCGTCGACCGCGGCAGCGAACCCGTGCATGCGTCGGAAGTTGCAAGTGCGGTTCCGCGCGTCAAGGAAATCAAAAACGAGCTCAAAATCGCTGCCGCCTCGCGCGTCAAGCTCGACCACTGACACAACAGTCGCGCATAAAAAAGGCGCCACGGGCGCCTTTTTTATATTTAACGTAGTCCGCACGGCTACACCTGCGGGTTCAGGCGCTCCAGCTTGGAATGCAGCTTGTTCAGCGCATTGATATAAGCCTTGGCCGATGCCACGACGATATCGGTGTCCGCGCCCTGGCCGTTGACGATGCGCCCCGTCTTCGACAACCGCACCGTCACCTCGCCCTGCGAGTCGGTCCCGCTGGTAATGTTGTTGACCGAATACAGCAGCAGCTCCGCTCCGCTGTTGACGAGGCTCTCGATGGCTTTGAACGAAGCGTCTACCGGACCGCTGCCCTGGGACTGGGCCGGCTTTTCCTTGCCGTCTTCCGACAGCACGATTTTCGCGAACGGCAATGCACCGGTCTCCGAATGCGCGGTCAGCGACACCAGGCGATAGCGTTCGTTCTCGACATGCTCGAGGTTTTCTTCGGTAATCAGCGCCTGCAGGTCCTCGTCGTAGATTTCGCGTTTTTTGTCGGCGAGGGTCTTGAAGCGCTTGAATGCGGCGTTGAGCGCTTCCTCGGACTCGAGGTCGATGCCGATTTCGTGCAGCCTCGACTTGAACGCGTTGCGCCCCGAGAGCTTGCCCAGCGTCAGACGGTTGGTCGTCCAGCCGACGGTCTCGGCGCTCATGATCTCGTAGGTTTCGCGGTGCTTCAGCACGCCATCCTGGTGGATGCCGGATTCATGGGCGAACGCGTTGGCGCCGACGATTGCCTTGTTGGGCTGCACCGGGTAACCGGTGATGCCCGAGACCAGTTTCGACGCCGGCACGATCTGCGTCGCATCGATGCCGGTGTCGCACGGGAACACGTCCTGGCGCGTGCGCACCGCCATGACGATTTCCTCGAGCGAAGCATTGCCGGCGCGCTCGCCGAGACCATTGATCGTGCATTCGACCTGGCGCGCGCCATTCAACACCGCGGCCAGCGAGTTGGCGACCGCCAGGCCAAGATCGTTGTGGCAATGGACCGACCATACGGCCTTGTCGGAATTCGGAATGCGCTCGCGCAATTGACGGATCAAGCCACCGAAATGTTCCGGCAGGGTGTAACCGACGGTGTCGGGGACGTTGATGGTGGTTGCACCCGCCGCAATCACCTGCTCCAGTATGCGGCATAAAAAATCGATATCCGAGCGGCCGGCGTCTTCCGGGGAAAACTCGACGTTATCGGTGTAGTCGCGCGCCCATTTCACCGCGCGCACCGCCTGATCGATCACCTGCGTCGGTTCCATACGCAGTTTCTTTTCCATATGAATGGGGCTGGTCGCGATAAATGTATGCACTCGCGGCGAGCGGGCGCCTTTGACCGCCTCCCCACACCGTCGCACGTCCTTTTCGTTGGCGCGAGCGAGCCCGCACACCGTACTGTCGCGCACTGCCGCCGCCACCGCTTTGACCGACTCGAAATCACCGTCGCTCGCCGCCGGGAACCCGGCCTCGATGACATCGACGTGCATACGTTCGAGCTGGCGCGCGATGCGCAGCTTTTCTTCCTTCGTCATCGCGGCGCCGGGACTTTGCTCGCCATCGCGCATCGTGGTGTCGAATATGATCAGTTTTTCCTTGCTCATGAGCTTCTCCAGTCTGACTGCATCATGGCACGCCGTCCGGCGCGCGCACGAAAATCATGGATCGTCCCGGGTTTTCTTACACCCGGCTGCACAACAAAAACGAATTTAAGTAGGAGTATTTAGCGCGCGACGCGCAGCAGCAGGCCTGCCAGCAGGGGGCTGGCAAGAGGGCAAAGCATGGTGGCCTGGTGCGTGGAACTCATGGGGTCAAAATATAAAGGGTTTTGCGCGGACTGGCAAGTAGCGGCCGTCAGGAAGGCGGAGCGGCCGGGGGAAGACGCCCTTTGCGCCGGACCATGTCCAGCACGGCCAACACGTAACCCGACAACGCATAGCAGACGAACAGGATGAACAACATCTCAGGCAGCGTGCTCGACACCGCAACCAGCGCCACTACCGCCAGCGCAATCGCTACTACCGCGGGAAACGACACACTTTTACGCGGATTGATGTCCTTGCCGCTGTAATACTTGAAGTTGCTCACCATCGTGAGGCCGGCAAACATCGTCAGCATCCACGCCAGCCACTTGACGTCGGCGCCGCGGATCTGGTGCTCGTCCATCGCCCAAACCAGTCCGGCGACGACGCAGGCGGCGGCCGGACTCGGCAAGCCCTGGAAGAAACGCTTGTCGGCAACTTCTAGCTGGGTGTTGAAGCGCGCGAGACGCAGCGCCGCGCACGCGCAGTAGATGAACGCCGCTATCCAGCCGAGCTTGGTCGTCACCCACGTGCCGAGCATCGGGATGTTTTGCGCGCCGGAGAAATCCTTGAGCGCCCATACGTACACCACCAGCGCCGGCGCCACACCGAACG
>Ga0114966_10003227_pt1 | contig 14402 bp, 13 predicted proteins | sample M_130207_XF_Meta_FD_87029 | JGI IMG/M metagenome (GOLD analysis project Ga0114966, IMG submission 87029) | Freshwater microbial communities from Lake Montjoie, Canada to study carbon cycling - M_130207_XF_MetaG | ecosystem: Environmental > Aquatic > Freshwater > Lake | place: Lake Montjoie... | reverse complement strand
CCCCTCCTCCCGCCTCAATCGATCCAAACTGGAGCGTCTCATTCCGACGCTGGAACGTATGTGGATGCGCACGCTTCACGCCCACGGGCTCGATCTCTTTCCCCCCATCCATCCCGCGACGCTATGGCCGCGCCAAATCAAAGCGTGGTTTGCCATGCGCGCGTGGCGCACCTCCACCGCCCGCTTCCAGTGGCTATCCTCCTGCGGTCGTCTGCGCGGTCTCGCTGACAACTATCGCTCCGTTCCGCGCTACGCCGCGCCGTTCCGTTCGTGACCTCGCCCGCTCAAGCGCCGCCAGTCGCCAACCCGATGATCGGCTGGCGCCCGCTCTCGGTCATCATCTGTTCGCACAATCCGCGAACAGATTTTCTCGCCGCCACCCTCGCCGCGCTGCGTCAACAGACGCTCCCGCTCGACCGCTGGGAACTTATCATTGTCGACAACGCCTCCGAACCGGCGATCGCCGGGACCGTCGATCTCTCGTGGCATCCGACCGCTCGCGTCGTCGTCGAGCCTAAACTCGGCCTCACCCCTGCACGCCTTGCTGGCATCGCCTCGTCGGGCGGCGATAACGTCGTGTTCGCCGACGATGACAACGTCCTCGCGCCCACCTTTCTCGCCAACGCCATCGCCCTACTGGCCACTCACTCTGAAGTCGGTATCGCCGGTGGCCGGGTGGTGCCGCTTTTTCAAGCGGAGCCGCCGCCGTGGACGCGCGAGTTCTTCGGCAATCTGGCGCTCGGCGATCACGGCGCGACCGCGCGCGTTTCCGAATCATGGAAGAACCGGCCCCGCGATTATCCCTCTTTCGCTCCGGTCGGCGCGGGGCTCGTCGCACGTCGCGCCGCGCTTGCACCTTATGTGAAGCTCGTCAATTCCGACCCACTGCGCCGCGCGTTTGATCGCCGCGGTCGCGCGCTCACTTCCGGCGGCGACAATGATCTCGTGATGACCGCCCTCGAGTCTGGCTGGCGCGCCGCTTACTGGCCGCAGCTTTGCCTCGAGCACATCATCCCGCCCTCCCGTCTCACGCGCGCATACCTGGCGCGGCTGAACTACGCGATCGCGCGCTCTTGGATCGGCGTGCGGCGACTGCACCACGCTTGCCCCTGGCCTTCAATTCGCTCGTGGACCGTGCCGCTGCGACAGGCTCGCGCTTTTTTCCGCCACCGGGCTTGGCTCGGCTCCGCCCACTACGTGCGCTGGCGTTATGCGTGCGGACATTTCGCCGGCCTCGCGGACTGATCCATGCAACCGACCGCTCTCCCAACGCTGGTTTCGCGCAACGTCGCTTTTCTGCTCGGCGCCATCGCGACGCTAATTTACGCCCACATCCTCTTCCTCCGTTCGGTAACCCACGGTATTGGTCTGGCGGTGGACTTCATGCCTTACACGCTGCCGGTGCACGACCTCCTGAACGGGAACCCGTTCATGATGATTCATCATCCGCCGCTTTATTCGCTGGCGATTTTTGTCGTGGCGCGAATCGGTCAGGTAGATCCCTTCGCGGCGGCTCAGTTAGTGCAGTGGGCCTGCTATCTCACACTGCCGTTGATGGCCGGCTGGATGATCTGGCGGCTTACCCCAGGCAGCACTTTGCCCGCACTCTTCGTCATGGTTACGCTCGCCACTTCCCCGTACGTGCTCGATCTCGGCGCGCAGATTGCCTCCGAACATCTTTTTGGCGTCTTCAATCTCGTTGCGCTGGCCGCGCTGATTTTCCATCTGACCGGTGCCCGCTCCGCCATCTGGTGGTGGACCAGCGCAGTCGCCACCGCCCTTGCCGTGCTGACGCGCTACGCTGGCGTCGGGTTGGTCGTGGCCCTAGGCCTGCTGCTTCTCACACAGCGAAAAGCTTGGTCACAACGCTGGCACGAAACGGCGATCGCCTCGGCGATCGCGCTCACTCCGCTGGCCCTCTACGTTCTCCGCAACTATCTGCGGTCCGGCCAAACCGTAAATCGCGAGTTCAGTTTCAAGGGAGTCCCTTGGCATAAATTGGATCACGGCTTACATGTCATAACAACATGGTGGTTCCCGCAGCCTCTTGTCACGCGACCACTCGCCTTGCTCACGATCGGACTCGTCGCACTCGCCTGGTTTGCGTTCGCCCGCCAAGGCGCTACCTCCAAGGAGCCGTGGCACAACCACGGCGCCATCGCACTGCGCGTTCTCGGCATTTTTTCAGGCATCTATTTGGCCTTCATTTTTGCCTGCATGATCTTTGCCGACGCGTGGATTCCATTCGACCATCGCATCCTTTTTCCCGTGCAGCTCGCCGCCACCGCTGCCACGGCGCTCGCTGCCGCGATGATCGCACCTCGCTCGGCTGGCGGACGCCTTGCCGTCGGACTAATCCTCTTGTCCTTGATGCTCCTCAATGTCCGCCGAGGCTGGCTGATGAGCGCAGACTACGCCGAGAAGGGGATCGGCTACGCCACGCTCGTTTCCGACCACACGCCTTGGGCGGAACAAATTCGGCGCTTGCCGAGCACGGCTTTAATCATCTCCAACCGACCTGAACTAGTCTACTGCTACACTTCGCGCACGGTGACTGGCCTGCCAGCGACGTTTGATTTCCTCAATGGCCGACCGGCCCGTGATCTGGAGCCAGCCGTGACCAGCCTGGTGCGTCAGATCGAGCAGGCTCCGGATACTTTTTTCATTCAGTTTAACGAGGGCAACCTCGACACGATCCCTCTGGAAAAAATTTTCAAGCGGACGCCGTTTCAAGTGATCCTCCGCAGCGCCCAAGGCACGCTTTGGCAGCACTCGCCATCGTCTCAGCTCTAGGTCGCCGCCCGTCGCCCATTCTATTGCCATGGTGACCCTTACCCGCGCGTTCTCCCGCCTGCGCGTCGCGCCCCGCCTCGCGGCCAAGCTGCTCCGCCACGGGGTGCCGCGTCATCTCGTGCTGTTCGGTTCGGTGAGTCTGGGCGACGATGTGCTGTGCACGGCGATTTTTCGCGAACTCGCCCGCCGTGGCGCGCGCCGCCTTTGGATGATGTCACGCCATCCCGGGCTCTTCGCCGGCAATCCCGACGTCGACCGCGTCGCGCCCATCGACGATTATCATGCGCGCCTTTTGCAACGCCTCGGCACCCGCGTCACGCAGCCGTATTACTTCACCGACTCCGCGGATCGCCGCCGCCACGTGCCGCCGCCGCGTCCCGTCATCGCTCAAATGTGTCATCTGGCCGGGATCACTGGCGAAGTTTCGCTGCGCCCATGGCTGCACCTCACGCCCAACGAGCGCGCCCGGGGCCGTCTCGCCGACCGCCAGATCGTGATGCACAGCTCCGGCCGCTCCGCCGGCTTCGCGATGGCCAACAAGGAATGGTATCCCGAAGGTTTTCAGGCCGTCGCCGACGCCCTTACCGCCCGCTTCAGGGTCGTGCAGCTCGGCTCGCCCCTCGATCCGCCACTCCAAGGCGCGCTCGATCTGCGCGGCAAAACTACCCTGCGCGAAAGCGCGGCGATCATCGCCGCTGCACGCGCCGTCGTTTGCCAGGTAGGCCTCCTCATGCATCTCGCCCGCGCCGTCGATACCCGGGCCGTGGTTATTTTCGGGGGCGTGGAAGACCCCGCGATCACCGGCTACACGGCCAACGAAAATCTCACGACCGCCGTCGACTGCGCCACCTGCTGGATGCCCAACGACTGCCCCCACGATCGCAAATGCATGGACGCAATCACCCCGGCCCAAGTCCTCTCGGCCGTGGTTCGCACCGATGCCCGCTTCGGTGAACCCTTGCCCGTGGAGTCATTCACCCTGCCCGCATGAGGCAACGCTCCCAATGCCCCGCCTGCGGCTTCAAACCGGCTCCTGTCATCGTCGATCTGCCGTTCGATTCCGCGGCAATCGCCGGATACCTTCGCGCTTTTTACGCCTCCTATCCTCGCTGCGACTTGGCCCCGCTCGCTGGCACCCGTTTCCAACTCGCCGACTGCCCGGCCTGCGGCTGCCTGTATCAGCAAGGTGTGCCCGACGACGCCTTTCTGGCGAACTTCTACCGCAGCCTCGCCACCTCAGTCGCACCGGTCGCGTTCGAGCCCTATCGAATCGAACACATTGTCCGTGAACTGATGATGGTGGTGCGTTTTTTACAGCCGCGCGTTCCCTGCCCCCGCGTCTTGGATTTCGGCACGGGCGAAGGCCGGTGGGCCACTATCGCCGCCGCCGCCGGCCTGACCACCGGCGCCACCGACCTCACGAGTCACGCCTTCGCGACCCTCCAACGGCACGGCGTCGCCTGCTTCGATCCCGCCGCGTTAGCCCCGGCCGATTTCGATTTCATCAATACCGAGCAGGTTTGCGAACATCTCGCCGCGCCCGCCGCGATCATCGATCAACTATCGCGCACGCTCCGCCCAGGCGGTGTGCTCAAGATCGGCGTGCCGCATGATCCCAATTTACGCCGAAAGTTGCGCCAGCCCGATTGGCTGGCCCCAAAAAATTCCCCGAATTCTCTCAACGGCGTCGCTCCCATCGAGCATCTAAATTATTTTGAGCCCACCAGTCTGATCGCCCTTGCCGCCCGGGCCGGCCTGCACCCACTCCAAATCCGCGGATGGACTCTCGTGTCTCCGCGCTCACCGCCTGACTCCTTCGGACCGCGTCAACGCCTCGGCCTCTGGCTCCGCACGCAGCTCGACGCCGACTATCGCCCTTATCACACCCTGACCCAGACTATTTTTTTTGAAAAACCGCTTCGCGCCGAAGCCATCGGCACCGCCGCGACGCATTTCGTGCATCCTTGAAACTTCCGTCCCTCACGATTCTATTCTTTCCCGAAAAGGATCCGTTGCGGGCCAACGCCGCCGTCACCCGTGCGCGCACTTTGAGCGCGAGTCTCGGCGAGGTCGCCGTGCTGCCACCCGGGCCGCAGCTCGCCGAACTTTTCCGCGATCAGCTCGCCGCCGCCACCGCCGAGTGCGTGCTGTTGCTTGAAACTGAGGCGACGCCCGACGTCGGCGCAATTCGCACGGAGCTCGCGGCGATGCAGCAGGCGAAGCTCCCGTTCTCCGGCCCGATTTTCCGCCGGGCCTGGCTGCGCTCGGCCCTGCGCGCGCCCTTGGTTGACATCGACCCAATCTACGGCGACGTCGCGCACGACTGGCTACTTTTTAATCTCGCCGGCTCCGACATCGCTGACACCGCGGTCGCTCCGCTGCTCGCCGCCCTGCCGCCGTCGCGCAGCGCGCGTCACACCCTGGCTTTGCTCGCGCTCGCGCATCACCTGCTGTGCCGCTGCGCCATTCTGCCCGAGACGGAACCGCTGCGCCGTGCCGCCGCGCTGCACGCGATGCGAGCTTGGCGTCGTCACCGCCAGGCGCTCCCGCACGGTGCCGTCACCGCGCTCACCACCCTTCTCCAGCAAGCGCCACCACTCCCGCTGGCTTGGCGTGCGCAGATTTTTTTCACACTCCTTACCCGTCGTTTTTCAACCGATCCCGCTGATCGCAATCTCCATCAATTTTGCGCTGAAATTGAAGTCGGTCGACCCGGACTCTTCGGCGGACGCGCCCTCGGCGAGCCCGTGCTGCAACGAGCGCCACGATGAAATTATTCGCGCCCGATTCTGGCTCGCCACCCTCATGGCGAGACCGCCTCCTGCTCCACTATCGACGGCGCGGCTGGCGCGGTTTCCTGCGCCTTTACAATTTCCTTAAACCGGTCGTGGCCCGCCGCGAAATTCGCACCATCAGCAAGTACGGGAGCGAGTTTTTTATCGAGCACCAAGACGCCGTCGATGCGCACGTCATTAATGAAGGCTTCTACGAATCTGAAGTTCTTGAGGCGGTCCGCCCTTCGCTCGGTACCGACGCCGTCCTCTGGGTCATCGGAGCCAACTTCGGGCTGCACGCCGTGACGGCGAAGTTTCTCCATCCCGCCACAACGGTCATTGCATTCGAACCCTCGCCCGCGATGGCCGCACGCCTTCTCGAAAATAGCGCGCTCAATGCCGTGAAAATCGCGTTACACGCTTACGCTCTCGGCGAACAGCGCGGCGCGCTGCCGTTCTACGCCAACGCCTCCGGTAATCCCGGCATGTCCACCCTCCATCCGGTGGCTAATTTCACCTACGATCAAACGTTTGTCGTCGCGATACTCACTGCCGCCGAAGTGCTCGAGCGTGGCCTGGCGCCCGCCCCGACGGCTATCATCCTCGATGCCGAGGGCGCAGAAACAGCCGTGCTCCGCGGCTTCGGCGGGCACCTCGCCGGGCCGGCGCTGCGGCGGATCGTCTTCGAAGCGGCGAACGATTTTCTCATTACGCACGAGCCCGCGGATTTGTACACGCTGATCACCGAGGCTGGTTTTTCCGTGAGTATACTGACCCGCCGAGAGCGCACGTCGCACCGTCTCTCCAACTTCGTGGCCATCCGCGGCTGAGCACCTTACCGCGCTCCCCGCCAGCCTCTCTGGCTCATGACGCCCGATCTTTCCATCATCATCCCCGTGTACAACCGCGGGGACGATATCCGCTACACCCTCGCAAGCGTTCGCCGCGCCTCGGCCGGACTCGCGGTCGAAACCATTATTGTCGACGACGGCTCAAACCCACCGATCGCCGCCGACCTCGCGCGGCTGGGCTTCACCCCGTCGCAACTCATCCGCCAAACCAACCAAGGCCTCCTCTTCGCCCGCCTGGCCGGGCTCGCCGCCGCCACTGGGCGAAATGTCTTGTTCCTCGACTCCGACGATCTCGTCGGCCCGGAAAAATTCCGCCGGCAACTCGCGGCGATGGCGGCCGACAAAGCAGCTATCAGCTATACGGATACAGCCCATGGCAGGATCGACGCATCTGGCGTGGGGCCGCTCACGCTCGACCCACCGCAACCAAGCGTGACTGATTCCGCCACGTTTCACATCCTTGTGCAACCCGCGCCGCACAGTCCCATTTATCAGCGCGAATATCTCAACCACGTGGTGCGCCAGCCCATTTTCCCGCCTTCCGGAATTTATAATAGCGTGGCCGAAATTTGGTTCTATCACCAAGCGGCTCTGCACTCCGCCCGCGTCGTTCACGTGCGGGGCGCCCACACCATCATCGGCCGGCATGACGGTACCCGACTGACCAACCACTGGGAAAAACTGGCGGTCGCCTCTCTCGGCGTGATGGAAGCCTTTGCTCGCACCTGCCCGATTTTACCGCCGACCGCCGGTGTTCGTCAGCTCGTCGCGGAAAAAGCTTTTAACGCATGGCGGGCCCTTCCTCGCGGTTTTTCTCCCGAATTTTGCCGCCGCGAACTCGACCTTTGGCGGCGCCTCCATGGGGAGATCGACGTCACCAAGCTCGGTGGGCGGCATTTTTCGAAGCTAGCTCGCCCGCTTGGCCCGATCGCCGCCGCCCGGCTTTTTCAGCTTTGGCAAAGTCGCCCGTACCGTGCCATCCGCACCCTCGATGAGTCGGCGTTTGCCCAGCTCCTCGCCGCACTACCACCGCCATGACGGCCGGCCGTCTCCTCTACCTCGGTTATCACGCGCCACTCGCGGCCCTCGAGCGCAGCTGGCGCGAGGGCGGCCCGCTCAACCAATGGATCACCGGCCGCGGCCGCCTCGCCATGCGCGCCGCCGCGGCCAGGCTGCCGCCCTTCCCGACCCCACCCGCGAGCGCGCCTCGCCTCATTTTTCTCACAGGAAAAAAATTCTGGTATCAGACGGCTTTCTGCGCGGCCTCGCTGCAACGCCACTCACCCTGCCCGCTCGCCTTCGAGTTCATCGACGATGACTCGTTCGACGATGACCTGACCACGGAGATTCAACGCCTCTTCCCGTCCAGTGTCATCACCACCGCGGCCAGCGCGATCGCGCACCTCGACCGCGTCCTCCCGGCCGCGCACTTCCCCACCCTCCGATCCCAGCGCGTCACCTACCGACACCTCCGCAAACTCACCGATGCCCACGCCGGCCGGACCGGCCCGCGCCTCGTGCTCGACTCGGATATGCTTTGCTTCCGACGGCCCGAGGCGTTGCTCACTTGGCTCAAACAGCCCGCGCGGCCGATTCATCTCCTCGATGTCCAAGATGCCTATGGTTACCCGGCCGCCAGCTTGGCCGAGCTGGCCGGAGCACCCGTGCCTTCACTGGTGAATGTCGGGGTGCTCGGTCTACGCAGCGAATCGATCGATTGGGCGAAAGTTGAGATGGCCGCCACCACTCTGATTGGCCGGCACGGCACCAGTTACTATCTTGAACAGGCCCTCGCGGCGCTCCTGCTCGCAGGTCAATCCACCCAACCACTCCCGGTGGCCGACTATCGCCTGCTGCCATCCGAGTCCGAGTGTATCGCGCCCACCGCGATCCTTCACCACTATGTCGCTGAGTCTAAACGAGGCTACTTTCGCCATGCTTGGCGGAGCTTACGATGAGCCCGGTCGACCCAAAGCGCTGGCGTTACTCGCCGGCTTTTTTAATTCCGCTGATCGTCTGCGGATGTGGCTGGTTAGTCGCGCCGCCGCTGCTATGGAGCGACACCTCGACGGGTTTGCTCGCTTGGCGAAACTTCGCCGAGGGGGGCACGTGGAATACGGTCGTCGAGCCTTCATCCATCGATCTCACCGTCAATCGGGAATCCCCGATCACGTGGTGTAGCCCGGGCCAATACTTGCCTCTGGGCCTGCTCGGGATGGCCGGTCTCCCGCTCGGAGCAGGGATGCTCTTCCTCGCGCTCCTGTCGGCGGCGAGCCTCGCCAGCGGTCTCTGCCGGGTCGCGCGTGAGCTCGGCACCCCTGAAGCGGCGCTACCTTGGATCGCGGTCGCGGCCACCGGTTCGTGGCACTCGCTCTACGCGTTTGGCATGTTCAACGGTGGCGAGATTGGCCTGATCGCACTCTTCCCGTGGGTCATCCTCGCTGGCTGGCGGCTGCGCCACCGCCCCATCCGCTCGATCGTGCTCCTCCCTCCGCTCCTGCTCATCGGCTCTTTCGTAAAGCACTCCTTCGCCATTTACGCCCTCGGGCTCCTCGCATTTCTCTGGCTGGAGGCATTGCGCAACTGCCCGGCCACCCTGCGAGCTCGGGCTCGGGTCACCTTACCGTTAGCCATCGTCGGCTGTATCTATGCGCTGGCTCGAGCGGCTGTCTTTACGCCGGGTCCCAGCCCTTCCGACCCGGGGCAAGTTGCCCGGACCTTCGTGGAATCATTCGGCTTCTCCGCGCTGGCACCCCTCCTCGCCGCCACCGGCGGGGGCAGTTTCTGCGGACGGCTCTTTATGATGGCCGGACTAGCCACTGAGTCCGGTTGGCAAACCGTGGCCGCACCCCTCGTCTTTTTCGCACCGGTCGCTCTGGCCATCTACCTCAGCCTCGCCCGCGGCCATCGCCCGATCACCCGGCTTGCGGGGGTCTTCGCCCTCACGACCACCATCACGCTCGCCGTGCTCATTTGGCGCGGTGGCAGTATTAGCTTAGACGACCGTCACTTCCGCCCGGCGGGCGTGCTTCTGCTCGTGGTAATCGCCGGAGCCACCGCTAACATCAGCGGGCGGTGGCGGCAGAGGGTCGCGCGCGCCTGCATTTTGGTCATCGTAGCCTATGGCTTCGGCGCTGCGCTCAACCGTCACCTCAGCATGCGACAGAGCGTTCACCCTTCGATCGACCACACTTCGATCACCGATTTCCCCCCGAGCGCCCAGGCGGAATTGCAACGCCTCGACGCCGCGGCCGCAGGTACCGACGGCATAATTTACCTCTCAAAAACCGAGTTATCCGTTCTCACCCAACACGCCCGGCTGATCGTCACCGACGCCGTTGATCGCGATGTCCCGTGGTTCGTCCACCAACCCCGCCACGGGCGGGTCGCGTCAATCACCCTCGTGCTGCCCGAGCGTTTTGCCCGCGACGGACGCGGCGCCGCCGTCCGCGCCAGTTTCGTAGATTACCCCACGACGGCGTGGACCTGCCAAACCGTCGCCGGCTGGGATTTTTGGCAGGCCCGCGTCTCGCCGTCACCCGCGTTATGACGCCACTCGTCAGCATCCTCATTCCCGCTTACAACGCCGGCGCGTGGATCACGCCGACCTTGGAAGCGGCCCTCGCGCAAACTCATCCGCGGGTAGAAATCATCGTCATCGATGACGGCTCGACCGACAACACGCGCAGGCTCGCCGAAGATTTTCGACTGCGCGGCGTGCGCGTCGTCGCGCAACCCAACCGAGGCGCGGCCGCCGCCCGCAATACCGCGCTGGGTCTCGCCACGGGCGATTACATCCAGTTCCTGGATGCCGACGATCTCCTCGACCCGGGTAAAATTTCCAACCAACTCGCCCTTCTCGCCGCAGCTTCCCCTGGCAAAGTCGCCTCGTGCGCTTGGGCGCGTTTCTCGACGAGCCCGCGCGAGGAAGTATTTAGACCTGAACCGACTTGGCGTGATTTATCGGGATTTGATTTCCTCGAGCTCCACTACCAAGGCGGCTGGATGATGCCGCCCATTGCCTGGCTCTGCCCGCGCGCGCTGCTCACTGCGGTGGGTCCTTGGCGCGAGGATCTCACTCTCAATGACGACGGCGAATACTTTTGCCGCGTGCTCCTGCGCTCCACCGGGATTATTTTCTGCCCTCGCGCATTGGCCTATTATCGGTCCGGAGTGGCTGGAAGCCTGAGTCAGCAAAATAATGCCGCCGCCCTCGCTTCCCTTGACCGCAGCATCCGAGCAACCACGCGCGCGCTGATCGCGCACGAAAATGCACCGCGCGGCCGGCGCGCGGCGGCCAACGCGTGGCGACGACTGGCCCACGATCTCTATCCGACGCTCCCCTCCGAAGCTGCCCACGCTGAGCAACAGGCCCTCGCCCTCGGCGGCTCGCACCTCCGCGTCGAGGGTGGCCGCCTTGTCCGCGCCACGGAGCGTATCTTCGGTTGGCGCGCCGCCGCGCGCCTCAAACACTATCGCCGCAGTCACCCGCCCCGATGATGACCCACCTCGCCAACGATTTTCGCTCGCGGGTCCAAGCCTACACGCCCACAGCCGAGCACCACGACCGATTGTTCACCGAATTCACCACGCTCACTTGGGCCGATCCAGTGCTCGCCGCCCATCGGCGCCACGTCGAATCTGAAAAACTCGGCTTCGGCGACCCCGCGTTTCATGCGCTGTGGGCGCGCCTCCTCGCCACCGCCGTCGCCGATTTCGGCCCCATCGATGCGCTCGAGATCGGGGTTTTTAAGGGCCAGATCATCTCGCTCTGGGCGCTTCTCGCCACCACCCACAATTGGCCCGTCCGCGTTCATGCGCTCACCCCTCTCACCGGCGCACCCCTCCCACGACCGGGTTTATGGCGCTCCCTATTATTCCGATTCAACGCTCGTTTCCGCGAACGCGTCCAAAGCGGGGATTTTTACGCTGACGCCGACTACGAAAATATCATCCGCGCTCATTTCGCTCACCACCTTCTCCGCTTCGAAGACGTCCGCCTCTCCCGCGGCTACTCCACCGACCCGGCGCTCCGCACCCGCCTCGCGCACGAGCGGTTTCACGTGATTTATATTGACGGCGATCATACTTACGAGGGCGCCCTCGCGGACATCGAACCGTATGCGCCGAAGATCGTACCCGGCGGTTGGTTGGTGATGGACGATGCCTCGTTCGACCAGCTGGGCACCGTCTTTTGGAAAGGCTATGCGAGCGTAGCCCGCGCCTGCCACCGACTCCCCGAGCTCGGTTTTAAAAACGTGCTCACGATCGGCCACAATCGCGTCTTTCAGAAGCAGCGTTAAACGATGGCCGCGATTCGAGTTTTTCTTCTCACGTACCGTCGGCCGCACCTTCTGCGGCGCGCGCTGGCATCTCTGCGCGCCCAGACCTTCCGCGACTGGATCTGCGAGCTGCACAACGACGACCCGACCGACGACAACCCGCGCCAACTCCTCGCGGAGATCGCCGACCCGCGCTTTACGCTCCATCAGCACGCCTCCAACTGGGGCCCCGTCGCGACGTTCAACCACGCCTACGCCGCCGGCCCCGAGGCCTTCGCCAGTATTCTGGAAGATGACAACTGGTGGGAACCCGAGTTTTTGATTACGGCCCACGCTGTCCTGCTGGCCACGCCGCACGCCAATGTCGTTTGGGCCAACCTCCGCATCTGGCAAGAACAAGCCGACGGCACTTGGCAGGACACCGCTCGGACCATTTGGGCGACCGCTCCGGCCGAGCCGTGCCCCCGTCTTTTTTACTGGCCCCAACCGCTTCAATTCAGCGACGCGCTTCACTCGAACGGCGCGATGCTTTACCGCGCCGCTGCTTCCGCCTCGGCTCTCGTTCCCGCCAACACGCCATTTGCGATCATCGAACCAACGCGAGAGCGCCTCCTCGCCGGCGCTTGGCTCCTTCTCCCGCAGGTCCTCGCCCACTTCGCCGTCACCCTGCGCACCAGCCGCTCCCCTGACCGCGCCCTCTGGTCTCAATCGCAACTCCTCGTCGCCGCCTCCTACCTCGCCGCGATCCCGGCATCGGCGGATGAATTGGCGGGCCATTGGCACCACCTGCGCGGGCAACGGCCATCTGGCACCAACCTGCTTTTCCAACTCGCCCTCGCTGGCATTCGGACCCGCGACCTTCTCTCACACGCTCGACCCGCCGATTGGCTCCGATTCCTCGCCGGGGCCGTGCGCCATCCCCTGCTCTTGCGCAACGCCCTTCGCTTTCGGTTCGCCCACCCAGAGGTCTGGGCCAAGCTCCGCGACGGTGCGATCGCCCGATCCCGTGAAAATCTCGCAGCTTCGCCGAACCCCGCCATCTGGGAAAAACGCCTCCTCCCGTGAGTCCCGCCCGCATTCTAATCCTCACCAACGGCCCGCTCGCCCGCAACCCGCGCGTCGTCAAAGAGGCGACCACCCTCGGCGCCGCCGGTTACCGTGTCACCGTAATCACACCGCGCAACCACGCCGCTTCCGAGCCGTTCGACCAAGCCATCACCGCCGATGCGCCGTTTCAACGCGTGCCGATCGATCTCATTCCGGGTTACGGCACCTCGGCTGGGCGCGTCTTCGCCCGACTCCTCCGCCACCGGTTGGGGCGCGCCGCGATGAATCACTGGCACTGGCCCAACCTGCACGCGCTCGGACCCGCCAGCTGTCTACTCCGGGCGGCCCGCGCTCATCCGGCCGATCTCACCTTGGTCCACAACGAGGTCCCTCACGCCATCGGCCTCCGTCTTTTGGAGGAGGGTCGGCGCGTCGCGGCTGATTTCGAAGATTGGCACTCCGAGGACCTTCTACCCGATGCCCGCCGACTCCGGCCCATCGCGATCCTCCGCACTCAGGAGCGGGCCTTGCTCCACCGCGCCGCCTACGTCACCACGACCTCCGCCATTCTTGCAGCCACGCTCCAGGAGCGCTACGGCGGTCCCCTCGCTCACGTCATCACCAACTCCTTCCCGCTCGGCCCCGTACGTTCTTCGCCAACGCCTGCCCCGCCCAAGCTACTGTGGTTCTCACAAACCATCGGTCCGGGCCGAGGCCTCGAGGCCTTCCTCGCCACTTGGTCAGCCAGCCAACAGCCCAGCCAGCTCACTCTCCTTGGCGAAGATTACCAGGGCTTCGCCGCCGCTTGGCGCGAGCGCCTTCCCCTCGCCCACCGCGCGCGACTGCAGATCACCCCTCTCGTACCCCCACACTCCCTCCCAGCTTTTATCGCCCAACACGATATCGGCCTCGCACTCGAACCCCATCAACCCGCCAGCCGCGATCTCACGATCACCAATAAAATACTCCAATATCTCAACGCCGGCCTCGCGATCGTCGCCACCCCGACCGCCGGTCAACGTGAGGTGCTCGCCCACGCTCCCCTCGTCGGGACCTTCCTCGAGCCCACGGCTCCGGCGGCAGAAAACGTCGCGCGGCTCGATGCTTTACTCGCCGATCCGACCTTACCCGCCCGACGCGCGGCCGCCCGCCAACTGGCCGTCACCCGATACTGCTGGGAAAAAGAGGCGCCGCGCCTCGTCGCCTTGGTCGCCTCAGCCCTCGCCGCGCCCATCCATGAAAAACCAGCTTAAGCCTACCCTGCGCGGCATCCTCGGCTCGTTATTTTCATGCGCACTCCGAGCCCACAGCCGGATCTACGAACCGAGCGGGCCGATCGTGATCATTGCCCCGCACCCTGACGACGAAACCCTCGGGTGCGGCGGTCTCATGGCGCTCTTGGCCAGAAAGGGCGCTGACCTCCGGACCGTTTTCCTCACCTCTGGCGAGGCCTCCCACCGCGGCCATCCCATCATCACGCCTGCCACGCTCGGCCCGCTGCGGAGAGCTGAAGCGCGCGCCGCCCTCACCGCACTCGGCGGGCCCGCCCTCGCCGAGAACGCCCTTTTTCTCGGAGCCCCTGACGGAGAGCTCGCGCGACTACCGGAGGCCACGCACGCGGCCGTCCACGCCAACCTCGTTAACACGATTCGGCT
>Ga0114966_10003226_pt1 | contig 14405 bp, 12 predicted proteins | sample M_130207_XF_Meta_FD_87029 | JGI IMG/M metagenome (GOLD analysis project Ga0114966, IMG submission 87029) | Freshwater microbial communities from Lake Montjoie, Canada to study carbon cycling - M_130207_XF_MetaG | ecosystem: Environmental > Aquatic > Freshwater > Lake | place: Lake Montjoie... | reverse complement strand
CTGCGCCGCAACAAGATGGGCATGGTGTTTCAAAGCTTTGCCTTGCTGCCGCATAAGACCGTGTTGGAAAACATCGCTTTTCCCTTGCTGATCAAGGGCCAATCCACCGCCGCCGCCATCAAACGCGCGATGGAAATGGTGGAACTGGTCAGCCTGAAGGGCCGCGAAAACTACTACCCCCGCCAATTATCTGGTGGCCAACAGCAGCGCGTGGGCATCGCCCGATCCTTGGCGGTCGAGCCGGATATCTGGCTGCTGGATGAACCCTTTTCGGCCCTTGACCCTTTGATCCGTAAGGAAATGCAGGATGAATTCCTGCGGCTTCAAGGTTTGCTGCAAAAGACCATCCTTTTTGTCACCCATGACTTTGAAGAAGCCCTGCGTCTTGCCGACCGCATCGCCATTATGAAAGACGGGGTCATAGAGCAGTTGGATACGCCCGCCAACATCGTCTTGCATCCTGCAACAGACTATGTCGCCAAGTTCACCCGCGATGTGCCGCGCGAAAAGGTCTTAAGCTGCGCCAATCTGATGGAGCCGCTCGGCACCGATCCGGTCAGCGCCATGGCGGTGCATAAAGACGCCCTGATCGCCACGGTGGCCGAGGCGGTCTTGAGCGAAAGCCATCCGGTGCAAGTGGTGGATGATGCGGGCAAACCCGTGGGGCTTTTGAACCGCAAAACTGTGCTGCACGTCTTGTTTGGCGCGCGCGGCCCGCAGGGCTTGGTCGGATAGGGTGGGCAAGATGCGCGCAGACCTTCTCCGCTCTGGCTTTGCAAAGTTTGCCCTGCTCATCGCCGTTTTTCTGGTGCTATACGTCGCCATTCCGCCGGTCGAGGGCAATTACCTGTGGCGCTTGCCGCATCTGATCTCTGGCTGGCCCGAGCAGATCAACAAATTCGTCCGGTTTCTGATGTTCGATTGGCTACCGATCGACATCTATGATCCGGAAATTGAGGAATACGAAGCCTCGCCGCTGATCAAGGAAGTGACGCGCGCCTTTTCGACAGGGATTTTGTTTTGTATCAACTTTCTGCGCGAGTTTTTGTTGGGCGGGGCTAAGACCTTAGCTGCCTTTGCCGGCTGGGATTATGCGCGCGCCCATCCCGACCTTGCTTGGCCGGCCTTGCCGTGGACGATAGTGGCCGCAGGCTCTGCCCTGCTGGGCTATGCGCTGAAGGGCGGCTGGCTGGCAGCGCTGGCGGCTTGTGCCACGCTTTACATCGCGGTTTTCGGACAATGGGAACCTGCGATGGAAACCCTGTCGCTGGTCTTGATTGCAGCCCCCATCGCCTTTGCGCTTGGGTTGCTGCTGGGGGTTTGGGCCTTTCGCTCACGGGCTGTTGAAGCGGTGCTGACCCCGCTTTTGAACGTCGCCCAAACCATGCCGCATTTTTCCTATCTGGTGCCCGTTATGGTGATGTTTGGTGTGGGCGACCATGCAGGCGCCATCGCCACCATCATTTTTGCCACCCCGCCCATGGTGCGTTTGACGATGCTCGGCCTCAAGAAAGTGCCGGTTGAAGTGGTCGAAGCCGCCGTGATGAACGGCTGCACCAACCGCCAACTGATGCTGAAAGTAATGATCCCTGCCGCGCGGCGCGACATCTTGATCGGCGTCAACCAGATGATCATGCAGTGCTTAGCGCTGGCCGTCATCGCCTCGTTCATTGGTGCCAAGGGGTTAGGGTTCAACTTGCTTTTGGCGCTGAACCAATTGCGGATAGGTCAGGCGTTGGAACTGGGTATTTGCATCGTGCTGATTGCTGTGGTGCTGGACCGCTTGTCGCTGGCTTGGGCCAACAAAGGAACGGACTACTTCGCCGACCAAAGCTTTACGGTGCGCCACAAGTATTCCTTGATCTTCGCGGCCATCTTTCTGGGCTGCATTGCCCTCGCCTATCTCGGCCGTTTCATTTTTGCGGACGGCATCAATTACTTTTACATGATCCCCCATAACGAGGGGATCACCACCGAGAACTTCTGGCAATCGGGCGTCGATTGGATGGTGGAAAACTGGTATCAAGGCTTGCAAGGCTTCAACCGCTGGCTGATCACGCAAGTGCTTATTCCGATGAAAACGGCCTTTCTGGGCATGCCGGTGATTGCGACATTTGTGCTGACGATGGGCATAGGCTTCATCGTGGGGGGCAAGCGGTCGATGACAACGGTGGGGCTGTTCTTGCTGTTCATCGCCCTGAGCGATTGGTGGGACAGGGCGCTGATCACGGCCTATATGGCGACCTTTGCGGTGATCGTTTCGGTGACCATCGGGTTTGGGATCGGGGTTTTGTCTGCCCGCAGCGACCGGGCCAGCAAGATCGTGCTTTTGGTCTGCGACACGCTGCAAACTTTTCCATCCTTCATCTATCTGATCCCTGTGATCATGCTGTTTGGCGTCACCGACACCTCGGTTCTGATTGCAGTCATCATCTATGCCACCATCCCCGCCGCGCGCTACACGATTGAGGGGTTGCGCGCAGTGCCACTGCCCTTGCAGGATTTGGGTTTGATGTCGGGCGCAAATCGGGCGCAGAGCTTTTTCAACATCGAACTGCCTTTTGCTTTGCCCCATATCATGCTGGGCATCAACCAAACCGTGATCTTTGCGCTGTTCATGGTGATCATCGGGGCCATGATCGGTACGGATGATTTGGGGCAGTATATCCTCAAGGCGCTGTCGGATAAGAACGGCATCGGCAATGGGTTGATGCTGGGCCTGTGCGTGGCCTTTATGGGCCTTGCGGTCGATCACGTCATCCAAACTTGGGCGCGCAAGCAACGCGAGGCTTTGGGTCTGGCTTAACGACAGCGCCCTGTCGCCATCACCGGCCCCTGATGCGCGGATCTAGCGCGTCGCGCAATCCGTCGCCGATGTAGTTGACCGACAAGACGGTCAACGAAATCGCAAGGCCGGGCCAGATCACCCGTTCGGGGTACAGTTGAATATACTGCAACCCATCGAACAACAGCCGCCCCCAGGTGGGGAAATCGGGCGGAAAGCCAAGGCCAAGGAACGACAGGACCGATTCCGTGATGATGGCCTCTGCCACCCCCAAGGTCGCCGCCACCATGACCGCCGAGATGATATTGGGCAGGATATGGCGCAAGATGACACGCCGCGCGGGCACGCCGATTGATTTGGCGGCCAGCACATACTCCCGCTCTTTCAGGGCCAAAACCTCGCCCCGCACGATCCGTGCCGCTTGCATCCACGAAGTGATGCCAATGGCATAGACAATTAGCAAAAACGCCCCCAATTCCGGCCCCAAGATCGAAGCGATCTTATCGCGAAACAGCATAACCATCACCAGCAGCAGCGGGATCAGGGGCAGCGACAGGAACAAATCCGTCAAGCGCATCAAAGGCCCGTCAAGGCGTTTGAAATAACCCGCCAAAATGCCGATCCCCGTGCCGACAAATATGGCGATGATCATGGCGACAAAGCCCACCGCCAAAGACACTTTGCCCGCCGCCATCATCCGCACCATCATATCGCGGCCCAGTTGGTCGGTTCCAAAGGGAAAGCGCAGCGAGGGACCTTGGTTTTTGACCTTCAAGGCTTCGACCACCTTTAACTTCACCTCGGGCCAAAATAGGGGGCCAAAGATCACAAAGCCCGCCAACAACCCCAGCACGATCAGCCCAAAGACAGCGCCACGATGCACGCGAAATTGCCGCCATACGGCGCCAAACTGGCTTTGTGCCTTGGGGATGGCGGTGAATTGCTCACTCATAGCGGATCCTTGGGTCAAGCAGGCCATAAAGCACATCGGCAATCAGGTTAAAGACGACGATGAGCACCGCGAAGATAAAGGCAAGGGTTTGCACCATGGGCAGATCATTGGCATGGATGGCCCCGATCAGGGCAGCGCCGATGCCGTTCACACCGAACAGGTTTTCGGTGATGATGGCCCCGCCGAAAATCGACGGGATGCCCAGCGCAATCACCGTAACCACGGGGATCAAAGAGTTCCGCAACACATGTTTCAGCACCACAACTCGCTCTGTCATGCCTTTGGCCCGCGCGGTGCGCACATAATCTTGCCCCATGTTCTCGAGCATCGACGATCGCATATACCGACTGATCGCCGCCGCATTGGCCAAGGCCAGCACCATCACGGGCATCGCCATTTGTTTGATCTGCAGCACAAAACTCGGCCAGTCTGTGACCATCAGCGTTGTGTCGTATTTGGTGGGAAACCAGTGCAGCCAGACGGCGAAGACGATGATGAACAACGTGCCCGAGAAAAAGGTTGGCACGGAAAAGCCGATCATGGCGACCAAGGTGCCCAACTGGTCAAAGACCGAATACTGCCGATAGGCCGAATAGATCCCGATCGGCATGGCGATGGCGATGCCCAGCAAATAGGCCGTGCCGATCACCGTCAGGGTTTGGGGAATGCGTTGGCCGATCACGGTAAAGACGGGGCTGCGTGATTGCCAAGACAAAATGCGCTGCTCGTCGCCTGCCAGATTTAACCCAAACCAACCATCGATCAAATTGGCAGGTTCCACCCAAAAGAATTGCCGCAGCCAAAGAATATAGCGCACGAACACCGGCTGATCCGCGCCAAGCGCCTCGATCATCTTTTTGCGCACTTCAGGGGGCACGGTCAGGGGGATTTCTGACATCGGCGATCCAGGGGCCAGATCAACCAGCAGAAAAATGATCAAACTGATGAACAAAAGCGTCGGCAAGGCCAAAAGCAGCCTGCGAAGGGTAAAGGTCAGCATGGCCTGCGACGCCTTTGTTCATAAGCTTAAGGGAAAGGCGGGCCCAGTGTCGGGCCCGCCCAAGATTCTAGATCACTTCACGCGGAACCAGTCTGCCACGTTCCACAACTCGCTGTCCCAAGCGTTGATCTTCACGCCGCCCAAAGCATTGGAATGGGCCGACAGGGTGCCGCGGTGCACCAAGGGCACCACAACAAAGCTGTCTTTGGTGACCATGTCGTTCAACTTCTTCGCCAATTCTGCGCGCTTGGCCACATCACGTGTGCCTGAAAGTTCGGCCACCATGGCGTCATAAGCCGGATCGCAGAACCGGTTCATGTTTTCACCCTGCCATTGATTTTCCGGCGAGGGGGCTTTGTCGCACTTGTACTGCGTCAAATAGGCTTCGGGATCTGTGCCATCAAAGTTGTTGGCATACATTTCCACATCGGCATAGAACTTCTGGAAGGTGTCGGGCGAGCCCGCATCGCCACCGAAGAACACCGAAGGATCGATGGCTTTCAGTTCGGTTTCAACACCGATTTCAGTCCACCAATCTTTGATCAGGGCTTGGAAGTCCTGACGGATCGGGTTCACAGTCGATTGATACAGGATCGACAGGTTCTTGCCGTCCTTTTCACGAATACCATCGCCGTTCGTATCGACCCAGCCTGCCGCTTCCAACAGAGCCTTTGCGCCCTCGATGTCTTGCGTCAGGCAGCCGGTGTTGTCAGACGCGTAAAGTGCCGGCGCGGGAACGATGTTACAGCTTGGTGCGCCACCGGCGCCATAGCCCACTTCCGTCAACGTCTGGCGATCAATCGCCATGGACAGCGCTTTGCGCACGTTGATGTCAGACAGGAAGGGGTGGGGGTGCTTGGCGGTCGAACGCTCGCCTTCGGGCCATTCGGCCGAAGGGTCGGTCATGTTCATTTCCAAACGCTCAATCAGCGTGCCAAAGGCCACAACAAAGACACCTTTGCCTTCAGCGGCCATAGCGGCTTGGCTGTCGGGGGGGATCTGGGTGTTCCAGGCATAGTCAAACTCGCCCGTAGACATAACAGCGCGCGCTGACCCTTCGGCATCGCCACCGCCCTTGATCACAGCCGAAGCAAAGGCAGGCTTGGCCGGATCGCGGTAGTTGGGGTTGGCTTCCATCGAGACGGTGTCATTGACAGTAAAGCCCGTGACTTTGAAAGCGCCCGTGCCAATCGGCATCGAGTTTTGGTCGGTGCAAGTCGGGGCCGCTGCGCCCGTGCAAGCCGCGAACTGCGCCTTTTGCAGAATGGGAGAGGTGGAGCCGACAAAGGCGTTGAACGGGTTGGGCTTGGGGGCGGTGAAGGTGATCTTCACGCTCATATCATCAACCGCTTCGATCGAGGCGATGCCGTCAAACTTTTAAAACTGCGCGCAGCCGCCAGCCGGATCCATACAATACTGGCCGGTAAAGACCACATCTGCAGCCGTCACGGGCGAACCATCGGCCCAAAGCAAGCCGGGCAGCAGTTTCCACGTGATCGAGGTCAGATCTTCGGAAATCCCGCCATTTTCAACGCTGGGAATTTCGCTGACCAGTTTGGCGATCAGCGCGCCAGTGTCATCATAGCCGGCCAAAGGCTCGATCACCATCGAGGCGGCGAAGATGTCTTTTGTCCCCGAGGATAGGTAGGGGTTCATGATCGACACGGCCTGCGGGAAGGTCAGCTTGACCTCGCCGTCCGTGCCACGCTCGGCAAAGGCGGCCGGCGCCATGGCAAAGGCGCAGACGGCCCCAAGTAGGGCAGATTTCAAGTTCATAGGGTCACTCCTTGTTGAAAGTCGTCTTGGGTGTGAAAACCTCCGGTTGATCCGGCGGTCGGTTTAAGGGTGTTGAACAAGTGGCAAGCGACTTCGCGGCCTGGTTCCACTTGCACAAGTGCTGGCTTTTCGGTCAAGCACCGATCAAAGACTTTGGGGCAACGGGTGCAAAAATTGCACCCCTTGGGTGGATTGGCGGGCGAGGGCAGATCGCCTTTGAGCAAAATGCGCGTGCGCGTGCGGGCGCGCTCGGGGTTGGGTTCGTTCACCGCCGACAACAGGGCTTCGGCATAGGGATGCAGCGGGCGGGCGTACAGATCATCTCGCGGCGACAGTTCCACAATCCGGCCCAGATACATCACCGCCACCCTGTCAGCGATATGGCGCACCATCGACAGATCGTGGCTGATGAACAGATAGGTCAGGCCCAACTTATCCTGCAAGTCTTCCAGCAGGTTGACCACCTGCGCTTGGATCGACACATCCAAGGCCGCGATGGGTTCATCACAGACGATAAATTTTGGGTTCAGCGCCAAGGCGCGGGCAATGCCGATGCGCTGGCGCTGCCCGCCAGAGAATTCATGCGGGAAGCGGTTGGCAAAGCGGCGGTTCAGGCCGACTTGATCCATCAACTCATAGATGCGGTCTTGCCGCTGTGCTGTCGTCAGCGCGGTATGTTCTAGAAGCGGTTCGCCGATGATCGAGGATAAGGACATCCGCGGGTTTAAACTGGCTTGCGGGTCTTGGAACACCATCTGCATGGTCGGCCGCTTTTTGCGCAACGCCTCGGTCGACAGCCGCGCTATATCTTGGCCGTCAATCACCACCCGCCCGGCAGTTGGTTCGTAAAGCCGCAGCACGGCGCGGCCAAGGGTTGACTTGCCGCAGCCAGATTCGCCCACAAGCCCCAAGGTTTCGCCCGCGCGGATGGTAAAGCTAACGTCATCCACCGCCTTGATATCGCCGCTGTGCCGACGCAACACGCCGGAATAGACGGGGAAATACATCTTCAACCCGTCCACTTGCACCAAATCGGGGGCAATTGCGTTACGCATGACTGACCCCCGCTGACCAATGGCAGGCCACATCATGCCCTTGGCCCAAGGGCAAAGAATCCAAAGGGCGCCGTTGGGGGTTTTCGGCATCGCAACGCGCAAAGTGATGGGCGCAGCGCGCGCCAAAGGGACAGGCTTTGGGCGCTTGCGTCATGATGGGCGGCTGACCCTCGATCACGGAAAGGCGCGCCTCGCGCTTGCCAGTGATCGTGGGAATGGTGCGCAACAGGGCGCGGGTATAGGGATGTTGGGGGTTATGGAAAATCTGATCGACGGGGGCGTGTTCCACCACCTGCCCGCCATACATCACCATCACTCGGTCGGCGATGCCCGCAATCACGCCCAAATCATGGGTGATCCAAATGATCGCCATGCCAAGTTTCTTCTGCAAATCCTTCATCAATTCAAGGATTTGCGCCTGAATGGTCACATCCAACGCTGTGGTGGGTTCATCGGCGATCAACAGGTCGGGCTCGCAAGCCAAGGCGATGGCGATCATCACCCTTTGCCGCATCCCGCCGGAAAACTGGTGGGGATAGAATTTCACCCGTTTGGCGGCATCAGGAATGCCAACCAGTTCCAGCAATTCGACCGCCCGCGCACGGGCTTGCGCCTTTGACAGGCCCATATGGCGGGTCAGCGGTTCGCAGATTTGGTTTTCAACTGTGAACACAGGGTTCAGGCTGGTCATCGGGTCTTGAAAGACAAACCCCACCTTGGCTCCGCGCACGTCAGACAGGTCTTTTGCTGACATCTGCAGCAAATCGCGCGTGCCCAGCATCACTTGGCCGGCCCGCACTTCGGCAGGCGGGGTTGGCAAAAGCCCAACCAACGACATCATCGTGACAGATTTCCCCGACCCGCTTTCGCCCACCACACCCAAAACCTCGCCGCGCTTCAAAGCGAAGCTGACGGCGCTGACAGCGTGGATCTCACCCTGACGCGTGTGAAAAACGGTCGTAAGCCCCCGAACATCCAGAACGGGCGCGGCCAAATCGGCCATGAATCTCTCCCCAGAATGCCGTTTTTTCTATCTTCCCCGACAGACCCGCGTCGGCACCTTTCTGTCGAAAGCTAAGTCTTCCGCATTTTGCGCTTTCGATCAACCCAGAATGTGATGCCCCAGAACGTGTTCAACGCGCTGCCCGTCAAAGCCAAGCGTAGCGGTGGGGCAAAGGTTGGGCGTAATGACCCCGTTTCAGGCGTCACCTTGGGTTTCTTTTAAACTGAGGGGTTTTATCGCCTGTCCTGACAGCTTTTGCCTTCCGATGAAAATGTCCTATTTTTAAATAAGCACACACGACTGCATAAAGACCCTCGCCGCACGGGAGCATAGGATGATCGACACAATCAAGACGGTAAGGCTGTTGGCCCGTCGGTTCAGGGTAACGCTGCTTGCCGTATCTGCCCTCGTGACTGCCCTTCCGGCGCAGGCAGAGGCGCGCTTTCAGCCCGTGGCCACGCAATATATCGCAGCCCTCGGCGATCCACTGGCGACTTTGGGCAATGATGCGCAGACTTGGGGCCTGTGGGCCGTGGATCCCGGCCCGCGCAGCATCGCGCTTGATGCGTATGCTGACCTTAAAGCACAGGCTTATATCGCCCCCTTTGGATGGACTTTTGATCCCACCGCTTGGTGGCTGGAAGAGCACGGCCGCATCATGGAAACACCCAGCTTTCCCCTTCCTGCGGGTCAATATGTGGTGACAGGCGGGCGTGCTGTGACCGCTATCCTAACCGTTCAAAAGCCTGACGCGGCGGGAAAGCAGGCTTGGAGCCTTGCCGATGGTGCCAGCATTTATGACGTCACGCATTTTGGATGCCGCGCCGCCCGCTACTCGGCAACCAGCACGGGCCAATCCTGCACCCCAGACAAAGCCCCCACAGCAGCCTTCCCCATGAGCCCGGGCACAGTGATGCCCGCCGTCGAGGGATGCAGCAAACGCGACTATCAGGTGTTGATCGTGGTTGGGATGATGATCGACGGCTGATCGACCAAAGTGGGTCTTTGGCGCTAAGAAGAGGAGGCGCGTGACACGCGTTTGCGCGCCTCCAACGTGCAGCCCTTGCAGTGCCGCAGGCTGCACATTTGCACCCGCAGTGGCGCGGGCGTCAGAGGTTCCAGCTTTTCAGGCCCAGCAGTTTCTCGCCCAGAGGGGTCAGCTGGGCCGTGGTGGCATGGGTCTGCTCCCAGTTCCTGGGATCGCCGGGAAAACCTGCCCTTGCGGGGGGAACCAACTCGCGCCAGCAGCGGATGCGCGCTTCGCGTTCCACGAGGTCAAGTTCGTCCGCAGGTGCCATGGAAATGTACTGCGCCATACGGACCTGGTCTGCCGAGGTGTTTGCCGCAACGCCGTGCGCCAGAAGAGAGTTGAAGATCAAAAGATCCCCGGGGGCCAGAACGGGCTTTACGATCTGATCCTGAAGGTTGGTCATGTCAGGGCGGTGGGGGTCGCGGTCTTGGGCTTGCGTTTTTACCCACTTGTCAAAATGTTCGAAAAGCCAAGGCACGCATTGAAAGCCGCCGATCTGACCACCGTCTTGATGCACCAGCGACAAGACACCCTGAACGGAAATCGGCAAGGGGTCTAACGCTGTGTTGGCGTCCCAGTGGATAAAGCCAGACGAGGCCCGCTTGCCGCGGTTGGGGGTGTTCAAGTTGGCGCGGTCGATCGAGACCCAAAGGTCCTCTACATCCCAGATGTCAACGAAAGCGTCATAAATTCGCGGGACCATGCGGTTGTCCCACAAAAGCTGATGGTTATAAATCTCAACCATGCCGGTGTTGGTAATGGCCGCATCGGGGTGATCGCGGCGGGCGGCGGTGTCCCAAGTGGTGGGGTCATCGGGGTCTTTGTCTTCGAAATTCCAAAGCAGGGCCTTGAGGCGCGCCACATTCTCGGCCGCCACGGCATTTCGCACGATCACATAGCCCTGACGTTGCCACTGGGCGAAATCCTGCGGCGATAGGACACGCAGGGGAAGTTTCTTGTGGATCTTGGAGAGAGGCACACTCACCCGGGCTGAGGTGGGATGGGCGTCATTGTCGTAACTCGTGGCGTGAACCATGTGGCGTCTCCTGTGGTGGCGGGTGTCCTAGGATTTATGCGCTGTTCACCTAACATTGTACCCAACCTGCAGGCCGATCAAGACTTGTTTGTCAGACAAGGCGGCAGAGGCGAACATCGGATCCGCCGCTTGACGGACCATAGGCCGAGGGTTAGCGCTGCGTGCTTTTCTGGTCTTCAAGTTGACCAAATGCCCTGAAGATTGCCATTAGGTTTTCCAATGTTTCAGATCGAAATTCGGCGCAACCCCGCCAAGGGCGCGCACGCGCCCGTTGGTCGCAGAGTGTTGGCCCTGTTCCCGCGGCCGCTGCCCGCACAAGGCCGCCGAGAACAGTATGTGCCAATATGACGCAAAAGCTCTTGATTTGTCAAAGAACTCGCCGCTTTAAACCAAATGGGTGGACCCGCTTGTGCTTAGAAACCCGGCGCATTGAAGGATCGAGAGCGCACCCTTTTTCCGCGATGGGGGCTGGATTTGATGGGCCAGTGGGCCCTTCTATCTGGGGTGCCCAAGGCTTGACCAACGGAAAATCGCCCTGCTAGGGTTGGGGGTGGTTCGGCGGTAAGCGCTGATTAAATCGATGAAATTTAGCATGCAGCCCGAAAGGGACAGGCGTGCTTAGGGGGCAAAATGGCGTCTGAAGTAGGGACTAATCGTACCAGTGCGGGTGTCTGGATCTTCCGCGTGCTGGTCGTGGCTGCGGCCGCTTACATGGTTTACACATGGTTCGCGCCGTGGTGGGGCGCTAAAGTTGCTGTCTTGCCGGGCAATGATCACCTTGTCTTGCATCCGTGGGGGATCGAGGCTGTCGCGCAGATCCGTGCCAATGCGGACGAGTCCCTGTATTCCATGCCTTGGTTCTTTGCGCCCTTCATGTGGACCTATCTGACAGTGTGTATGTTGGCGCTTGCGGCCAGCCTGTTCGTGGACCGGACGGTCTCAATCGGCCGGATTAAGCTGCCGCTAGCGGCGATTATGATCGGTGTCGTGGGTCTGTCCTACCTTGTTTGCGTATCGCTCGCCTTTGCGATTGGAGAGCTGCGCGCCGGTTGGGCTGGAAGCAATTTCATCGGCAAATCCATGATCCACAACACCACGATTGATGCCGACATTAAGATGACGTCGGCCTTGAAAATTGGGTACTGGTTGGCGCTTTATTCAGGCCCAGCGCTGATGTTTCTGGCGCTTATTCGGGGCCTGTTTGTTCGCAAGCCCAAAGCCTAAAGGGGCTGTTGGGCAGACCGCGAAAGCATGGACAAGGGCGCAGTGCTGGCAACAGCCTGCGCTTTTCTTGGTCAAGATCATGGCTGAGCGGCGCCCGAAACGATCTTAGCGGCATCGATCTCAGCATAGCGCCAAGGCCAATTAAATGAATTGACTCACTAACATGTTAGTGTGACGCTTCCTTTTGCCACCCGGTCTGCCAAAGAAGCAGAATCGTAACGGTGGACACTTGGGAGGAAATCACCAATGAAAAATACGCTCGCACTTGCGGCTTTGTTGCTGTCCGCCGCCTCGACCGTCAGTTTTGCTGACACGTCATCCATGAAGATCGCTTTTTCGAACAATTATGCTGGCAACTCATGGCGTCAGGCCATGTTGACCAGCTATGGCAAAGTGTCTGAGAAGGCAGTGGCCGACAAGGTTGTCGCCGCCTCGGATATCTTCACCACCGCTGACAAAGAAGTGCCGACACAGGCTGCCCAGATCCAAAACTTGATCCTGCAAGGCTACAACGGCATCGTGATCAACGCAGGGTCGCCAGATGCGCTGAACGGCGCGGTCAAGCAAGCTTGCGATGCGGGCATTGTGGTTGTGTCGTTCGACGGCATTGTCACCGAACCCTGCGCCTACCGCGTCGTTGTCGACTTTAAGGCAATGGGGCGTCAAGAAGTCGAAGAGATGGCCAAGTTCCAGCCTAAGGGTGGTAACCTCTTGGAAATCCGCGGTCTGGCCGGCACTTCGATCGACGAGGAAATCCACGCGGGTATCCTTGAAGGCGTCGCAGCCCATCCTGAATTCACCATCGTAAACTCTGTCACCGGCGATTGGGACCAGACCACGGCGCAAAAAGCCGTTGCCACGGTTCTTCCCTCGCTGCCCGATATCGTGGGCATCGTTGACCAAGGTGGGGACGGCTATGGCGCCGCACAAGCTTTCGCAGCCGCCGGCAAACCGCGCCCGACCATCATCATGGGCAACCGTCAGGACGAACTAAAGTGGTGGTCCGAGCAGAAGGCCGCAGACGGTTACACCACCTGGTCGGCTTCCATTGCGCCGGGCGTCTCGTCGTTGGCATTCTGGGTGGCCCAACAGGTTCTGGATGGCCGCACGGACATTCCGCATGACTTGCTGGTGCCCTATTTGGCCTTCACTCAAGACGACTTTGAAGCCGAGCTGCCCAACATTGCTGAAGGCGGTGTGGCCAGCCACGAATACACGCTTGACGAGTCTCTGGCCGCTATCACGGCGAATATGAAGTGAGAACTCTGCCCGCGACATCAGTCAAGCCTGTCTGCCATGGCTGATCCCGCGCACAGCGTTGCAAAGTTGGACGGCGTCAAAAAAAGTTTTGGCGCCGTTCATGCCCTAGATGGAGTGGACTTTTCAGTCAGCTCTGGCGAATGCATTGGGCTTGTCGGCCATAACGGGGCCGGCAAGTCGACTTTGATGAGCATTTTGGCGGGCACCGGGTCGCCCGACGAAGGCTTGATCGCGATTAACGGCGCACCTCAGGCAGCTTGGACGATCCAACGCGCCCGCGCGCTGGGGCTGCGCTGCGTGTTTCAGGAACTGTCTTTGTGCCCCAACCTAAGCGTTGCCGAAAACACGCGGGTCAGCCATGCCGCCTTGAACGGCTGGGGTGGCGCGCGGCGGGCGGCAGATTTGATCCGAACCAGCCTTGATGAGATTTTCCCCGGCCATGGCATCAGCCCGCAGGATATTGTGGGCGATCTGGCTATTGGGCAACGCCAAATGGTGGAAGTTGCCCGCGCCTTCACCGTTACAGACGACCCGCTGCACTTGGTCATCTTAGATGAGCCGACCTCGTCGCTTGATGCGCAAACCGCGCGACAGTTGCTGGCCCATGTGCGGCGCGCGGTGGCCAAAGGGATCAGCTGCATCCTGATCTCGCATATCCTTGGCGAGATTATTGAGACCAGTGACCGCGTAGTGGTCATGCGCGATGGAATGGTTGTGGCAGATGCGGCCGCCAAGGGGCTGACGCGCGAAACCTTGGTTGCTGCGATGGGTGGCGCACACCTGCGCGATAAGACGGTGCGGTCAGACCATAAAGACGCGCAACCATTGGTCGTAGCGGTTCCCGGCACGATCGGCTTGCAAGCCCGCAGGGGCGAGATCATCGGGCTGGCGGGGCTGGCAGGTCACGGCCAAACTCGGATGCTCATGCAGGTGTTCGACGCGGCTGGCCGCCAAGGCGGTGTGGTCCAAGTTTCGAGCGCTGCTGCCCTGGTGGCAGGCGACAGACAGACGGATGGTATTTTCCCCTTGTGGTCGATTGCCAAGAACATCTCTGTGCGCTCGCTTGGGGCTTTGCGACGCGGCGTGTTCATTTCTGCCGAGGCGGAGGCGGCAATGGCCGTGGATTGGCGTGAAAAGATTGGTATCCGCACCGATGATCTTAACAACAACATTCTGTCGCTCTCTGGCGGCAACCAACAAAAGGCGCTCTTCGCGCGGGCTTTGGGCTCTGACGCGCAGATCATCTTGATGGATGATCCGATGCGCGGCGTTGATGTGGGCACG
>Ga0114966_10003221_pt1 | contig 14415 bp, 11 predicted proteins | sample M_130207_XF_Meta_FD_87029 | JGI IMG/M metagenome (GOLD analysis project Ga0114966, IMG submission 87029) | Freshwater microbial communities from Lake Montjoie, Canada to study carbon cycling - M_130207_XF_MetaG | ecosystem: Environmental > Aquatic > Freshwater > Lake | place: Lake Montjoie... | reverse complement strand
GATTTGGCCGCGAGCAGTGCAATTTCGTCTTCCGTCCTCGCGAGTTCGACCGCACGATTCCGATGCCTGTCAGATCGTTTTTCGGTGGTTACGGCATGGATTCCCAGTGTTCCGTTGTTGACCGCTTCTTGCCTTAACAGCAGATCGCGAAAGCGGGCCTCCAGCGTGACGAGGACCATTATCCGCTCCTCGTCACGGAGCTGTCGCAGGATTTGCTCCAGCTTTTCCTTCACTTGTTGCGACTCCACCAGTGCTAGGTCCTGCTTGTCCGACGCCCCTGTTTTGCGATTCTTCTTCAGTTCTTCAATCGCCCGCTCCATCTCCTGCTTCGCTTTTTCGACCTCCTCACGACCTGGAGTCTTCTCCCGCTTGTCCGCCGCTGCGGGCTGCTGTTGAGGGATCTGCGGTTTCTGGTCATGCGAATTTTCATTTTTCTGCGGTGATCGATCTTGTGACTCTGCCGGATTTTCGGGGGAACCGGGCGGTTTGCGATCCTTGCTGTCCGAAGGTTTACCATCGTTGCCGTCCGAAGGTTTTGAATCCTTCTTCCGCGGTTTCTTCCGGTCTGCCGATTCGTTTGGATTTTCTTTGTCGTCGCTCGGCTTTCCCTCGCCTTGTCGCGGTTCGATCACCTTCTTTGCTGCATCCTGATCATCGATCTTCTGGACCAGCTTCTGTGTCCTGTCGATCACCTGCTTCTGTTCCTTCAGTAACTCGTTCGAATCTGCGCCGCGCTCCGTATTTGCCCGCGCATCCGTCTGCTTGCCAATCAGCTTGTCGAGATCCTTCATCAGATCTCTGATGCGGGCTTTTTCCTTGTCGATCTCATCCCTGCGATCTTCGCTCATTAGCAGTTCGAGAATCAACTGCATCTGCTTGATCACTTCTTCCTGACGTTCAATCGCATCTCCAAGTTGATCGTTTTTGAGTAAAGCCGTCAGGGTTTCCAGTTGTTCTGGAACACGGCCTTCCTTGCTTTTGCCGATCGCGCGCGCCAGCAGATCAGACCGTTGAGGATCCGACTTTCGCATGTACTCCGAGAGTTGTATCAACGTGTTCTCGAACCGAAGATAGCGTGCTCGGATCGCCTCCTGTGCCGAGGCAAGAGGTGCGGGAACTTCCGCCGCCGGTGGAGCCGGTGAATTTTGCTCGGAAACTGCCGGCCTCGGAAACGCCAACACAACAAAACACAGGATCGCCAAAACTTGGCGACGACGAACAACACGAGTTTTCATGGACTCTTCTCCGATCGGACGGACACACCGCCAGACAGTATCACTACGACCCCACCCGTCTTTCTTGACCTGTCCTTCTCCACTGCAACGGGGATCGCCATTGTGGCTCCCTGTAATCCCTCGCCCGAGGCAAGGCAATCCCGAAGCTGATGTGTGAGCAGACCGACGGCAGCTCGATCGTTCATTCCAGCGCTTTAATCGCATTTTCCTTCCGCTTTCGCTTTGTCTCTTCGTTCAAATCCTGCAGGGCCGTGATGTTGGCTTTCAATTGTTCGATGACCTCGTTGAATTTGGCAAGTTCACGAATCTCGTTCAGAATCTGCTGCATTCGTTCAATCATGGAGTCGAGTGTCTCGGTCGTTGCGTCAATGGATGGAATCGGATCGGTCCCCTTTTCCAACGCCAGCTTGAAGAGTCCCAGAGAGCTGTCAGCATTCGAGAAGTCTGTTTCGTTGATGCGTCGCAGTGGTGTGATGATCTTCAAGTCCAGTCGCTCGAGCAACTGTGGAGTCTCGGCAGCATTGTTCACAAGTTCTTCCCGGATGTCGCCAAAGGATGTCGCCACACCGACGGTTTCTACGGCATTTTTACGGATTCCCTGCAGTATTCGATCCGCATTGGAGGACAACACCGGCGACAATTTTTCTCGTTTTTCCTCAACCGTCTGTACGGCTGTGCGATCCCGAGGTGTCACGTCCTCTGCCTGATTGCGTGATTGACCAAGAATTTCACGCATCTGCTTCATTTCGTTGATGATTTGTTCGAAACGCTTACGGATGTTGACCTCTCGGGTGTAGAGCATCGAGAGAAGTTCTTCCTCCGAGACAATTCCGAAGACATACTTCTGACCGAACGCGCGATGCGTCTCCCCGACGTCGCAGCCATCCTGCGCAGACACCGACAACGTCAAACGCTGCTTAATGGACAGGCCCAGCGGCTGTACCTCGAATCGCTCTCCCTCAGCGCGACTCAGTTCAATTTCTCTGACGTTTCGCGGCGGCGGTTTCTGAAATTCACGGGGCGACCACGAATCATTGTCGTCCACCTTGTATTCGAAGCGGGCGGCAATAACTCCGTAGTCGTCGGAAAGTCGACCTGAAATCGGAATTCGAGCCTTGCGCGTGATCGACGATCCAATCCCTTTCAGGTCCGTGGCGACGAGGGGAGGTTGATCGACAATACCGTTGATCGTAAATTTGGCGGGGGCGGTGCTCTGAATTTCGTCTGTGTCTTCGAGGGAGACTCGAAACATCACATCGGGCGGGAGTGGCAACGGAAACTCAATCGGCTGATTCCCTTCGGCCGCTGCCCGTATTTTTTCCGGCAACTGCGTCGCTCCACCGGGTGCAAGAATGAACGGCAATGTCACCGCATCGTGATTCGAAGACCAAATCGCCCTCCCCACGGAGGCCGGCAACGACGCACGAACTTCCGGACGACCGTCCTGCGACTTGAGGGTGATCGTGCCGATCGGCTGCTTGCTTTCCGCAAACAATTCGATCTCCCATCGATCGACCCCCGCATCACCTTCCATTCGAATCTGACTCAACGGCTTGTTGGTGGCGATATCAAGCACGAAGTCGGTCGCAAGTGGCAGCGAGGTTTGAGCACCGTTGACCTGCTGCTTTGTCCGTACGAATTGGCCTTCGACCTTGTCATTCAACCCCGTATACTCAGGGAAAAGGCAGTGGAGTGTGACCGATTGGACTTCCGGTGCTTGAACAACTTGCACGCGATACGCAGTTGGATTGACGAAGTCACCCCCTGTGATCCAGAGGTCGGCGTCTTCGAGAAGGCCCGCCATAGTGTGCCGAAACGGTTGGTCACCAAGACGCGTCAGGTAAGCACGCGCGTGACCACGTCCATTCGCCAGCCGAGTATCGAGCCGCACCTGCTCCGGGGTTTTTCTACCTCGGACAACGTCAATCTGCAGAGACAGATCCGAGCCCCTCGGATGCTTGTAGCAACCGTTGGTGAATTCTCGTACTTGGTCGCCGGGTTGAATAATGGCTCGCAGAATCAGTTCTGTTTCACGAGACCAATAACCCTCCTTCAGATGGAGATATCCAGCGATCCAACGTTCCATCGCTCCAGTATGCGTTACGGCCAGCGCGAGAATCGATGTCACCAACACACTCGCCGTGATCAACGCCCGTCGAATTGGCCGGCGGTCAAAAACGTGCTTCAAATCGAGGCCTATCACCGTCCGAGTCGCCTCGACAATTGTTTGCCTGAGCATCGTTAACGTGACGGGACTATGAACCGCCTCCACGTTATCGGCCGTTTCCACGGCGGTGATCAGTCGATCATCGAGCTCAGGAAAACGTCTTTCCAAGATCAGCGCGAGGTCCTTTGCTGGAAGTGATCGAAATAAACGCAGTACGATCCAACGCAACGAACCGGCCACAAGCCACGCAATCCCACCGACGAGTGCTGTCGCCCGAAACCATCTCGGCAACTCAAGGCGACTGAATTGGAAGTAACACCAATCGATCATGAAGCTTCCCCAGAACAACGCTCCGAGCAACACGACAACCAACGCGACTCCCTCTAGCAACACGTAGAATCGGATCCACAGTCGGAGCCGGTTCAAGACGACATTCGCGACTTGAGGGAGAGATGAATTGGTCATGAGAATTGGTTTGTTCAATCGAAGGGTGTCGCAATCAATTCATTAGGGGCTGAGTCTGTTGGCCAGATTCCGAGTTCACGCGTCACTCATTCCAATATTTCGGCCGTCTCCAAAAAACGCCGATTCATTCGCTCAGACATACTCTAGGCCAGTTTTAACAGTTTCCTAGTCAACCACTCCGCCGAGAGCAGGCCGACCAGCAGATACATCACCCAGTCACGATCCCAAAGAGTCCGCAGACGCTCCGGAATGAAGAATTGTTCCCCGCGATTGGGCAGCAGTGCGGGCAGTTCCTCAGCCGCTTGGTCGATCGCGAGGTATTGTCCACCTGTCTCGCGAACGAGATCCGTCAGCAATCTCACATTTTGCCGAATATTTTCGTCTTCCAATTTTGGAATCGCGACGGCAACCTCTGCGCTCAGTCGGTCTGTCGATTCAGGGACGACAATTTCGAGCTTGTAGGTTCCCGGTAGACTCGCACGGAAGTCGCCGACGTACTCGCCGGGTTGAGCAGGTTCCCTCCGCAGTTGGCGTATCGGTGTGAGAGGCCTTCCTGTGGGATCGAAGACGTCGAGCGGTACGGATTCTAACTCGAGAGGTGCGAACTGAGGATCGAGGAGCCTCGCAAGGACGCGCACCGTCTGACCGAGTGTGGCCTTTTGAGATTCCGGCCTGAGCGAACCACGCTTCACTCCCTTTTTGGTCCGGCCTTGGGCGACTTCACGGATCAGTTTGATCCAGAATCGGTCGTAGTCTTCATCACTGACCGCTCGCAGACGCCACATTTCAGCGCTGCCGAGATAGAACGACTGCCCACGTCCGACATTCTGCCCAGCCATCAACACAGAGAGTTCGCCGACCGCACGCGGATCCGGGAACCTAGCGAAAATGCGAGCCGCAGCCTTGTGGCCGCCGGTAGGATAGGCACGGAAGAATCCGGCAAACTCCTTCCAGCGAGCGGCCGACGTGATCGGGTCGTCGGTGAGTTGCAGGAAATCAGCGCCCCAGCCTTCCGGTGTGAACACGATAGGCCACGGTTGACTCGCTTCCTGATCCAGTCGCCCGGGCGAAAAATAGGAACTGAGGAACACCGGATATAAATTTCGCAATGGCAACAATTCATCGGTAGCGGCCTCTCGTCCTTCGATGCCGGATGCAATTTGTGGAGTGTTCACATCTCCGGCAACGAGAATGATTCCACCGGATTCCGTGGCGACCCAGTCGTACAAAAGAGGCAATGCGTCGCTCGAAATCGACTTCCAGTCCGGATCGAAGGCGATGATCGCATCGTATGCGTAGAGTTGCTCGCGTGTTGCGGGAAAGCTCAACAGCAGGTTGTTCGATTCCTGACTCGTCCCCTGCGAACCGGTTTGAAGCAGGACATCCACATCAAACGATTTATGGCGGAATAACAGATTACGAACAAACTGGTAGTCGCGCATCGGTCCGCCAGCCAGCAGCAGGACTCTCGTCGGTCGATCGAAGACATTCACGGAAAACGTTTGTGAGTTGTCCTGAGCATTAAACTCCATCACTCGATCTCGGGCTGTCACGCGGACCGTATAGTTCGTACGAGCAGCCACCGTGGGCAATCGAGGAAACGGCACTTCCGTCCTTACGCCCTCTTCGAGAAGCATCACCGACTTCTTCTCGATCGGAGTCGGCTCCCCCTGTTCACCATCACCCAGCGACAGTAATTCGACATCGACTTCACGACCGGTCAACCCCTGTCCTTGAACGAAGACCTTGATCTCGAAGGGATCATTGATGGCAACATCCGTCGGAGAGACGACCTCCACGATCGACAAGTTGACCGGTTGCTCGGTCGTTCCTGTCCCAACCGCGATCAGCCGCGTTTTGGTCGAGATCGCACGATCATGAGCTGTCATCACATCAATTCCTGCGTTTGAGGCGCCGTCGGTGATAATCACGATCCCCGATAACGTCCGCCCGGCCACCTGACGAATCAGTTCACTCAGACTTTCTCCCAGCCGCGTTTCCAACCCACGAGGCCGTAGCAGTTCATTCCAGTCGCGCGGTGGATTATCGGACTTTTTTGCGTCGATGGACGGCGTCGCCATGAGCGGGTAAACGCGTTGTGGTCCGTTGAGTGTGGAATCGAATGTAAAGAGGCTGACCTCGTGCTGAGTGCACAGCCGTTCGATGAGGCTGGAATCCGCCAGCAACCGCGCTACCGCCTCAGACCGGGAGATCCCCGCATTCGATTCGGTCGGAAGATCCGCAGCGGAGGGGGCCGCCGGATGACGCATGGAAAGCGACGTGTCCACGATCAACGCGATTCGCGACGGACGAAACGACTGCTTCTGAGTGCGATCGGAGGGGTTGATTGCAATCAGCAACAGACCCGCCAAAACACTCAACCGCAGCGAGGTCAGCCACAGCTTCCAGCCCGTTGCCAAATCGCGTGTGTCGCGGAAAGACAACCCGACAACCCACAACGTGAGAACACACCCACCCCCCAACAGTAAAATCCACCCCGAGGGCGATTCCGGCCAGTCGAACTCGCGCGAAGTGATCGTCGCCGAGGCCTCGGCGGCAAAAAAGAACAGCGAATTTGTAAAAGAAGTATTCATTCAGTGATAACAATTCGACGTGTGGCATCGCCTTTCCGTGCCGACGATTGGAGTCGCTCGGACGGAGCGGAGGGGTGATAACTCAGTTTATACGCGAGCGTCTGCTCGGCGATCAGACATGCGAGGAGCGACCAGAGGAGCCACTGTCGAATTTCCGACCCGGCTTCCTTGCCTTGAACCCATTCCATTTGGCCGAATTCCTGAATCGTGATGCGACTGTTGCCACTCAGCCTTTTCCTCAAATCGAAGGTTGTTACCAATTGCAGGTCGCCCTCGCGGGGCGAGACATTGTAGGCCAACAGCCGGTCCTCGCCGACCTGGTCATGTGTCATCAGACGGACCGTGTAGATCCCCGGTTCGTCAGTGTCTCGATAAGTGGCCGTCAATCGCAAAGGGCCGGGTGTTTCCGGATCGGTGGATCCTGTCACAGACTTGGCGGTTGTCTGTTCGGGGGACGCTTGAAGCCGCGTCGTCCGCTCTCCGTCTGGGGCGGGAGAGACAACTTCCACGGAATCTGTGTAATCGGCGGGGTTGATCTGCAGTTGGATTGGCTCACCAACCTGCCGCGTCTCGGGACTGCGATCGCTACTCGCAATGTGTTTAATAAGCTCCAGCTGTACGACAACAAAGCTGTAGTCGGTCGCCCAGTTGTTCCAGTCGGGGGAGACTGTGGTCAGGCAGGTGAAGACTCGACCCTTACCGAAGGGATGCTCCAACAACAACGGATCGCCGTTGCGCAACGTCCCTAGAGTCCGCACAGCATCCTGACGCAGCTGATCGTCCTTAATCCAGTCCTTGACGACCGGGAAATAGCTGTCGATTCGCACGCGACCGATCGCAGAATCACCCTCCGCCTCAAAAATCCGGAAAAGCGGATGCTTGACGGTGCGCAGGTCCGCTCCGGGGTTGGTCGAGTCCGCCGCGAGTTCTCGAGGCGAGAGATCCAGCGGGACAGGAAAGAGCCCCTCACCGTGCCGATAGAGCGCATCATTATAATGAGCGACACGCAGAGCCTGACCCACAAACCAGACGAGGCCACCCCCTGCCGAAACATACTTTTCTAGCGAATCCAGAGCATCGGCGGGAATTTCGGCGACGTTGATGAGGTAGATCGCAACGAAGCCGCCGAGCGGACGACGACGCAGGTATTCAATCTGCTCGATCACCGGTGCGAATCCCGTACTTTTGGGATCGGCTGCCAAGGCGTCAGCAATGTAAGAACCGTCGTCTCCCGACGGATGACCATCCACGATCAAGACGGGCACTGCCTTGGGGACATCGACGGCCAGCGACCGAGCGTTGTCTTCCACCAACGAATCCGCATCGAGACTCACTCGCAACCGGTGCTTTCCAGAAGTCGTCAACCGGACATCCATGTCATGTGTCACCTCGGCCTGCGGGTCAATTTTTTCGAACAGAACGCTGGTCGGAATTTTCTCTCCGTTGTCGAACAGTGCCAATCGAACATCGGTGGCCACCTGTAAACCAAAATTCTTTACGCCGACCTTCAGCCGTAGGGGGACATCCGCAGCGGCAACCTGAACATCACCCGTTAACTCCGTCACCGCGAGATTCGCATGAGCTTCCGGCACCGTGCGAACGAGATTGACAGTAACACCGGCATTCGTCAGATCGTCAACCGCGGCCGAGATCGCCTTCTGATCCTGCCAGTTTCCTTCGCGAAAGTCCGAGAGAACGTGCAAATGCTGCACGGCCCCCTTCTCTTCTGACAGAAGCTTCCTGATGGAGCGAAGGCCCTCGACCAGATCGAGTGCTCGATGGGTGCAGAAAAATGCCTGAGGATCGAACTTCGCGGACAACTCCGTCACGAAATCGTCATTCACGTCCCGCTCCGAAAGCACCGGTTGATCCGGTTTCGACAGACGCAACAAAGTCAACTTCTGAGTGTTCGGTTGCTCTGCGCCTCCCGCAACAAGTCGACTCACAATCTTGATCGCTTCGGCAAAACAACTGGTCCCACCCCATCGGTCTCGCATCGACAGGCTATCATCGAGAAGCACGACGTGATGTGCGCGCGCGCCTCGGAAGATCGACATTTGTGACGGATCGAGGATCAGGCGAGAAATCAGCAATACGATCGCCGCGACGATCAATAAACGGAGCAGGAGCAGGATTAACTGTTCCAGCAACAGTCGTTGCCGGTTGCGTTGCTGACTGGCCAGCAAAAACTCCATCGCAGCGAACCGGACGCGTCGGAACCGCATCCGATTGATGAGATGGATGATGATCGGCGAAGCCAACAGCATCGCACCGCCAGCGACAAACGCCGGATTAAAAAAGTGAATAGCCAGCCAGGCAGTCATCGTTTCGCTTCTAATTCCTTACAGATTGTCGCATGCCCACGCGGTGTGTCAGGAAATGCGCCAACACCGCATCGAGATGCTCGCTGGTGCGAATGGTTTGATAGTCAATCATTTGTCGGGCACAGTTACGACGCAGGTCTTCCAGAAATTGTTGAACCGCCAATTGGTATCCATCACGCAGGGAACGTGGGTCGCAGGTCAAGTCACCCGTTTGCTCCATGCCCTCAAACTTCGTTGTACCGGCATAGTTAAAGTCCAGTTCCTCATCATCCATCACATGAAAGACCATCACATCGTGGCCGCGCGTTCGCAAGAGTTTCAAGCCCTTCAGCAACCCCGCTCGATCGGCAAAAAGGTCTGAAACCAACACGATCAGGCCGCGGCGCGTCTGCTCCTCGGCCACCTGAGCCAAAATCTTAAACAGGTCTGTTTTCTGAGCCGACTGCACACAGTCGAGCGCTGTGAGGATTGACTGTAAATGATTCTGCTTACTGCTAGACAAGACTTGCGAACGAATCCTGTCGTCAAACGTGACCATGCCGACGGAGTCTTGTTGCCGCAACAACAGGTACGCCATGGAAGCCGCAATCTGGCATGCGTATTCGTATTTTGTCAGTTTCCCTGAACCAAACAGCATCGATTCCGACAAGTCCACCAAAAGCGACGTACGGAGATTAGTCTCCTCCTCGTACTGTTTGATGTAGTAGCGGTCCGTTTTGGACCAAACCTTCCAATCCATTCGGCGAACATCATCGCCAGGCGCATACTCGCGATGCTGCGCGAACTCGACCGACTGGCCGAAGTACGGACTGCGGTGACGGCCCGACAGAAAACCCTCGACGACGTTGCGGGCTAGGATTTCCAGCTTCGCAATCCTCGCAATGGCTTCAGGCGGCAAAAATCTTCGCGAGGTTTGGGTCACGAGTCAGCTCGCCTTCCTTAGACGGAGTAGATCGAAGGAGTTGTTCGATAATCTGATCGCTGGTGATCCCTTCGCTCTCGGCCGAAAAGTTCACCACGATGCGATGCCGCAGGACAGGGGCCGCCAGTGCCTGAATGTCCTCGGTCGAAACATGCGTCCGACCATTGAGAAGTGCCCGCGCCTTCGCTCCCAAAAGCAGAAACTGAACCGCGCGGGGACCGGCTCCCCAACTGAGTTGCTTGGCGACAAACGAGGGGATTCCTGATTCACCAACCCGCGTCTGACGAACCAACGCCAAGGCATAATCGACAACGTGATCGCTGACTGGGACTTGGCGAACGAGATTCTGCAAGGCCAAGATTTCGCCCGCGTTCAATACCGCCTGCACATCGTCGGGCTGCAGTGAGGTCGTTCGCTTAGCGATTTGACGCTCTTCTTCAAACGTCGGATATTTAACGAAGACTTTGAACATAAATCGGTCCTGTTGCGCTTCAGGCAACGAATACGTTCCTTCCTGTTCAATCGGGTTCTGAGTGGCGAGTACGAAGAACGGATCAGCCAGAACGTGCCGCGTCTGACCAACGGTGACCTGCCGCTCCTGCATGGCTTCGAGCAACGCCGCTTGAGTTTTTGGCGGCGTGCGATTGATTTCGTCGGCGAGGACCATGTTATGAAACAGCGGACCACTGATGAAACGAAACTCGCGTTTGCCTGTATCGCGGTTCTCCTGCAGCACGTCCGTCCCGGTAATGTCGGCCGGCATCAAGTCCGGAGTAAATTGTATCCGCGCAAAGTCCAGCGACAGACAACGGGCTAGCGTGCTGATCATCAGCGTTTTGGCAAGCCCCGGCACGCCTTCCAGCAAACAGTGACCTCGACTAAAAAGGGAGATGAGGAGTTGCTCGATCACCTGGTCCTGACCAACGATCACTTTGGCCATCTGCCCACGGATCGATCCGTAGGCAGAGCCAAGCTTGTGGATCGACGCTTCGATTTCTGCCTGTGACACCAAGTCGCTCATGGCAATGCCGTCTTTCCGAAAAAAGCAGTCTTTGAGTGCAGGACATAAAAAACTGAGACCCCGGCAAATCGTAGCGGCCCACAGAACCAGACGCGACCCCTGCCGCGAACGTTTTGCCCGTTAACCCTTCAGGTTTTTGACGGCCCACGGGGTGGTCAACGGAGGCCCTATTAGAACCGACTACGTCACGGGGGCCGCTGGTTTTAGTACCGGTAAAGCCGAATTCAAATGCTCAACCAGAGTCGCCGTGATTTCTGGACGCTGCCCCGCAACGTCGTTGCATTGCCAAATGTCCTCCGGCTTGGCGAACAACTGCGGCCGCGGTTCGAACTCGTCGGAAATTTCGTGTTCCTTCGTGGACGGGCCTTCCTTCACCAGGCAACACCAGTGGGATGTCCTAATTCCTCGTGTCCCTCTTCCATCTGTGAAGCAGAGCGTCTTTCGAGCGGAATGCGTCTCGGATAATTCCTGCAGCAGACTCCGTCCGTCACTCAAGGAAGCGGCCGCCGGCTGTTGAAAAAAATCTTCCAAAGTCGCCCCAAGATCCACCGTTCCAACGAGACGATTGGACCGCGTCCCGGCAAACTCGGAATCGAAGTCGGTGTGATTTAACCGACGCAAGAGCAGCGGTGTACGAACGACAGCATCCGACAGAGACGGGGACTGCCACACGGTTGACAGAGTGGATCGCTCCGAAACGTTTGCCCATTCCTCGACGACTGGATTCGAAGTCGATGTCATCGAATCACCCACCACTGTTCCAGAATGTTCCATGTCGAATTTCATCCAGTCGACACCGCGTGCCGCAGCGCAGATCAACAGTGTCGGCTCGGAGTGAGCTGCCAATTCCGCAGCGGCAATCAACTCTCCAAGCCAATGGTCAAGCAATGACACATATCCGGCATAGACGGCAGGATGACGCCCCCAATTGTCGCGATTGAAGGCCGCCATATCGCAACCACGTTCTTCATACTCGTCGAAATACAGCGTTGCAAATCCTTCCGGAGGGAACCACGGTTCGGGAACTCCAGCCGAATGGAGCCATAGGATACGAGGCCCTGAGGCTCGCGGTTCTACGAGCAGTTGACGGGTTGCCTGGACAAGACGGGCAAACGGTATCTCGTCGGGCTTCGCCTCCGTATCTTGCCCAGCCACGGCCCGCGTCTCCGATGTCTTCTGCAGAACCGTGGACCACGGCAGGCTGTCGACTTCCTTGAATAACGCTAATTCGATGCCGGCAATCCCCGCCGCGACGGACCATGCCGACCCGATGTCGTAGGGACAAGACGACGAATCTCTTGGAATCCGCCCGGTGACAAATCCCATCCCCGTCGCATCACCAACATGCTCTGCAAAGTGACAATCAAAAACGACTCCCCGCGATGCCAGTCGATCGAAATGAGGTGTTTCAATCCATTCGTTGCCGTAACAACCCAGTGCCGTTGTTGCCAGCTGATCAAACGTGACAACGATGGCCTGCATGCGACACCCGCTAAAAGTGGCGCCCGGATTTCGTTTGAAATCCGGGCGGCAGACTATTGATGCGTGGAAACATTGCGGACCACGGGTCCGCTGTTTGAGCGACAAAACCGACAGGCAAACAACTTGAAGACGTGGAGATCCGCCTCTTCACACATCATGCGGCTGCCAGCTCTAAATTATGTCGCCACCGAGGACACGACAACGCTTGTTCGACTTGCAATTCATGGAGTTGATCGAGCCAAGTGCCGTCAAATTCAAAGATTTCGTACATTCGTTGAGACTGATCAAATCGCGGGTCGGTGATGCCATCCCGTTCATCGGTCCGCGAAAATTGACTCGGAACGATCAGCAGCCACGTCCTGTCGGCCGCACGTTCCCAAGTCGGTTTTGTCCAACGAAAACCAACATTTTGCAATTCGGTTTGAATCATTCATCGGCCTCCATGCCAAAACTCAAAAAACATTCGGTCCATGCCATTGGACCGACAAACTCCCTGTGTCTGCTGTTTATTAACTCCTCCTTCGGCGAAGGTCAACGGCAGCATCACGAGTTTGCCCGCAACTCTGTGATAGAACAGGAGGCGTCGCGGACAGCAACACCCGTCGGGCAAGACCGCCAATCGATCGTTCGCCATCATCGGCGTTCGATCCTCTGTCGTAAATGGAGACAAGAGACGATTGCTGAGAACGTGAGCAGGCGGCGTGTGTGGTTGAGTCGAAATCCGACAACTCGGGGGGGGCGAGGGCGGAAGAAATCATCGCCTCTGCCGATTCCTTTGTGATCGCTCGCGCAGCCAGCGGCATTCCCTATCGAAACAGCCTGCGGCATTCAAATCGGAGGGAATATCGTTAAAATTCTCCCGGCAATTCACTCCCGTGGGTGGTACCTAACGCTTCACGAACAGACCGTGAAACGTTTTCAGAGACGAAACGAGCGGAGCCGTCAAGCAGCAGGAATTGGCATCCCCCGATGTGGCAGCTCTTGAACGAAAGTTCGAGTGAGTCGGTGGAACTTCCGTCATCGAAAAGATTCAGGTTCACCCCTAAAGAACCAAGGAACTCGGACGCATCGCCCGAATCAGGAATGCCGTTTCGTCCCAGATCGTCCGAGCCGATCGCCCAGTGATCGAGCTCCGCTGACTCGTAAAATGTTTCGCCGACTCCAATCGTATTACTGGTTCCATCTAGTACCGCGGCAAATCCAACACGGCTCATCCGATAGAACGTCCCGTCAAGATTCGGGGCTCCGATACCCTGGAGACTCGTTGCGGAGTCTGTTGTTCTGAGCCCGGACGCACAGCCCAAGTAATCGCAAGGGACTCGCCGGCGAATTCCATTGACGTTGACCACAGCCCAAGGCGATGTACTCGACGGACATCGCAATACGGACAGCCATATCCCCAAGGCAACCTCTTCGGCGCCGCTACGCCAAATCGAAGTCGTGAACGTCTTCGGGGTTCGGACTGTCATCGAAGAATACAACGGCCCTCGATCTATGTACGGCAGCAGATGATATGTCCACCCCGTTCCCGGTGGCCAGTGGTATCCCATGGGGAGTGTTGAATGCGTGGCGTGGTAGTTCTGCAAAGCCAGACCCAGTTGCTTCAAATTATTGCGGCAGAGCAACCGTCGAGCGGCTTCGCGCGCGCGCATCACGGCAGGCAAAAGCTGCGAAATGAGCATCGCCGTGATTGCCATCACGACCAAGACTTCGACAAGAGTCGATGCTCGACGCGTTCCACAAAAATGCATAATATCCCCCCCCGCAAGCGAATGACTGACGGCAGACCGGTTCATGGTCGTTGGGTGATGATGGGCTCCGTTTTGAACGGTGTGAAACAAGCAGGTCAAATCGCAAGATGTGATTCAAAAATGTGGATTCGGTTGTCTCTTCACCACATCAAAAAAACTTTTCAAAATAATCCCGGACACGTTTTTTTACAAATTTATTTTGTGTACCGATTCGGACGATCGGTGCCGTTGATCAAAGAGCGTGTTGCCCGCCTATGCTGCGTCAACTTTCCGATGTGAGCCATGACGTTCCTGTCGTTTGGGGGACTCTCTGGCAGATGGAACCCGTCAATGCAACCTGATTTGCAACCTGTCCTGTGGTCAGGTCGACCGATAACCGAAACCCGCTCTGTTCCTCTGCGCCAGTGAGCCGCTCTGTTCCTCTGCGCCAGTGAGACAGAGGGGCCGTTGCAAG
>Ga0114966_10003220_pt1 | contig 14419 bp, 13 predicted proteins | sample M_130207_XF_Meta_FD_87029 | JGI IMG/M metagenome (GOLD analysis project Ga0114966, IMG submission 87029) | Freshwater microbial communities from Lake Montjoie, Canada to study carbon cycling - M_130207_XF_MetaG | ecosystem: Environmental > Aquatic > Freshwater > Lake | place: Lake Montjoie... | reverse complement strand
CAGTGTTGAACCCACTAAGCGCCCACGTTCATCGGCTGGCACCAACAACACATCGGCATCCATAGCGCGCGCTGCTTGAGCCACTGAAGAGTGTGCACCTTTAGAGGCCATGATGAGTCCGCGAGTGTGATCATGACGACCTTCATTTCGCGAGCGCCACCAATGACGACCCGCAATCAACGCCGACATATTGCCAGCCGTTCCGCCACTGACAAAAACTCCACCAGCAGACGCGGGGAAGTCAGCGAGATCGGCGATCCATCGTAAGGCTTGATTCTCAGCGAAGACTGCGCCCGCACCTTCGAGCCACGAACCTGCATAGATACTCGCAGCTGACACAACCATGTCGAAAATGATTGAAGCTTCGGTCGGTGCACCCGGAACAAACGATAAGAATTTCGGATGATCCACCGATATTGACGACGGGGCTAAAACCTCGGTGAAAAGTCGTAATGCTTCAGCACCGGTAATTCCGTCTTTGGTGATTGTTTGCCCAACTGCTTCAATCAATTCTTCGTAAGGACGCGGAGCACCTAACGGTGGTGGGTCGATACGAATGCGATCAATCGAATACAAAAGCGCTTTGCTAGCAAGCCGAGCCATTTCGGCGTCGGGTGTATGCATTCCAACCATGAGTCAGCCTGTGCCGACAACGGACGTGGTCAACAGAGTCAGGTGTTGAGATCGAGCAGCTCGCTGCCCTCGTTGCGAATTTCGCCGTCCTTCCACAGCACATGACCAAACAACGCAGCGAGACCTGCCATCGACAAACCGAAGATGATGGGAAATCCGAGGAGGACGAGCATGAGGATTACTGCACCAGGCATGATCAAAACCTACTTCTTAGCGCGGCGCGGCGCCGACTTCTTGGCCGTGACTTTTTTAGCCACTGTCTTCTTGGCGGCTGTCTTTTTGACAGGAGCTTTCTTGACGGAGACCTTCTTGGCCGCAACTTTCTTTGCCGGTGCCAATGGCTTATAAGCCCAGGCTTCAATTTCTACTGCGCCCCCAAATGGAAGTGCAGCAACGCCAATGGTCGAGCGGGCCGGACGGGCGCCGTCAAAGCCGGCGACGTAGGCCTCATTGAAGGTGGCAAAGGTGTCCATGTCGGTCAAGAAACACAAGGTCTTAGCGATGTCATGAATGCTGACTCCGGCTTCCTTCAAACGCTCCTTGAGGTTCTTCACGGCCTGTGTGGTTTGACCAGCGACTCCGCCCGGAACCAAAACGCCATCTTTGATGCCGAGTTGACCCGACACAATGACCCAGTCGCCAGCGCGAACGACAGGGGTATACGGACCGAGGGGTGTGGGTACAGAGGTCTTTGCCATGTCACGAATGTTAGTTGTCAAAATCGCCAGTTGACTCACCGCCATTTGGGTTCTTGTTCCCACAATTCGTTGACTGAAGATTTGGATGGCCTCAGAAAGGCAATTTCGCGATCAACAGCCTCTTCTTCGCGGCCACCAAGTTTTGGGCTTAAGTCATCGCTGACACGGCCACCTTGAAGGAAAGCCAGCCGCACGCCATGCAGCGGCGGCGACCGCAGCAAACACCGCATCGCTTCCATTGATTGATGGACCATTGTCCTCAACAATTTCAATTTCAATAAGTGGAGTATCAACTGCACGGATTACACCAAACGAACGAATCGTCAAATCAACTGGTTCGCCACTTTCGTTGACCGCAATACCTTCACTTCGCACCCAACCGAGACCCATATGCGCAGCCCCGATGCAATACGAACGGAGCACGACTGCATCGAGAACTTGCCCACACTTCACGCGCACATGAATCCCGGAATCGTCAACACGCGCCCAAGCCTGTGCGCCTTCGGGCGAAACCACATAATCGCCCCACTCAGTTTCTGCACTCACCGACGACTTCATCACCGCAACTTCAGCCCACCCCACCGAGCGAACACCAATTGATGTCATTGGTCCAGCAACATCAACTTCATGCACTAGCCAATCATGTGCGTAATCACCGATGATGTCTGCAAAGCCCGACGTGCGTGCGACCCAAACTTCACCGCTTCCATCTGCACGAACAGCCAATGCCATTGGTGGTCGCTTGGGTGATCGACGCACGACATCTTCTCGCGACAAAACCACTCGCACAGGACGTTGATGTTCATTCGCTAAGCGTTGGGCAACTTCTTGAAGTTCGAGTGCGAGCACACTTGTCATGGACTTACCTCCAAAGGCTCCGCCATTCAACAAAGGTCCCACTGGTTCACCACCAGGTTCACACCACACTGCATCGGGCTCAAGATAAGCCGGCTCAACCCATGTTGTCTGCAAAGTATGTGCAAACGACGAAGACGAAAAGCCCACAGGAAAATTAGTGGGGAAAGTCAGTGCAACACTTGATTTTCGACCTTGCACAGTTGCCGCGGCACGACGCGCATCAGCCGTTGTTTCACCAACAAACCATTCACTCGCAACAGATGGAACGGCAACAAGTGAGTTAGCCGGTGCAATGTCGTCGGCAAATCCGCCCGCACCTAGTGCCACATGTGGACCCACGTCTTGTGTCGCACGTCCTTCAATTGCGGCTCGTTTTTGTGCAGCCACAAGATCACGCGTGTCTGATCGTGGCAACACAACTTCTCCGCGGCGGACTTGCACTGCCTCGTTGATTGTTTGCCAACCGGTGCAGCGACACATATGCGCCAATAGATCTTTGTCTGCTTCTAATCGCATGATGATTCCGGGCGTACAGAAGCCACATTGACTTCCACCCGTGGCACACATGGCTTGACCCCACGCCTCTCGCACCTCGGCGTCAAGGCCTTCGACTGTCGTCACGACGCGCCCATCAACCCGTTGTACTGGCGTCACACATGAAACTCGTGGTTCGCCATCAACCCATACTGTGCAACACCCGCATTGACCCTGAGGGGCACATCCATCTTTTACTGACGGAATTCGCAGGTGATCACGCAATGCGGTCAACAACGTTCCTTGCGAGTCAACCGAAACCGCAGTCCCGTTGAGCGTGAAAGAAACATTGGCCATACCCCATTGTCACATTTACTTGATGTCCATCACCAACATTGCAACAAGTACGATCTAACTATGGCTATCAATTCCTGGAGTGGCAACATCTGGACTGGCAATCGCCGCAACTTGCTCAAGGTTGGCACTGTCGGTGTTTCAGCAATTGGTCTGTCACGTCTGATCAGCGCATGTGGTGGTTCTACTTCTGGCAATCCACTCGACGGTCCAATTTCGAAAGATATGGCGATCGTGCAACGTTGGGTTCCTGATCAACTTGGTCCGGGCAGCGTACGCCTCCCTGTGTCACTCGCCGACAATGCCGGATTACTGATGAAAGGTCCAGTCACTCTCAACGCCAAAGTTTTGAATTATCTCGACAACACCATTGTTGAAGAAGGCCTTGTTGCCGAACGTCTGTGGTTGGGCGAAGGTACAGCTCCGTTTTGGGTTTTCAATACCGAAGTTCAAGACATCGCGATGTACTCGCTCATTGTTGAAGGCGGACCTGCAGATGGCGCTGCTTTCCAAATTCGCGATCCACAAAATCTTGAAGTTGTTCATTCCGGAGATTCATTGCCAGCCCTAGAAACTCCCACCGTCAGTGACCATCGTGGCGTTGAGCCATATTGCACACGCGTTCCAGAGCCATGTCCATTTCACGAGATCACACTCGCCGAAGCTTTAGCAACTGGCAAGCGAGTTGTATTCATGGTTGGCACTCCAGCGCACTGCCAAACCGGAGTATGCGCGCCAGTTCTTGATGGCCTAATCACACTTGCAAAAGATTTCAGTGACGTGATTTTTGTTCACGCCGATGTGTACACCGACGAGACGGCGACAACAACGGCGCCCACGATTGACGCGCTGAACCTAACTTTTGAACCAGTGATTTGGATCGCCGACACCTCAGGTGTGATTACCCATCGCTTTGAGGGCGTCTGGCACCCTGACGAAGTTCGTCAAGTGCTCGCGTAAGAGTTTTGCTAATCAGCTAAACGACTGGCCGCAACCGCATGAGCGTGTTGCGTTGGGGTTGATGATGTTGAAACCAGCTTGGTTCAAACCATCTTTGTAATCAAGAGTCGCACCGAGCAACAACTGAGCCGAAGCTTGGTCGACCACTACTTTGACTGATTCGCCGTACGTGGCCTGCTCGTCATCTTCAGCGATGTCGCTGTCGAAAAACATTTCGTATGAGAATCCGCTGCATCCGCCGGGACGAACAGCGACGCGCAGTGCCATATCGTCGGCACCTTCGGCTTGAAGAAGTTCCTTAACCTTGACTGCTGCGGTGTCGGTGAGAGTAATCACGATGGTTCTCCTGAGGTGGTTACGGGAATGGGTTGAGGGTCTCCCCGAACGATGGTCACCCACCGGTAGTCACACAATACCTGCGATCTCGGCACTTGTCATCCCGATACCATGAAGCCATGTCGACCATGCGGGTCCCTCCCTCAATTGAAGAGGTCACGAATCTGCTCCGGGCCGTTATCGACCCCGAACTCGGCAGCGACATTGTTGAACTCGGTATGGCCTATTGCGCCGAGGTGTCCGACCGTGGTGAGGTCGTTGTGGCGGTCAAACTGACCATCGGCGGGTGCCCATTGCGGGGCCAAATCAAGAAAGATATTGAGTCTCGGGTCGCCACTCACCCAGGCGTCTCGCACGTCAAGATCGAGTGGGGCGAGATGAACGCCGAAGAGCGCTCGGCCACCATGGCTAAGGCCCGCTGGAATGCCAAAGAAAATGCCAAAGAAACGGCGATTCCGGCAACGACACGAATCTTGGCTATTGCCTCGGGTAAGGGTGGCGTCGGCAAGAGTTCAGTCACTGTCAACCTTGCGGCGTCAATTGCCGCCAAAGGTTTCACAGTTGGTGTCCTCGATGCCGACATTTGGGGTTTCTCAGTGCCGCGCATGCTTGGTCTTGATCAGCGCCTCGAGGCCGAACACGATCCCGTATCTGATCGACCCAAGATCCAACCCAACAAACGAGTTGTCGGCAAGGGTCTCCTCAAAGTCGTTTCAACTGGCTTCCTTGTTGAAAACGAAAGTACGGCTCTGATGTGGCGAGGGCTCATGCTCACCAAGGCCGTCGAGCAATTTCTCAACGATGTGGCGTGGGGCGAACTCGACTATTTGCTCATCGACATGCCGCCCGGAACTGGCGACGTGCAGATGGGTCTGTCGCGTATGTTGCCCCGCACCGACATGATCATCGTGACAACTCCAGCAGTGAGTGCACAAAAAGTTGCCATCCGTGCCGCCGACATGGCTCGACGTTCGTATCTACGTATCGCTGGCGTCATCGAGAATATGAGCGCGTTTGTTTGCGACCACGGAACCTCGTATCCATTATTCGGAACTGGTGGCGGTCAAGCACTTGCCGATGAAATTGGCGCACCACTTTTGGGGCAGATACCCATCGAATCAACAGTCGCCGAAGGCGGAGATATTGGTGAACCAGTTTCGCTCGTAGGTGGCGGACCAGCAGCCGATGCATTCCGCGCGATTGCGACGCTGATCGTCACCGAAACCGTTCCACCCGTACAGATGGCCGATTGTTCTGCTCGCACATTCAGCGAGTCAGAAGTTTCACTTCGCCCGCGCGAAAAATAGTCAGCGGCGAAGTCGCAGACTATTCGCCACCACAAAGGCGCTCGACAATGCCATCGCTAATCCCGCAAGTACGGGGTTCATGAGCCCAGCAACTGCCAGCGGTAAAGCAGCCACGTTGTAAGCGAATGCCCAAAACAAATTGGCCCGAATGATTCTGAGTGTTCGCCGACTCAATGCAAGAGCTTTTGGCACAACGGCCAAGTCGCCGCTCACGATCGTCAAGTCTCCGGCCTCCATCGCCGCATCTGTTCCGGTACCCATCGCAATTCCAAGATCAGCGGTGACCAAAGCAGCTGCATCATTGACACCGTCACCAACCATGGCCACGCTGGCGCCACTCGCTTGCAATTCACTGACAATGCGCAACTTGTCAGCAGGTAACACACCACTTCTCGTTTCGTGAACATCAATGCCAACTTGATTGGCAACTTCGTGCACTGGACCAGTTGAGTCACCAGAGACAATCATGGGCCGCACGCCCAGCGCACGTAGTTCAGCAACGATGGCTGCAGCTGTTGGCTTGATTTGATCACTCACATCAAAGCGAGCGACAACTCGCCCATCAACACTTGCTTCAACAACTGTCACAACTGAATCATGCTGATTTGTTGATCGTCCCACCGTGATGCGCTGGCCGTTCACTAACGCAGACACTCCTACACCAGGAATATTGACAAACTCTTCAACAAGCGCAGAAGCCACAACACCACGATCACGTAATCCATTCACGACTGCCCGCGCAATCGGATGTTCACTCTGTAACTCCACTGCCATCACTGTCGACAAATACTCGGGTTCCATTTCGTCGACACGTTGAAGGGTCATGATGCCAGTGGTGAGAGTGCCCGTCTTATCAAACACAATCGTGTCGATGCTGCGTGTCGCCTCGAGTACATGTGCCCCCTTAATAATGATTCCTTCTCGTGCTGCCCGACTTGTTCCGACTAAGAGTGCAACGGGTGTCGCTAACCCCAATGCACATGGGCACGCAATGACTAATACGGAAACTGCCGCCTGAAACGATTGCTGCGTATCACTAGTGACTACAAGCCAAGTAACCAAAGTAACGAAAGACAGGCTCATCACAACTGGTACAAAAACTGCACTGACGCGATCAGCAAGTCGTTGGATTGGCGCTTTGCCGTCTTGCGCTTTTTCAACAAGTCGTGCCATCTGCGACAGAACTGTGTCGCGACCAATACGCGTAGCACGAATAAGTAGACGGCCATTGGTATTGAGAGTGCCACCTGTAACCGAATCACCTGTTGAAATTTCAATAGGAATGCTCTCGCCAGTAACCATGCTGCGATCAACTGCACTTTGACCTTCAATTACTGCTCCATCAGTTGCAATAGTTTCGCCAGGTCGCACCACAAAAATCTCGCCAACGCCAAGTGCACCAATCGGAATGAGAGTTTCAACGCCCTCGCGCCAGAGCGTTGCTTCTTTTGAACCTAGTTTCAATAAGGATCGCAATGCCGCACCTGCTTGTCGGCGAGATCGAATTTCAAAATATCGACCAGCTAATAAAAACGCCACAAGAGTGGTTGCAACCTCAAGATAAATCTCATCGTGGGCCATTTCACCCATTGGTGAAGATCGCGGAAACAAACTCATATTCATTTTCATGCCAATGTCTCCGGCATTACCGAATATCAACGCCCACAAACTCCACGCCATCGCCGCTATCACACCAAGTGAAACCAAGGTGTCCATCGTTGTCGCACCATGTCGCGCGTTGCGCCATGCCGATCGATGAAACGGTGCCACTCCCCACAACGTAACTGGTAACGCAAGAACCAACGAAACCCACTGCCAACCATCAAATTGCAACGGACGAATCATCGACATCATCACCACAGGCAGTGCACATATCGCACTCACAATGAGTCGCAGCCGTATGTCAACAAGATGGGTTTCAGTTGCGATTTCTGCGGTTGATTCGCCATCTTCAATTTTCGGAGCGACCGCGCCGTAGCCAAGATCTTCAATAGTCTTAATGAGTGCTTCAACCTCAGTTGACGTACCTTCCCCTGAAACTGTTGCCTTAGAGGTGGCGTAATTAACCGTTGCGCTCACGCCATCAATCTTGTTGAGTTTCTTTTCAATACGTGCAGCACAAGCCGCACACGTCATACCGGTGACTGCAAGAACTACTGGCTCTTTTGAGTCGATCATGAAGACTGACCGTTCAACTCTTGACTGCTTCAAATCCTGCTTCGTCAACGGCACCCACAATGACCTGCCACTCAACAACAGCTTCAGATTCAATCGTTACTTTTTTGGAATCAAGATCAACGTCAACCTTTGTTACTCCATTGATCTTGCTTAATTCATCAGTGACTGCACTTGTGCAATGCCCACATGTCATGCCTGGTACCTGGAAACTAGTTGTTGTCATCTCAGTCTCGATTCGGTCGTTGCGTAAACACAGCAGAACGCTCATTCAAAAATGCGTCAATTCCCTCTTGGGCATCTGGTGCAGCTGCAGCATCGGCCATGACATCAATCGCATAGTCGTAGGCCTGATCTTGCACCATGTTGATTTGATCGTAAAACGTTTGCTTACCGATCGCCTTAGATAAAACTGATCCGCGTGTCGCGCGAGTAATCAAGTCAAGGACAGCGGCATCAAGTTCGTCGTCAGGCACTGCTCGATTGATCAGACCCCAATCGGCTGCAGTCTTTGCATCAATGGCGTCGCCGGTCATCGCCATTTCTAAGGCGCGCTTTCGGCTTAAGCTGCGCGCCACTGCGACCAAGGGCGTATGACAGAACAATCCACCTTTGCCTCCGGGAATTGCAAAAGCAGCCGACTCAGCAGCAATCGCCAAATCACATGTCGCGACTAATTGACACCCAGCCGCAGTTGCGAGCGCGTGAACTTTGGCCACAACTGGTTGAGGAATCGCCTGCAACGTATCCATCATGTCGGTGCAGATCTCAAAAATATGTCGGGTCTCGTCACTGTCGGCCCCAGCCATGTCGGCAAAGTTGTGGCCAGCAGAAAAAACGGGGCCGTTGGCGGCAATGATGACTCCATCAGCATCACTGATTCCGATTTCTTGCAATGCTCGCGTGATCTCAATCATCGTTTCGAGCGATAACGAATTGCGCTTGTCAGGACGATTCAACGTGAGTGTGGCGATCGGGCCATCACGTGTGACAACGATGTTTTGAAACTCGCTCATATTTCTAGTCTCGCACTCCCAACAATGCTCTACCACCTTGGCTACCGTGACTTTGATGAAGTCCAAAATCAGCATCATCTGTCTCGGTGTCAGCGACCTCGAAAAATCACGGCTTTTCTACGAAGCACTTGGACTCAAGACTCACAATTTTGACCCCGCCCAAGGCGTGGTCTTCTTTGACATGGAAGGCACTTGGCTCGAGCTATTTCCGAGGTCCGAGTTAGCCAAAGATGCTGGCGTGATCGACAAGATTGTTGCAACCACAGACTTTCGCGGAGTCACCCTGGCTCACAACGAACCCACCAAAGAGGGTGTTGATCGGGTGATGGCCGAGGCAATTGAGGCTGGGGCGCAGGTCATCAAGCAACCGCAGGAAGTATTTTGGGGCGGTTATTCCGGATATTTCGCCGACCCCGATGGCCACCTGTGGGAGGTCGCGTACAACCCCTATACCGATCTGACCTGACGGATGTGTGCGCCCTGAGGGGCTCGAACCCTCGACCAACGGATTAAAAGTCCGATGCTCTACCGACTGAGCTAAAGGCGCAGGGGCGTTTGAGAACTGTGTATGGAATCCATACCAAACACTCAAACGACCGAGTCACAGGTTAGTTGACTCAACCCCAAAAACGGTCACCCGCCATCGGCACTGATCCGTCAAATTTCACGGGCAAAAGTTGGGTGGTTTGCCGGCATCCTCGTGTGAACTCCTGATTGACCAATGTGGCAATATCAAACATGGCTCAACCTCTTGATATTCGCCCGCTCCTCGATCCCGAGATCTCCGCACTCTTGGCGGCATCTCCAGTTGACATAGGTGCAGCTCTCGGCTCTCTCACCAACGAGTCGGTTGTTGAGATTCGCGCCATGTTTGGGGCGACTCCCCCGCCACCATTGTCTGACTCAGTTGAACGTTCTGACTATCCCATACCTGGTTGCGATGGAGTCACAGTTCGAGTCCATCGACCAAAGAACATCACGGGTAGTCGGCCCTGTATGTACTGGATGCATGGCGGCGGTCTTGTCATCGGTGACAACAAAATGGATGATGCACGTTTCGACAGCTGGTGCAACAAATACGGCATTGTCGGAGTCTCAGTTGATTATCGGTTAGCCCCAGAGCATCCGTATCCAACTCCACTCAAAGATTGCTACGCGGGTTTGGCTTGGGTGGTGTCACAAGCGACCGAACTTGGCGTTGACACAAAGCGTCTTGGAATTGGTGGAGCAAGTGCCGGCGCCGGACTAGCTGCGGGACTTGCACTACTTGCGCGCGACCGTGGTGAATACTCGGTGGCGTTTCAACTCTTGATCTATCCAATGATTGATGATCGTCAAGTCACTGTTTCAAGTACGTGGTCTGATCCCATTTGGTCGCCTTCGGCGAATACCTTTGGATGGACTGCATACCTTGGTGCAAAAAAGGGAACTACCGATGTTGAACCATACGCAGCAGCTTCTCGTGCAATCAACCTTGTTGGACTTCCACCTACTTTAATTGCAGTCGGTGCACTTGATGGATTCTCCGATGAAGACATTGATTACGCAGTTCGGCTTCGCCATGCTGGCGTTGAAACTGAATTACATGTTTACCCGGGAGCTCCACACGGCTTTGATACTTTTGGCGATTTCACTGCGGTATCACGCCAAGCCAATCGTGACATGGATGAATGGCTCGAGCGCCATATTCAATAGTCGGTTCACGAACGGAATGTCATGAGTCTCAAACTGCATTGGTTTCTTCCAACTTCTGGCGATAGTCGAACGGTGACGCCCTTCGGTCCTAATGGCCACTTTCGTCCGCCCACGCTTGAGTACATCGCTCAAGTCGCACAGGTCGCTGACCAACTTGGTTTTGATGGAGTACTCACGCCGACTGGCACGCCTTGTGAAGACGCTTGGCTGATGACGGCGGCCCTCATTCGTGAAACCGAACGACTCAAATTCTTAGTTGCATTTCGACCCAATGCATTAACGCCGACACTCGCTGCACAAAAGGCAGCAACATTCCAGCGAATCTCTGATGGTCGTTTACTTCTCAATGTTGTCACAGGTGGCGACGATGACGAGCAACAACGGTTTGGTGATTGGCTCAATCACGATCAGCGCTATGCCCGTACCGATGAATTCATGACAGTTCTGCGAGGCGCGTTATCAGGTCAGCCCTTTGATTTTGCAGGCGATCATTTCAAGGTTGCTGGCGCGACTGTGAGCCTAGCCCCCGATCCACAACCGAAGTTGTATTTCGGCGGAGCGTCAACCGCCGCTGAAGAAATCGCGGCGAAGCATGTTGATGTGTACTTGATGTGGGGCGAACCGCCATCAATGATCGCTCCCCGTATTGCACGCATGCGACAGTTAGCCGCCGATCAAGGTCGAACGCTTACTTTTGGAATTCGTCTACACACCATCACTCGTGACCATGCAGATGATGCATGGAGAGAGACACAAAGATTTCTTGATCTAGTTGATGACAATCGAATGGCCGAGTCGCAAGATCAATTTGCGCGTACGACATCTGTTGGTCAACAACGTATGGCATCGCTGCACAAGGGCTCAAAAGAAAACCTCACCATTGCACCAAACCTCTGGGCTGGTTATGGTCTCGTACGAAGCGGAGCCGCTACTGCACTTGTTGGTAACCACTCAGAAGTGGCAGACCGTATAGAGGAATACCACTCACTTGGTATTGATGAATTCATTCTGTCGGGCCATCCTCATATTGAAGAGGCCTATTGGGTGGGCGAAGGTGTGATGCCCGAATTACGTAAACGAGGTTTACTCGAACCGAATCCTGCTCTGATTTCGCGCAACACCGGTCGTCGAATGACATATCCGAATACTTCAGGACGTTAAAAACTCATACGCCTAAATGCTCTCGGATACTTGCGAGTGATGGGTTGGTCATCGCAGTACCATCACTGAAAATAAGTGTCGGAACAGTTTGATTTCCGTTGTTGGCCTTTTCAACTAACTCGGCAGCTCCGGGAACTTGCTCAATATCTACTTCGTCAAATTCAATTCCAACGTCACGTAAGTCACGCTTGAGCCGTTGACAGTAGCCACACCATTTAGTTGAGTACATCGTGAAATTCATGTTGATTCTCTTTCTCTGGTCAAACTTATGAGGCATCAAGCCCGGCAAGAGCCAGTTTGATCGCTTCGGCGATCTGGGGAGCACGGTAGCGCGCAAATTGATCTGAAATATGATTGTAATCGCGATACACGATCCGTCCGCCGATTTCTCCTGGACATAAATCGGCCGTACAAAACCAATCAACGGGATTTACATAAGTGGCAGAGTGATCTTCGGCCAATGCTTGAAAATACTTGATGTGCTCAGGAAACTCGGCCTTACTTCGCAAGTTTGCGCACTTAGAAATATCGTTTTTGTGCTTCGCCAAACAACTTGGTATGTCCTCGCCATTTGTCTTAGGGGTTTCTCCCAGAATCAGAACTTTTGTTCCTTTTCCAGCTACAGCCGAAATTGACTTGCCTAATCCAGCGCTGAAAGCGGCGATACCTCCATTGTTCACCAAATGAAACCGCGACAGAACGGGGAAGATCACTAAATCAGGTTGGAGGTCGCGAATTGCCGAATGAGCCCGAGTATGAAATGCATCGCACTCGGGATAGAGCAGCTCTTCGCCCTCAGGAAGTGCGTCCCGACGTCGATAGGTAGGTACATCAGCAACCGGGCACGATGACTTCGTCATCGAGATCAATTTCCAATGATTGGTACGAGCCGCAACCTCAAGAGCCCCAAACCATTGAGCGGCGTGGCTATCCCCCGTAAAGACGATGACAATGTCGCTCTGAAGATCTCCAAACTCACAGATAACAGGATCAATTGCTGCTGTTGAGGCGTGGCAACCATTGTCATAGAGAGGCGACTTACTTGCTGCCACCGCACCCAGGGCAAAATTATCGGGTAACGGACCAAGTGCTGCCGCCTTTACTACGTCAGCGAACTCTCTCGAGATTTGAATAGGCGCAAGTGTCGTTGTGGTAGTTGTCGTTGTCGATGTTGAAGTCGTTGTCGATGTCGTTGTGCTGACTAACGAAGTGGTGCTTGTTTCTTCCGAGGCCGAAGTGGCTGTGCCACATGCGGTAACGACTAGAAATCCAACAAGGATCAAGAGTCGTTGAGTCACTTGGGCAGTTTACCTCCGCTCTCAGATGCACCTCATGCGCCCATCAACTAGGGGCTTTAACCCAATTAGTTGTACGGTACAAGGTTGAGATGTTGTCCAAATTGCTCAAAGCCAAACTCATCCCGTACCGCCAAGTGCTCGTCCTGGTTGTTGTCTTGCAAGCGATTCAATCGGTCGCCGGTTTGTATCTACCAACCCTGAATGCGGACATCATCAACAAGGGAATTGCTCGTGGTGATACTGGCTATATCTGGCGCATGGGTCTCGTGATGCTGCTGGTCACGCTGGTACAGGTTGTGATGTCGGTAGCCGCCGTCTTTTACGGATCGCGTGCGGCTATGGGATTCGGACGAGACACGCGCACGGCCCTTTTTCATCAAGTCAATAACTTCTCAGCGCGTGAAGTTGCACACTTTGGTTCGCCGTCACTCATCACGCGCATCACTAACGATGTCACCCAAGTACAAATGCTGGTGTTAATGACCTGCACACTTCTGTTGGCCGCACCTTTTACCGCAATCGGCGGTTTGATTCTGGCACTCAAACAAGATGTTGCCTTGTCGTGGATCATTGTCGTATCGGTTCCGCTTGTCGCGGCAATTCTCGGAACTGTCGTTGTAAAGATGGTTCCTACTTTCCGACTGATGCAACAACGAATTGATCGCATCAATGAAGTTCTTCGTGAACAACTTTCGGGCATTCGTGTTGTCCGTGCATTTGTTCGAGAACCAGAAGAGGTTGAACGTTTTCGTGCCGGCAACAGCCAAGTTACTGAGACGGCACTCAGGGGCGGACGCCTCATGAGCCTGATGTTCCCCACTGCAACCGTAATCGTCAATCTTTCGTGCGTTGCAGTTGTCTGGTTTGCCTCGACCAGAATTTCTGACGGCAAGATGAACCTCGGCGCGATGGTTGCATTTCTCACTTATCTTTCTCAGATTCTGATGTCTGTCATGATGGCCACATTCATGGCAGCACTTTGGCCACGTGCATCGGTGAGCGCGGAGCGAATTCAAGAAGTTTTAGATACACCGTCCTCAGTCGGAATTTCTGATACGCCAACTCGTATTACTTCAACTCACACGTCACTTGAAATGCGAAACGTTGAATTTCGTTACCCAGGCGCGGCGCAACCAGTACTGCACAACATCTCATTTAAGGTCAACGCCGGAGAAACTCTTGCGATCATCGGCAGTACTGGTTCGGGTAAAACAACTTTGGTCAATCTGATTGCTCGACTCATCGATACCACCAGCGGAGAAGTGTTTCTCAACGAAGTGAATATTCGTCACATAGCTCCCAGTGAATTGTGGACTCGAATTGGATTAGTTCCACAGAAGCCCTACCTCTTTTCTGGATCAATTGCGAGCAACCTTCGCTATGGAAAAGCAGATGCCACCGACGAAGAAATGTGGAATGCGTTGGCGGTCTCTCAAGCAGAATCTTTTGTTCGT
>Ga0114966_10003218_pt1 | contig 14429 bp, 5 predicted proteins | sample M_130207_XF_Meta_FD_87029 | JGI IMG/M metagenome (GOLD analysis project Ga0114966, IMG submission 87029) | Freshwater microbial communities from Lake Montjoie, Canada to study carbon cycling - M_130207_XF_MetaG | ecosystem: Environmental > Aquatic > Freshwater > Lake | place: Lake Montjoie... | reverse complement strand
AAGGTACGAATAAGTGTAACGAATAAAGAATGATAAGGTAAGGTACGATAAAGAATGCTAAGGGACGATAAAGAATGGATGATAAGTGTAACAAAGAAGGTACAAAGAACTTTTGAAAAGTAAATAAAAAGAAGTCAATTTATTTACTTTTTTGTTTACACCGTTGAAGATTTGAATTCGCCTTTTATAAAAATGGTAAATCGGTGAATTCTTCAAAGGGGTGAATTCTTCAAAGGGGTGAATTCTTCAAAGGGGTGAATTCTTCAAAGGGGTGAATTCTTCAAAAGTATAAAATAAAAAATTTATGAAATACCTTTTTCGATATTTTTAACTGGTTCTTCTCCACATTGCAACAGTTGTGAATAGTGGGTAGTTACCATTGGTGGGGTTAGAGTATATTGTCTTGCTAGTATAACAATTGTTACCATCACTCGCCGTATATATTGGTTGATTATTTCCAATATCATTATATGTTGTTTGATGTGAATCACTACTTCCGGATTCAGTCTGGAATCTTCTATCATAATCGTTATCAGTATTCCATGAGTACCATTTATGAATATGATCTGCCACCTTTGCAGTTCCACCTGTAGTTTTCAAATTAAAACTAGCATCTGTAGCATTATACGCTACTAATACATTGGAACCGACTATCCCCGTCCAACCACTAGTAGGCCAATTTAATATCTTTTGTGGATTTGCACTACTATCATAATTCATATAAATAGAACCTTTTGGATATATTAAATCCAACAATTCGTATCTCAATCGATTTCCGTTCCCACTTACATCAAGTACTCCTGGAATATAAATTGTTTCACCAGTTGTTCCCAATACAATTTGATTATTTGTGGTAATGGTTGCATTTTGACCGATGGCAGTTGAATAACTGTAATTATTACCAGTAATACCCGCATTATAACCGACCATGGTATTATAAATACCAGTAACACCAGTGTAACCACTTTTATAACCAACTGCTACATTACCATAACCAGTTGTATTTTGAGTTAATGACAATGTTCCTACTGCTGTATTGTTACTACCGGTAGTATTATTTATTAATGCATTGTATCCAACTGCTGTATTATTTACCCCTGTATTTCCGTAAGCCAAGTATTTTGGCAATGCTCCACTTCCAAAAACGGTATTTGAAGAACCGCTAATACCTGTATTTGTAAGGTCCTTATAATTTGGTAAATTACTATAAGAGGCAGATTGATTCCATAAATAAATATTATCATAGGTAGAACTTGTTTGTGAATTATTTCCAGAAACAACGGTAATGCTCTGTCCAAAAGGAGCAATTGTTAATGCGGTATTGGTTACATTCGATGCATCAAAATTCAAAGAACTATTTTGTGTAAATGTATTCCCGAAATCAGAGGATAAATAAACATAGTATTTCGTGGTTGAATATTTGGTGATATAAGCGATATATTGACCACTGGCAGATACCGATACGGAATTATAATTGGTAGTTGTACTTGAACTAACCGTTGTGGTTAATTGTTTCCATGAAACCCCATAATTACTAGATACATAAAAATAATTACCACTTGTTCCAACGATTTGATATTGACCGGAAGCAGAAATACTTGTCGAAAGAATGGTATTATTAATAACACCGGTACTTACACTTGTCCAAGTTTTTCCAAAATCGTTGGATTGATACAAGTAAGGGCTATTTGCACCAGAACCAATCAATTGATATTGTCCAGAACCGGATACCGAACAACTACTATAATTTGCACTAGCATCATAAGGTATGGAGGAAATACCTGTCCAACTATTATTCGGTTCACCAAAGTTATTTGATAAATAAGCACCATAAGTGGCTCCTGAAGGATAAGAACTTTTATTTATAGATATTAACATATATTGACCAGAGGCAGATATACTAGATGAAGTAAAATTACATTGACCTGAAATGTCTGAAACTGCTTTATTATTACTAAAATCAACTCCATAATTGGTAGATATAAATATTCCTGGAACACTTGGGCTTGTACTTGCATTACCAGTAAATATTTGATATTTACCAGAAGTTGAAATGGCAGAAGAAGTAAAAGTCATAGGAAGAGACTCACTTCCTGTATTAAATGATACATCCCTCCAACTAACACCATAATTACTAGATTGTAATATACCATTATTATTTTTCACACCATTATCATTACCTTTGGTAACAATTTGATATTGTCCAGAAGCAGAACTCGAGACAGAGGTATAATATGGATAATAAGTACCTGGATTCGTTTCTAAAATATTTTGTACTAATGAAAAGGTATTGTTTTTATAATTGACAATATTTTGCCCAAAGTCGGCAAATACATCCATCGTTCCTGATGCGCCTGCACCAGCAGCGCCACCGGAAGAAGTAAGTGTAGCAATTGAACCAGATATATCTAATCCTAACCCACTACTGATTTTCAAAGTAGATATTTTATTACTAGAAACATCCGTACCATTTGTTACCGTAATAATTGCTATTCCAGTAGGTCCTGTCCACCCTGTCCATCCTGTCCATCCTGTACAGCCTGTGACACCAGTATAACCTGTATAACCTGTCCATCCAGTATAACCAGTTGCACCTGTGACACCAGTGACACCCTTTGGAGTTAGACTCGATTGTAAATAACTGTATCCACCTGTACCATTTAAATATTCATATTGAACTGTTACCCGGGCGTTTGTGCTTGATGCATTATCAGCATACAATCTTAAGAGTACACTATCTTTGGCTGGATTCACGGTTGTATAAGTACCTACTGCTGGAATTACATACGAGGTACTTTGAACATTCGAAGTAATTTCTTTTGTATTACTTTTAGCAAAAGGACTCTGAACATTACTTGCATCTGCAATGGATAAAGTATAGGATAGAGACACATCCCCATTACTAATATCTGAACCACAATAAATATACAATCCATAAATTCCATCTGGGATTTCGGTATTTGTTACAAGATCGGTTAGAGTTGCAAATGTACCAATTAAAGTATTTGTACTATTATTACTAACATCAGAAGTGACAGATATTCCACCAGAAAGATTGGTTGTTGTACTTAACAGTTGTGTATCTACCGAACCATTTCCTAAGGTAGGACCATCCTGGCTATAATTTAAAAATAAAACTAATCCTCCGGCATTTCCATCATTTCCTCTTGCTCCGGTAGGTCCAGTAACACCTGTGTATCCTGTATAACCAGTTCTACCTGTATAACCGGTCCAACCGGTATAACCTGTTCTACCAGTATAACCAGTGAAACCTGTATAACCAGTTCTACCTGTATAACCGGTCCAACCTGTATAACCTGTTCTACCAGTGTAACCAGTCCATCCAGTATAACCAGTTCTACCTGTGAAACCTGTATAACCTGTAAAACCTGTATAACCTGTTCTACCAGTATAACCTGTAAAACCGGTATAACCAGTTCTACCAGTATAACCAGTTGCACCAGTTGCACCTGTGACACCCTTTGGAGTTAAACTTGATTCCAGATAACTATATCCACCTGTCCCATTTAAATATTCGTATTGTACCGTTAAAGTTTTACTACTACTAGAAGAATTATTTGCATATAAACGTAAAAGTATACTATCCTTGGCTGGGTCCACCGTTGTATATTTGCCTACTGCTGAAATCACATAAGAGGTGGTTGCGTCGGTTGAGGTAATTTTTTTTGCATTACTTGTAGCAAAAGACTGAGTTTGAACATTACTTGCATCTGCAATGGTTAAAGTATAATACAAGGACACATTACTTATATCATTTGTTCCACAATAAACATACAATCCATAAATTCCATCCGGTATTTCAGTATTGGTTACAACATTGGTTTGGGTAGAAAAGTTAGTCAATAAGAAATTATTACTACTTGCGTCAATGGTATAAGTAATAGATGTTCCACCAGAATCATCCGTGGTTGTACTTAAAAGTTGTGTATTTACCGAACCATTTCCTAAGGTAGGACCATCCTGGCTATAATTTAAAAATACAACCAATCCTCCGGCATTTCCATCGTTTCCTCTTGCTCCGGTAGGTCCTGTCCATCCTGTTGCACCTGTTCTACCAGTATAACCAGTCCATCCTGTTGCACCTGTTCTACCAGTATAACCTGTCCATCCTGTATAACCTGTCCATCCTGTTGCACCTGTTCTACCAGTATAACCTGTCCATCCTGTTGCACCTGTTCTACCGGTATAACCTGTATAACCGGTAGAACCTCCTCCACCGGAAGAATTGGAAGTAATTGTTGCAGTTATATTTGAACCTGAACCACTTATATTTAAATTTAAACCACTACCTATACTCAAAGTAGAGACACTATTATTTGAAGTATCTGTTCCATTTGTTACAATAATAAATGCTTTTCCTGTAGCACCAGTTACACCTGTATAACCAGTCCATCCTGTTGCACCTGTTCTACCTGTATAACCAGTCCATCCAGTATAACCTGTTCTACCTGTATAACCAGTCCATCCTGTATAACCTGTTCTACCAGTATAACCAGTATAACCTCCTCCACCTGAAGAATTGGAAGTAATTGTTGCAGTTATATTTGAACCTGAACCACTTATATTTAAATTTAAACCAGTGCCTATACTCAAAGTAGACACACTATTATTTGAAGTATCTGTTCCATTTGTTACATTAATAAATGCTTTTCCTGTAGCACCGGTTACACCTGTACAACCTGTCCATCCTGTAGCACCAGTTGCACCTGTTACACCCTTTGGGGTTAAACTTGATTCCAGATAACTATAACCTCCAGTCCCATTTAAATATTCATATTGTACTGTTATATTTGCACTAGTATCACTAGAAGAATTATTTGCATATAAACGTAAAAGTATACTATCCTTGGCTGGGTCCACCGTTGTATATTTGCCTACTGCTGAAATCACATAAGAGGTGGTTGCGTCGGTTGAGATAATTTTTTTTGCATTACTTGTAGCAAAAGACTGAGTTTGAACATTACTTGCATCTGCAATGGTTAAAGTATAATACAAGGATACATTACTTATATCATTTGTTCCACAATAAACATACAATCCATAAATTCCATCTGGGATTTCGGTATTGGTTACAACATTGGTTTGGGTAGCAAAGTTAGTCAATAAGATATTGTTACTACTTGGGTCAATGGTATAAGTAATAGACGTTCCACCAGAATCATCCGTGGTTGTACTTAAAAGTTGTGTATTTACCGAACCATTTCCTAAGGTAGGCCCATCCTGGCTATAATTTAAAAATACAACCAATCCTCCGGCATTTCCATCATTACCTCTTGCTCCGGTAGGACCAGTAACACCAGTATAACCAGTAAATCCTGTACCTCCTGGACCAGTAGGTCCTGTATAACCAGTTGTTCCCGTAGGGCCAGTAGAACCACTTGAACCAGAAATAGTACTACCATTTACGGTAAGGTCGCCTAATATATTTAAATTTCCTGGAATAAGAACATTCTCATTGGATGTACCTAAAACAATTTGATGGTCATCATCAATGGTCGCATGATACCCAATTGCGGTTGAAAAATTATAAATATTTGTATCACCAGACATTTGTCCTGAATTATCTCCTAAATAAGTATTAAAAGACCCACTCATATCATAGTAACCAGCACTATTTCCTAAAGCGGAATTATGATTGCCTTTATTATTAAACAAAGATAGATTACCAACCCCGGTATTTTCACTACCGTTTACATTTTTAAAAAGGGCTTGAGTCCCTACAGCGGTATTATTATGACCAGTTACATTCAATTGCAATGAAGAAGAACCAACTGCTACATTACTATTTGCTTGATTATTTAATAAACTAGCAGTACCTAAAGCAGTATTATAATTTCCAGAAACATTGTAAAGTAAACTATTGGTTCCAGCAGACACATTACTAAAACCATCTTGATTACTTGTTTGAGAGAAAGCACCTAAAGCAGTATTTACATTTCCAGTAGTATTTTGATAAGAAGAAGCATACCCAACGGCAGTATTTTGTATTCCAGTTGTATTATTTTTCAAGGAACCATCTCCATAATTTGTATTTTGTGACATTTATAATAATTATTATTATAATAATTATTATTTTTTCTTAATTTTATTTTAATTATTTTACTCCCCTTGCATATTCACCCGTTTGCATATTGCATATTCACCCGTTTGCATATTCACCCCATTGCATATTCACCCGTTTGCATATTCACCCCATTGCATATTCACCCATTTGCATATTCACCCGTTTGCATATTCACCCGTTTGCATATTCACCCCTTTTTCAATATGTATGATTGAAAAAAATAACACTAATTACACATTCGGTCACGTTGAAAAATACCATCATTCAAATATGAAAACCCTTTCAATCCATCCAAATTACCTCTTATATTACCAAACCCTCCATAATCATAAGTTGTTCCAAATCCAAAAGCATTATAACCAAAGTATTTTGGATTCATTCTTTTTTCTGACCAAAAAAGGAGGATTTGATTCACTAGTAAATAAAGAAAAAATACAATTAGTAAACAAATAAAATATTTATATAAAATTTGAGAGACCATTTACAAAAATGATTGATATATATAATCCTTTATTTTCTTTTTTCTCTCTTTCTTTTTCTTTTTCTTAGAAAAAACTATAATATCTGTTATATTATATATAATAAAAATGTCAAGTGCTTTTTATCCATTAGGTATGAAATCATATAATAATCATGTTCCTCAAGGAGGATATAAAACATGGAAAGGAACCGGTGTTTTTAGTAATCCAGTTGGTATTTCAGCCGGTCATATTCGTCCTTTAACAAATAAAGACCCTGGAAACGTTTTTCCAACCGGATTTGGATTACCTAGACCAATCAAACATTTTAGAAAAGGTCGAGTGATTGCTGTCCCCCCCATTCCGATTCAAGACGAAAATAATTTGGCACAGAAATTCGAAACTTCTCTCATTGATTATAATCTAAATCGAAACGTGAAGTCTTCATATGGTACTTCTTTGGGAGGTGGCGCAGGAGGTCGAGGTCTTTTAAATCAAGTAATGGATACTCCAGGAAGTTATCTTGTCAAGCAAAATAATCCTGGAGAAATATCCAACATTGTAAATCTTACCAAGGACTGTCAAACATGTCAAGGAGTAGGTTTAGTTGTAAATTATTATCCAAATAATACTTATTTAACCGAAAATCCTGAAAGAGTTACTACCAGTCCCACTTTTTGTTGTAATGAAGAGAGAAAAGCAAGAAGACGCGCCTTACCTGCAAATACCAAACTCCCTAAAAATTACTATACGACTCATTTTCAATATTTACAAAATCGTTGTCAAACTTATGAACAACGAGCATTCAATTTCCAATCAAATTATCCAGTAGAATTAATTGCAGAAAATACAAATAACCCCGCTATTACCGCCGCCGCATTAAAAGCATCAAAACCAGGAGATCCACTTTCTTATTTAAATACTTATTTTGCCAATTGTCAACCAAACGGTGAAATTCGCGAGGCTTCGGAACTTAATATTATTGATAAAGTGGTTGAAATCTTAAAGAGCGAAAATATTCTTTCTCCAGAACAAATTGCCACGCTAAAATCACTGATTTATGTTTCCATCAAAACATTGGAAGAATTTTATCAGTATTTGAATGATTTACCAAACCCTGCCAAAGACCTGGCGTTGGCCGCTTTTGTCGCTTTTATTCGTAATCCTTATATAGGAATCCCACTCAGTGGTCCATCAAATCCTTTAGGATGTAAATTAGTCGTTTATAAACCGAATAATCCACAATTTGCTCAACAAGGAGCAGTTCAAAGTAGTACACGAATATTGAAACTCAATGTCGACACGATCAATTGTAATTTACAAAGTTTTAATGAACCAGCGAGTTGTAATATTACCACTCCCTTTATTTTGAAAAGTAAATCCGCCCCTTGTCGACCACAATATTTCACCAAGAATGGAAATCCAAAAACTTGTTTCAAAAACGCAGACGATTATTCCGCCAAGTATCTTCCAGGAAATGTATATCGTGGACGTTATTTTGCAACCGCTCCTGGTGGATTACCGCGATAAATAAGTTAAAATATACCGATATCTATCGAGTTATAAGGAATCTTAAATTTTTCACACCATTTTATCGATTTATAAATATGCATTTTAATTAATTGATTCATTTTGTCCTTATTTTTATTTTTGAAAAAAAGAATCATTTGATGAATGGCATCTAATTGTTGTTGTCCAAGAATAATATTAATATCATTTATTTTTGAAACAAAATAACAAGGCAAAGAAGAATCGATGATGGAAGAAATATAAATAGGCATTTTCATGTTTTTTTCTTGATGAACCTTGAATTTTTCCAAATAATAGATGAATTTTTCACAATAGGATGGTTTAGAGAAGGAATCTTCGATAAAATTCTTACAAATGAGATATTTATGAAAAGTCGCCATATTATTAACGGTCGGTTTCATGATGTATGTTTTTTGATAAAGGGAGGATATGAAATAAATAATATCCAAGACAGGTTTCAAGAAAATAGTATTGATTTTAATAATACAAAATCCGCCTTGTTTTTGTGTTTTTAAAAGAAGTATTACAATTTGAATCAGTCCAATGATATAATCATTATCATTTTGATATTTTTCTTTATTTAATTCATAAAAAATAAAATCAAAATTTTTTTCTGTTTCTTTCGAAGAAGAAGAAGCAAAAGAAAAAGAATCAAAGGATGAATAATAACTGATTTCATCATTCAGATGTTCTCTTACTAATTGTATACATTGATTGATAGAATCTGTATTTGGACTAATATTTAAAATAGAAATGTTTTTTTTATGAAAATTTTCAAATAAATAAATGGTTTTGATAATTTCATAAAAATCATAAAAATTTTCTTTTTGACCTTTTACACAATTGCAGATTTTACATCGATGAACATTTGAAATGGAAGAATCCTCCCTAGGAGGATTGTCTTTCAACTGATTTGTCGGTAACGGTTGCCCTTTCACATCTTGTCTCCCATTATAAATGTTCAAGGATGTAAGTGTGCAATCCGGATCACCTTTCTCAGGCTCCCTACGGGATGTCAACGAATTGGGCTCCTTGCAAAGGTGTAATTTACTTACTGAAAAATTTGAATTGGGTATTTTTTTAAAAAGATATTCATAGGGATGAAATATTCTTGATATTGATTCTATCTTTGAACCATTACTAACGTAGTTATAGTTGTAGGTTTCGAATAATTTTTCATAATCATTCATAGATTCATTTATTGGTAACAGTTGCCCTTCCATATTTTGTGGGACGCCCTCCCGAAGGGAAGGCGTCCCATTATAAATATTCAAGGGTGTAAAGAGGGATTCCTTTTTTTGTCGAAAAAAAAGGTCAATTAATTGGTCCGTTATTTTTTGATAGGAAGAAAAAAGACTAGGAGAAATACAAGGTTCTAATCTTTCATTTTGTATATTCATTTGTATTAAAAAAGAATGATTCGTTTTTGGTAATAAGTAATAAGTCATCTGAAATAGATATTTATGATAGAATTTAAATTTTATATATAATTATATCATAATTTTTAAGTGTTTTGTACTTGAATTATTATTGTCTTTATACCTAGACACCTAGACTCCTAGGTTTACAAGTAAATAAATATATTTCATTTATGTAGTGCTTGAAGACGCTTCTAGTAAAATAATCTTCTTATTGATTTTTTTGATTTTTTTCTCTCCAGGTTCTTTTTCCTTCTTTTCTTTGACTACTTTCTCTTTCTTTTCTTTGACTACTTTCTCCTTCTTTTCTTTCACCACTTTCTCCTTGTTCAACTCTTTTTTTGTTTCTACATTCGAAACATTGGAATCATAATCTTCTACCTCAATTTGCACTTTTTCAGAATTAATATTTCTTACTTTTTTATAGATAAAATACCGATTTAAAAACGAAATCTTCTTTTCATTCGCGTTCATTGTATAAGCCTCCCCGTAATCTTTCTTCTTATAAGGATTTTTCTTACATTCATTTTCCATTTCATTATACAATTCACTAAACATTCCACTCCCTTCTTGAAATCCCAGCGTTTGTGCTTCCATACGGTCCACTAATTTGAAACCATAATCTTCCATTAAACGATTCATATAATCAAAATTCACCAAATATTCGGGCATAAATTGATTAATTGTTTCCTGGTACACATCGATTTGATATCCAATCGAACTCGAATTATCTTTGAATTCGGTCGCTTTATATCCTTTACGAATTTCCCAGATTTTCTTATCATCTTCTACGATTTGAACACTTTCTCCCGGCGCTTTTTTCTTTAATAATTGAAAGATGGTTTCTCCATCATAACATGTGCCGATAAAATACCCGTCCAATTTGGTACATTCTGCCAAATTACGCAGAAATCCCGTTAAAGTCTCCGGATTCTCCCATAAATAATGAATCGCGAATTGACACGATGAGACATTGAACCCTTCTTGACCTTTTCCATATTGTCTTACGACACCCTTTCCTAATTTATCTTCGTCTTTGGTTCCCTTTCCAAAAACCGCATTGGTGATTTGTATCGCTTTATCATTTAGCATTGCCGCACCATTACGAATATTGAACGCCGAATTCCCATTGACAAAAAGCGCATAAGGCATATTCTTATTTTTTTTTCGATAATTCAAGAAACGAGCGCATGCTCCATCTAAACGATTCTCCAAATTATCTTTGGAAATATCAATCCCAAACACGAAAGATAAATGCGCGGCAATCCATTTCGGGAAATCGCCGCCTTTCCCACACGCATAATCGACCAAGGTATCACCGCGTTTCGAAACGCCCAAGATCAATTTGCGTTTTACATATAAATTATGAAAATCGCGTAGCCCCTCTGTTTTCGATAAAGCGCGACTTCCCGATACGCGATTGTAATAAATATCTTCATTGACCGATAAATCTGGAATGTTGGACCCAGAACAAATCATTTCTTCCGTAATCGGATTATGAATCGACTGCCAATTACTATTAGCAACATGATACGCATTGCCAAAATTACTTAATCCTTGACGATATTCCGCCGTTTTATCATAACGAACACGAAGGGGTACCCATCGCCAACCTTTTTCCAAATCAAGATTGTAACTGAATTCAACAATGGTATCTGTTTGAAATACGTCGCCTTCTTCGGTAAACATTTGTTTCACATTATTATCGTCATTACGAAGCATCATATGCGCAATTCCTGCCTCAGGATCATATGGATTGGTCGGATAGAATTGCACCGGTTTTGCTTCCTTGGTATTTTTTTCTTCCGTATTATCGAATTCTGGAAGTCGGTCCACCAATACATCTTGACAAGGATTCAAGTATCCATGCATTTTTTCAATAAACGTACATCGGAGTTGAATCGTTTTGTATTCATTTAATTGAACCGATTGCATTGTATTGGTTCCGTCTTCAAAAATGGGGGTAACTACATCTTCGCCGTTCACCGTTTTCACCGTCGTAACCAAGAAATCAATCGTATTGTATTGCGGCGGTTTCCATTTGAAGGACCATTCCCAGGTGATTTTACTAAGAGGTCCCGTTTTCAAATTCTTTCCTGATTCTGATTCTTCATTGGCACCGACGCCTAAAAAGGCGGGTGTAAAAATGAGTCCATCCGTATTGTATTCGAACAAGTCAGCATTGGATTTCGATAAGATTTGCCTGCAGGCTTCAAAGATACCATCGTTTTCTGGATTCAATGGATAGAATTGTTTGCATTCAATCCGAATCGGCGATAAGATTTCATTGTCTTTTTTATATTTTGATGCAATGGTTGCAGAAGATTTATTATTATTATTACTCTCGGTTTTACTCATGATGGAAACTGCGGACAAGCCCTTTACACAATTTTTCAAAAGTTGATATCTCGATTCCGTTGTTTTTTCTTTCTTTAAAATAAAAGGAAATCCACGGACATCTTTTTTATGCAAATAATAAATATCAAAAGCGGCATACAAATTAATGAAAACACCTGCTTTGTCTCGCATAATTAATTCACCATCAATTAATGTCTCAAATAATTCAATGTTGGTCGTTTTTGCTCCCGTGAAAATAACGTTCATATTCGTATTGATTAAATAGATTTTTCCTGTTCCAGCGATAAACAAAAGATGCCGTTCACCGTCCGCCTTTTCAGTAACGGTATATCCGGCACGAATATTCGGTACCTTTGAATTTTCATCGATGGGAGCGACATTTTGCATTTGAAGGGTATAAGAAGAAGGGCCGATAAAATTACTATTGTAAACGGGTTTATTTGCATCGTATTTATCCTTATAAATCATTTGCATATATTGTTGCATCGTCTCTTTTTGTTCTACATATGAAACCGGATAATTGGTTCCTTGAAGACCGCCCAAAACATACTTGATACATTTCTTTAATGCTTCCACCACCGATTTCGCATCTTTGTAATTGGTTCCTGGTCCGATCAAAGAATTATCGATTTCCAATTCGATTTCATACGTTTCTGGGTTGGTAAAAACACCGGATTCTTCCGTTGTATACGCTAATTTATAGTCACGACCCGCTTTCGAGGACGTTTTTACAATACTGATGTCTACATTGACTGGATAATCGGCGTGTTTGAAAGTGACTCGATTGATATAACGAAATGTTTTCTTGGAATTGTTCCAGGTTTCAATAATGCCGCGATTGACCCCGACCAAACCATAGGTTTCTTCTTCCGTTTGATAGGAAACACGAAAATTAAAATCGTTAAAGTAAACTGGTTTGACTGGAATACGAACGTCTTTTCCGTCTTTGGGAGAGAGAAAGGCGGGTTCTTTTTTGGTAAATTTTACGGAATGCGATGCTTTCTTAATGATTTCGCTTACATTATTGGTACGACAATATTCTTGGATCAGATGATAACCATTGATTTCCGTACGAATGTTGGATATTTTGAAACGTCCTGTGCGTCGGTCTAAAAATTCATTTTGGATACGTAGACTATAATCGCCATTTTCATTGGTACTCGTAAAACCAAGTGATTTCATCTTTTTAATCACATTGTCGTAGTCGTTTTTAGAGAGGGGTTTTAATCCGGTGATTCTTCGGTCACCGGTACCAAAACGGACTTCCAATTCATTCTTTTTTTGAATGTTTTTGATATTCACCGTGGATTGATAATAGAGTTGAATCAATTTATCCAAATAAAGAGCATTTTCTTTTTCTTTTTTCGCCTTTTCTTCTTTGGAATATGTAGTAGGATGTTCTTTTTTCTCATTCAATTCGATGTCATCGTTTAAATCCAAATCCTCTTCTAAATCAACCATGTCTTCTTTTTCTGTATTCATGATAATAATTCTTAATATATTATAATGATAAAACTTATTTTTATCTTATTTTCTATCTTTTAAATATAAAAATCAATTTTATAGTAGGGGGACATACGTCCCCCCTTACCTACGGGAGACCACCTCCTTGCTGTTTTTGATTGTTGTATGGACGCGCGACGAGTATTTACAAAGAAAAGGACAATGATATTATGCTTCGCGAAATATCATTGTAGAGATGGTTGTAGAGCCCGCGCCGAGTTAATTAAATAAAATACTATTAAAAACAGCAAGGAGGGGGTCATAGGGGGGACGTATGTCCCCCTATTAACTGGACAATCGCTTCATAAAGCGCCTGTTTTGATTTATTTTTTATTTTGGCCGTTTTCTCATCATGATAACTCGTTTCTAGTCCCAACTTCATTGAAAAATCAATTAAATCAGCAACTTTGTAAGCAGTAATAGCCTTGACTGGTTTTTCAATATTTTCGATTTTATAAAGAGTTGTTCGAACTTTTTCTAATAACAAAGGGTCGGTTCCTTGATACACATATTTGGTCATTTTGTTTGGTTGATCTACGCGTTTGATTAAATGAACAGGTTCTCCTTCGTTCTCATTCATTTCAAAATACGTTTTTTTGGAAACATACAAAACATTCAACTTTTCCAAATGACAAAGCGATAAAAAAGTGCGAATATCAATCACTTGTTCATTGACTAAATCATTTTCAATATGAGTCATCGATGGAAATTTAATAGATTGTTTTTTAAAGATTGCTTTTTCATTTCGTAAGACATCTACATAATCGATTTTTATTTTTTTCTCTTTGACCAATGTAATTTTCTCATTATTTAATAATTCATAACTGGTTTCTCCATTTTTGATTACGTAAAAACACCAAAAAAGTCCATCTTTTTGTCTGGGTGAAAAGAAATCTTCTTTCTCTTTTTCTTTTTCTTTTATAATTGGAAATTCTTTCTTTTCCTTTTTCTCATTCAGTTTGTCAATACGTAAAGAGGTAAACATATAATATTCTAAATCGTTTAAAATATTATCTATATCAGGATTTTGTTGTATTTTTTCTTTTTCTTCTTTTTCTTCTTTTTCTTCTTCTTCTT
>Ga0114966_10003217_pt1 | contig 14429 bp, 10 predicted proteins | sample M_130207_XF_Meta_FD_87029 | JGI IMG/M metagenome (GOLD analysis project Ga0114966, IMG submission 87029) | Freshwater microbial communities from Lake Montjoie, Canada to study carbon cycling - M_130207_XF_MetaG | ecosystem: Environmental > Aquatic > Freshwater > Lake | place: Lake Montjoie... | reverse complement strand
TTGGCGTCATTCTCACCCCCACTGACATCGCGCTTGAATTTCGTCTTCTCGAATTAGATAGACAGATAAGCGAATGGATTTCAATGTGGAGTCCAGATGTCATCGCAGTAGAGCGCGTCTTTGCTCAACATAATCTTCGCACTGTCATGGGAACCGGACAAGCTGCCGGTGTCGCTCTATTGATTGCTGCAAAATCTGGTATCCCGGTGGTGATGCATACTCCAAGTGAGGTAAAGGCTGCAGTTACTGGTTCAGGGCGCGCCAATAAGGCGCAAGTAGCACAAATGGTCGTCAAAGTTTTAAATTTATCGCAGGCCCCTAAGCCGGTAGATGCAACAGATGCTTTAGCTCTGGCTATCTGTCACATCTGGCGGGGTGGTGCAACGACGAGGATTCAAACAGCAGTAGCCGCCGAAAAAATCCGACTCCGAGAGCTGCGTCGATAAATGATTTCAACAGTCAATGGAACTGTGCGTGCCATCAATAGCGACAGGGTAGTGATCGAAGTCGGTGGCGTTGGATTGAGCGTTTTCGTTAATGTAAAAACCAGTGCCGGTATAACTATGGGTTCGGAGCTTCAACTGTTTACGACGTTAGTTGTACGTGAAGATTCACTCACTCTCTTCGGTTTCCTAAGCGATGATGCTCGCTCATTATTTGAACTTCTTCAAACAGTATCTGGTGTTGGGCCCAAGGTCGCACTCGCACTATTGGGTGTCCTGACTCCAGAAGATCTCGGCCGGGCAATTGCAGCGGAGGATGTAGCAGCGATTGAACGAACTCCAGGTATCGGCCGTAAGGGCGCTCAACGAATGATCCTAGAGCTCAAAGGCAAACTAGGGGATCTCTCCAATGGTTCTACTCCTCAACTCCATGTTCCTATTTGGCGGGAAAATCTCACTGGCGCACTTGTCTCTCTTGGATTTTCACCCAAGGACTCTGACTTGGCAATATCTGTCGTAGTTTCTAGAGTTACAAGTCAGGGACTAGACCCAGCATCTCTGCCACTGAGTGATTTACTAAAAGATGCTTTAGCAAATGGAAAGAGTTCTCGTGGCTGAGGATCGCTTAGTGGGTTCGCAGATTAAGGGGGAAGAATCTGCGCTCGAACATGCGTTGCGACCAACGACATTAAAAGAGTTCATCGGTCAACATCGAGTACGAGAGCAGATAGATGTTTTGCTCACCGCGGCCCGACATCGAAAAACACCGGCCGACCATATTCTCTTATCTGGTCCACCAGGTCTAGGTAAAACTACACTCGCACTGATCTTGGCCAGCGAGATGAGCGCGCCTATTCGAATAACAAGCGGTCCTGCAATTACTCACGCAGGTGATTTAGCAGCGATTCTCTCATCACTTGTTGAAGGAGAGATACTTTTTCTCGATGAGATTCACCGCCTGCCTCGACCAGCAGAAGAGCTTTTATATTTAGCGATGGAGGATTTTCGAGTAGATGTAGTTGTTGGAAAAGGACCTGGTGCTACAGCGATTCCACTTCAACTTCCGCATTTCACACTTGTTGGTGCTACGACTAGGAGCGGGCTCTTAACGAGTCCATTGCGAGATCGTTTTGGTTTTACTGCGCATTTAGATTTTTATAGTGACTCAGAGCTTGCGCAGGTTATAACTCGAAGTGCCGCACTATTAGAGATAAAGATTGAAAGCCAAGCAATTGTTGAGATTTCTGGTCGCTCCCGAGGTACTCCACGTATCGCTAATCGATTACTTCGACGGGTGCGCGACTATGGTCAAGTAAAGGGCAGTGCGCTTATCTCATTAGTTGACACACGAGCCGCCCTTGAAATCTATGAAGTAGATTCATTGGGCCTTGATCGTTTAGATCGCGGCGTATTGACAGCTCTCGTTGAGCGTTTTAATGGGGGCCCTGTCGGACTCTCCACTTTGGCTATCGCCGTTGGCGAGGAGATTGAGACTGTTGAATCAGTAGCTGAGCCGTTCTTGGTCAGGAATGGCTTCATCGCTCGGACTCCGCGAGGTCGAGTGGCTACTGCGGCGGGATTTGCTCATATAGGGCGAACACCACCTGCTCAACTAGCCTCACTTTTCGACACACCTGCAATTGATGCCTAGACTCTGCCTCTATGTCTACAACAACTAAACCCCTCAAGGCCGCAGCCCGCCCAGTCCGAACATTAACGGTTCTGGCTTTAACGCTTGCCACGTTGGTCGCTCTCGTCTTTGTCCAAGGTGCAACCTCAGTCCACCTCGGCTTAGATCTTCGAGGCGGAACTTCTGTCACTCTGCAACCACGGATAGCACCTGGCGAAGCAGGCAAAGTAACGAACGAGGCGATCGATCAAGCAGTCTCAATTATCCGCCAACGTGTTAACTCATTGGGAGTTGCTGAATCGGAAGTCGCAGCCCAGGGTAGTGGAACCAATCGTCAAATTGTTATCTCCGTTCCAGGTGATACAGGTCGACGAGTTGTTGAGTTGGTGGGACAGACTGCCGAACTTCGTTTTCGTCAAGTTCTTGCAACTGCAATATCAACGGGTGCCGTTGATCCAACGGCTAGTCCCACGGTAGGAGTGAGCGCCGAAATCAATGCAAAGTTTGCAGCACTTGATTGCACGCAGTTAAAGAACCTGCAGGGAACTGGCACTGATGCTCCAACAGATACAATCGCGGTCTGTGATCGTGCAGGAACAACGAAATACATTTTAGCGCCAGCTGAGGTTCTGGGTCGACAGATTTCAAAGGCATCTGCAGGTTTAGATACACAAGCCGGCACAGCTTGGTATGTAAGCCTTACTTTTAACGGCGAAGGCACAAAGGCGTTTGCTGCTTTAACAACACGAGTGACAAAACTTGCAGAGCCGCTTAACCAAGTTGCAATCGTTCTTGACGGACTTGTCGTTTCTTCGCCGCGAATCACCGAGCCAATTCCATCGGGAAATGCGCAGATCACTGGAAGCTTTACACAGTTGGAGGCACAGGATTTAGCGAATGTTTTAAAGTATGGTGCCCTGCCACTGGCATTTGATCGCGGTGAGGTTCAGCAGATATCACCAACACTCGGTGCTGACCAGTTGGATGCAGGACTTATTGCTGGTGGTCTAGGTCTGTTACTTGTTTTCCTATATTCATTGATGTACTACCGAGGACTTGGTTTAGTCACTGTTGGCTCCCTTCTTGTAGCGGGTTCATTTGTCTACGTCCTGTTCCTGCTTCTTGGCAAATGGATTGGCTTCACACTTACTTTGGCAGGTATTGCGGGAGCAATCGTAGCCATTGGTGTTACAGCTGACTCATTTATTGTCTACTTTGAGAGAGTTCGAGATGAGCTTCGCGAAGGTAGATCGCTGCGTACCGCGGTGGAGACGGGTTGGACTCGTGCTAGACACACTATTTTGGTAGCAGACTTTGTCTCAATCATCGCCGCTGCTCTGCTCTACTTTTTCGCTGTCGGTGGAGTCCGAGGGTTTGCATTCACTCTAGGTCTGACAACTCTTGTTGACTTGCTCGTAGTTTTTGCTTTTACAAAACCTCTAGTAACAATTGTTGCTCGATTGAATTTCTTCGCATCAGGTCACCGTCTCTCTGGCTTCTCAGCTAAGAGCACTGGAACCCTGACCGTAACTAAGGAGGCGTAAGTTATGTCAAAACTCTCAGGCATTGGTGGTCGTTTATACCGTGGTGAAACTTCTATAGATTTCATCGGGCAACGTCGACGTTGGTACTCAATCTCAGCTCTCTTCATCTTGTTATCGATAGCGGCCTTGAGTCTTCAGGGTCTGCATCTTGGTATTGAGTTCAAGGGTGGCTCTTCTTTTACCGTCAATAAAGCCAGTGCGACGATTGAAGATGCTCGTTCGGTAGTTGAAGCCATTGGAATTCCTGGCGAAATTATCGTTCAAAAGATCGGAACGGACAAAGTTCGCGTGCAGACTGCAGCCTTAGATACTGCGCAGAATAACGCGGTGCAGGATGCTTTAGCGGCTAAGTTTTCGGTAACGATCGAATCCATCGACACTCAGATTGTTGGGCCATCGTGGGGTAAGGAGATCACACGCAAAGCGCTGTACGGTCTTATCGGATTTATTATCTGTGTCATGCTTTATTTGGCCATAGCATTCGAGCCAAAGATGTCAATCGCTGCAATCGTCGCTGTGATTCATGACGTATTCATCACAGTGGGAATCTACGCCCTTGTAGGTTTCGACGTCACTCCAGCTACAGTGATTGGGTTTCTAACGATTCTTGGCTATTCGTTGTATGACACAGTGGTTGTCTTCGACAAGATTCGTGAAAATACACGAACACTTGCGGCCAGTTCAAAGAGCACTTTCTCGCATGCTACGAATTTAGCGGTCAATCAGACTCTGGTTCGCTCATTCAATACTTCACTAATTGCACTCTTGCCCGTGGGCTCAATCCTCTTCGTTGGTGCCGGGTTGCTTGGAGCAGGAACGTTAAAGGATCTCGCACTTGCTCTCTTCATCGGTTTAACCGTTGGAACATACTCGTCTGTATTTATTGCACCACCTGTACTAGCTCAACTCCGCGAAAAGGAGCCCGAGATGATTGCACTTGCAAAGCGTGTGAATGCACGTGGTGCTTCTGCGTCAATTACCTCTTCGAATTCTGTATCGGTTTCTGGTGGGGCAACACGTGGCCCACGCAATCAACCGAAGCGTAAAGGTCGCAAGTAGGCAGCCATCGTGGATGTTTTGATTGCACCTGTTATCAGTGCGCTCAAAGAAAATCATGCCACAAGCAGCTCTGATCATGTTGAGCGCGCATTTTTAATTGCTGAGAAAGCACATGAAGGCCAGCTGCGAAAATCGGGGGAGCCCTATATAACGCACCCTGTCGCTGTAGCGCTGATTTTGGCCGAACTAGGTTTAAATGCGGAGACAGTTATCGCGGCACTACTCCACGATACGGTTGAAGATACGCCCTATTCTCTCAAAGATCTGCGTCGCGACTTCGGTGATGAGATTGCCGATCTTGTTGATGGCGTTACGAAGTTGGACAAACTTACATATGGCCCGACCGCCGAGGCTGAAACCGTGCGCAAGATGGTTATCGCAATGTCTCGTGATATTAGAGTCCTTGTAATAAAACTGGCAGATCGGCTACATAACGCCAGAACTTGGAAGTACGTCACGCAAGAGAGTGCTGAGCGCAAAGCGCGAGAGACGCTTGATATCTATGCACCGTTAGCACATCGACTTGGAATGAATGCCATCAAGTGGGAGTTAGAGGATCTATCTTTTGAAGTTCTTGAGCCGAAGATGTTCGAAGAGATTTCTCGGCTGGTTGCTGAGCGCTCACCTTCACGTGATTCTCTTACGTCGCAAGTGATAGAAACAGTAACGCAGGATTTAACAAAAGATGCGATCCATGCAACTGTGACAGGGCGAAAAAAACATTTCTTCTCGGTATATCAAAAGATGGTAGTGCGCGGACGAGAGTTCAATGAGATTTACGATCTAGTAGGAATTCGAGTTCTTGTCGATGATGTGCGTGATTGTTATGCAGTATTGGGATCTATTCACGCACGTTGGAGTCCGGTGCCAGGTCGCTTCAAGGACTACATCGCGATGCCTAAGTTCAATCTATATCAATCACTTCATACAACAGTGATTGGCCCCACCGGAAAAGCGATTGAGATTCAAATTCGTACTTTCGACATGCATGCTCGCGCTGAGTTTGGAATAGCAGCTCACTGGAAATACAAGCAGGGTCACGAAAATAATGAGTCCTCCCCAGAGATGCTCTGGCTGCGACAGTTACATGAATGGCAGAAAGAGACAGAGGATCCATCCGAATTCCTTGAGGCGTTGCGATTTGATTTAGGTTCTCCAGAAGTCTTTGTATTTACTCCCAAAGGAAGTGTTGTTGCCTTACCAGCTGGTTCCACACCTGTCGATTTTGCCTTCTCGGTCCATACGGATGTTGGAATCCGTTGCGCCGGAGCAAAAGTCAATGGACGATTAGTGCCGCTTGAATCACGATTGAGCAACGGCGATGTCGTTGAGATAGTCACGAATAAGAGCGAACACGCAGGACCAAGTCGGGATTGGCTTAACTTTGTCCAAAGTCCACGCGCGCGATCAAAAATTAAGGCCTGGTTTAGCAAAGAACGTCGCGAAGAGGCTATTGATGCTGGACGAGAATCAATCGCACGACAGATGCGTAAAGCGGGATTGCCGCTGCAAAAAATATTTGCCGGTCACTCACTTCTCGAGTTAGCCCATGATCTTCGCTATCTGGATATCGAAGGTTTGTACTCTGCAGTTGGTGATGGTCACGTCTCTGCCGCATCGATTATCGATAAGTTGGTCCTATCACTCGGTGGCGAAGATTCACACCCCGAGACAACTATGGAGGTACTGCCTACAAGGGCTCCGGCTACACGTCGCTCGAGCAATGCTATTGATGTCGAAGGCGCAGATGATGTGCTGGTTAAGTTAGCTCGGTGCTGCACTCCTGTACCGGGGGATGAGATTATGGGTTTCATTACCAAGGGAAGCGGTGTGTCTATTCACCGAACGGACTGCAGCAACGCTGGTGACTTAGTTACTAATCAAATTGATCGAGTAGTAAAAGTAGAATGGCGTATTGGAGCGGGTTCAATCTTTTTAGTTAATATTCAGGTTGAAGCTCTCGATCGTGCCTCACTTTTAGCCGATGTCACTCGGACGCTTTCGGACCAGCATGTGAATATCTTAAGTGCGTCAGTGAGTACCTCAAAAGATAGAACTGCATTTTCTCGCTTTACTTTTGAGATGGCAGATGCAACACACTTAGATGCAGTCCTCGGCGCTGTACGAAGTATCGAAGGCGTCTATGACGTCTATCGAACAACTAATAATTAAATCAGCTGAATTCGGCGAGACTCTTTTCGGCTTCGGCTAGCCATACTCGTCTAGCCGTTGCCGATTCGCGAGACTCAGCAGCCTTTTTGGTATTACCAGCGGCATCTGATTTAGTTGCAATTTTTTCGTAGTTCTCAATTGAATCGCTAAGCTGATTAACAACCTCTTGTGCCCGCGCTTTGGCGGCAGGATCGCTCTTGCGCCAATGTGCGGCCTCGGCCTCTTTAATGAGGATTTCAACAGCGTGCACGCGAGCATCAAGTGATGCACGCTTATCGCGATGCGTCATTCCGATCTTGCTCCACTCGTTCATGTGCTCGCGCAGAGCCTTCTTAGCCTCATCTAGATTTGTAATTGGCAGTACCGCTTCAATAAGTAACGCTAACTCTTCACGTTTGAACAAGTTGGTAGCCATCGTTACATCACGCTTCTCCAAATCAGCTTTTTTAGCTGCAAAGAATGTATCTTGAGCTGCTTTAAAACGTGCCCACATCTTTGCATCATCACTTGGCTTGCCTCGGCCAGATGCCTTCCAAGAGTCCATGAGTGTTTTAAATCGCTTTGCAGTTGCTACCCAATTGGTCGATGTCGCAAGTGACTCGGCCTCGGTTACTATCGCTTTTTTTGCATCAGATACAACGCTCTGTACAGACTCCAGCGCTGCGAAATGTGTGCGACGACGCTTATCAAACTTGTTGCGAGAAGAAGAAAATCTCTTCCAGAGATCGGCATCTGATTTCTTATCCAGACGTGGCGCGGATTTCCATTCACCGAGTAGAACTTTTAAGCGATCGCCAGTAACTTTCCATGATTCAGATTGAGCTAGAGACTCTGCTTCTGCAACAATTTTTTCCTTCTCAATCAGAATTTGCTCTAACCTTGCTTTTTTCTCGGCGGCTTCGGCGGCCTTCTTTGCCTCGTACGCTTCGCGGTGTCCTTCAATAAGTGGCTCAATCTGTTCGACAGAGGCCGATAGCGCATCGAGATCCCCAACGGCGTTGAGCTCTTTAACCTGTTCGCGGAGTTTCTTAACTGCGTTATAGGCATCAGATGGAACAAGTGCACCACTCTTAATACGTGCAGCAAGGAGCGCAATCTCTGCAGCGAGCATCTCAAATTTGCGAACAAAGTATGTGAGTGCCTCTTCAGGAGTTTTACCTGGATACGAACCTACGGCCTTTTCGCCAGTGGATGTACGAACAAATACCGTGCCATCTTCTGCTACTCGGCCAAATGCTGCAGGATCTCCAATCAGCGCAGTCGCCGCTGAAGCTGTCGGAAGTGGATGTAACTCGGTCATGGTGGTGATCCTTTCAGCGCGTTGTTCCTACTTGGAACGTCGCTATCAGTGTGCGTGCTCACTCAGGGCGCACCTTGGATGAGCGTGATTCGTGCGGAGGTAAAAGGTACCCTGTCTAGGTGTATGAGCGTCAATTGCACAATCTTGTACGCGTAGATGGGGGCCTACTTCGATGCTGGTTGACTCGTTTGCCGCCCCTTTATTTGCCACAAACTGCTGGGTGATCGCACCCAAGGCGGGCAATGAGTGCATTGTTATCGACCCAGGCATGCCCGATGTGACTCACACCCTAGAAGATCTCTTGAAAAAGCACTCCTTAAAACCTGTCGCCATCATTGCCACTCACGGACACTTGGACCACACTTTTTCTATTCAGCCCATAGCCGATGGTTATTCAATCCCAGCCTATATTCACTCGTTAGATAGGGGCGCTTTGGCTCAACCTGAGGCTATTCACGGCGCAGAATTTATAGCGACATACTGCGAAGGCGAGTTTATTGAGCCGGCCGATGTTAGAGAATTACGCAATGACGAAGTGGTGGAGTTGGTCGGTATGAAATTGCGAGCTATCCACGCTCCTGGTCATACGGCTGGTTCCTTAGTTTTTGTAGTCGATGATGAAATATTGATCAGCGGCGATGTCCTCTTTGCTGGTTCCATTGGGCGTACAGATCTTCCCAGTGGTTCTGATGTCCAGATGGAGCAAACGTTGCGTAAAAAAATTATGCCAATGGCGGATCATCTGCGCGTATTACCGGGTCATGGTCCTGAAACTACGATGGGCCGTGAAAAGAAAAGTAATCCTTACCTGACCTCATTGAAAGGTCGCTACTAGTGGCCGGTCATAAATTACAAGCACCTAAAGGTGTTAGCGAATATGTTCCACCACGTTCTAAAGCATTTGAATTCGTCCGTGATTGCCTCATTAATCCAGCACGTCTTGCTGGATACCAATTGATTGAACTGCCTGTCTTTGAAGATACTGAACTATTTACTCGAGGTGTGGGTGAATCTACCGATGTGGTTTCCAAGGAGATGTATACATTTGAAGATCGTGGTGGTCGATCAATCACGCTACGCCCTGAAGGAACCGCCGGTGTCATGCGAGCTGTTATTGAACATGGGTTAGATCGCGGGCAGTTGCCCGCAAAATTGTGGTACTCGGGTGCATTTTTTCGCGCCGAACGTCCACAAGCCGGAAGATACCGTCAGTTTTATCAAGTAGGCCTTGAAGCGATCGGTTTAGATGACCCGGCAATCGATGCCGAAGTAATTGCAATTGCTGATGCTGGGTTTAAGGCAATTGGACTCACCAAGTATCGATTAGACATTACGTCTCTGGGTGACACTCAATCACGAGCTGCTCACCGTGTGGACCTTGTAAAATTTATAGAGGGATTAGATTTGGATGAGGCAACAACTTCTCGAGCAGATTTAAATCCATTGCGTTTATTTGATGATAAACGTGCTGAAATTCGAGATGCCATGGCGAAAGCTCCACTTCTATTGGACTATCTCAGCGAAGAATCAACTGAACATTTCAAGCAAGTAAAAAAATACTTAGATACATTAAATATTGCCTATGTCATCAATCCAAGGATGGTTCGAGGCCTTGATTACTACACTGGAACCACTTTTGAATTTGTCCACGAACTTTTAGGTGCTCAATCTGGCATAGGTGGCGGTGGACGCTATGACGGGCTTATGGAGGAGTTGGGAGGCCAGTCGCTTTCGGGGATCGGTTTTGGTTTAGGAGTAGATCGAGCATTGCTTGCCGCTGAGGCTGAAGGCGTTATCTCTGCCGAATCTTTTGTCTCTGACCTTTTCATTATTCCCTTGGGAGATCTTGCGAAAGAGAAAGCACTTCATATCGCTTCTGCTCTCAGGAGAGCGGGAAAAACCGTAGAGATTGCATTTGGCGACCGGGCACTGAAAGGGGCCATGAAGAGCGCTGATAAAAGTGGGGCCCGCTACGTCGTAGTTATAGGTGATGAAGAGTTAAGCAGTGGGAGCGTAGAGGTTAAAAATATGAACTCCGGTGTTACTGCATCGGTTAGGATTGACTCCTTAATCAACGCACTGTAGAAAGCAGAAGCCCCCACATTATGTTAAGAAGCCACGATGCAGGTACTTTACGCAAATCCGACGTTGGAAAAACTGTCACATTGGCAGGTTGGGTATCACGACGTCGTGATCATGGTGGCGTAGCGTTTATCGATTTACGTGATGCATCAGGCTCGGTGCAAGTCGTCATTCGTGACGAGAAACTTGCTGGTCAGCTTCGCGCTGAATGGTGCTTGCAGATAACGGGTGAAGTCATGGCTCGCCCTGACGGTAATCAAAATAGCAATATTCCAACTGGTGATATAGAAATCATGGGTGATGATGTAAAAATTTTAAGTGAATCTGCGCCACTTCCATTTCCAGTCGATAGCGGAAATGATGCCGATATCAGCGAAGAGGTACGTTTAAAGTATCGATACTTAGATCTACGCCGTGAAAAACCGGCAGCAAATCTTCGCCTGCGATCGAAAGTGACATCCACGATTCGACGTGTGATGGAGGAAGAGGCTTTTCTTGAGATAGAGACACCATATTTAACTCGATCGACTCCAGAGGGAGCTCGAGACTTTTTAGTACCAGTGCGCCTACAACCTGGAAGTTGGTATGCACTTCCGCAGTCACCACAGCTTTTCAAGCAGTTGTTAATGGTTGCTGGCATGGAAAAGTACTATCAAATAGCTAGATGTTTTCGAGATGAAGATTTCCGCGCCGATAGACAGCCAGAGTTCACCCAGTTAGATATTGAGATGTCCTTTATTGATCAAGAGGATATCCTGGCAGTCGCTGAAAAAATCGTTGCTAAGGTTTGGCAAGAAGCAGTTGGTTATTCAATACCCCTACCTTTACCACGGATGACATATGCCGATGCGATGTCGCGTTTTGGTTCTGATAAACCAGATCTTCGTTTTGGGAATGAACTAACGGAGCAGACGTCGTACTTCGCGCAGACAACTTTTAGAGTTTTTCAAGCAGCATACGTCGGAGCCGTAGTCATGCCAGGAGGCGCAACTTCTCCTCGCCGAGAACTCGATGCGTGGCAAGATTGGGCTAAGGCCCGTGGAGCAAAGGGTCTTGCCTATATTTTGATTAACGAGGATTCATCGTTGGGTGGGCCCGTCGCAAAGAATTTAAGCGAACAAGAGTGCGCAGGTATAGCAACTGCAACTGGTGCCAAGCCAGGAGATGCAATCTTCTTTGCTGCGGGCGATCGCAGCGCCTCTCTGAACTTACTAGGTGCGGTTCGACTTGAGATTGGTAAGCGCTGTGGGTTAATTCCCGAGGGTAAATGGGAGTTCCTATGGGTCGTTGATGCCCCTATGTTTGAACCTACCGATAATGATGGATGGACCGCCGTTCACCATCCTTTTACTGGACCAAAACCAGAGTTTGCCGCAACGTTTGCAACTGATCCAGGCAGTGCATTGGCATATGCATACGACATAGTTCTCAATGGCACCGAGCTCGGTGGTGGCTCTATCCGTATTCATGATTCAAAGATGCAAAAGGAAGTCTTTCGAACCATTGGTTTAAGCGATGAGGAAGCGGCATCTAAATTTGGATTCTTGCTAGAAGCCTTTAACTACGGCCCACCTCCTCATGGTGGAATCGCTCTCGGCCTCGATCGAGTGTGTGCACTCCTTACTGGCTCAGATTCAATTCGCGAGGTGATTGCATTCCCTAAGACAGCTAGTGGTGGTGATCCATTAACCGGTGCACCAACTCCTATTACTTCGGCGCAACGCAAAGAGAGCGGCATCGATGGCGCTCCTAAGAGTGCGCCTCAGGTAGGCTAGTGACATGGGACCCGGTGGAATCGCAACGATAATTGCAGCGTGCGGCCTCTTTATTATCGCAATCGCAGTGAGCTACGTCGTTATCCGTGTTGGCAGATTTATCGATGAGGCCAAACTCTCCTTGAAATCACTGACAGATGAGACCGCACCTCTTATCGAAGAGGTGCACACAACAGTTTCCTTGGTAAATGGCCCACTCAAAAGCTTCAATCGCATTACTAAAAATGCTGAGGAGATTTCTGACAAAGTCACTGATGCAACGAGTTCGTTCATGAACAAGAATGGATCTGTGGTTAAAATCGCGGGTGCTCTTTTGTCGGCTGCATCGATGAGTAAGTCACGCTCTAAGAAGAAGGCGGAGTGATCACGGTACGTGGAATCCGCCGAGATCCGTGCGCGCTGGCTGCGCTTCTTTGAATCAGATAACCGACAAGGTTTAGATCATACGGTCGTTCCTTCGGCATCACTTATTGCCGATGACCCGAACTTACTATTAGTCAACGCCGGAATGGTTCCGTTCAAACCTTACTTTTTGGGGGAGGTTACTCCACCATTTAGTCGTGCGACGTCGGTACAAAAGTGCGTTCGAACTCTCGATATCGATGAGGTAGGAAAAACTACCCGTCACGCTTCTTTCTTTCAAATGTGCGGCAATTTTTCTTTTGGTGATTACTTCAAGGAGGGGGCTATCTCACTGGCCTGGGAGTTACTGACCCGACCAATAAGTGATGGTGGCTACGGCTTCGAAGAGGAGAAGTTATGGATCACGGTTTTCTTAGATGATGATGAAGCCGCCGATATTTGGCATAATAAAATCGGAGTACCTAAAGAGCGCATTCAACGGATGGGTATGGGTGATAATTTCTGGTCAATGGGCGTACCTGGCCCGTGTGGTCCATGCTCTGAGATTTATTATGATCGCGGTCCTTCATATGGAAAAGATGGCGGTCCAATCGCCGATGAAAACCGCTACATGGAGGTATGGAACTTAGTCTTTATGCAGAATGAGCGTGGCATCGGCAGTGGAAAAGATGATTTCCCAATTCTTGGCGAGCTACCAGCAAAGTCGATTGATACTGGACTTGGTTTAGAGCGCATGGCAGCTCTCTTGCAGGGAGTTGAGAACATCTATGAGATAGATACGACGATGCAGATTTTGAATAAAGCCTGCGAATTAACTGGAGTTGTTTACGGTGCTTCACAGAAATCAGATATATCTCTGCGCGTTATTGCAGATCATGCAAGAACTTCGGCCATGCTCATCGGTGATGGGGTCACTCCAGGTAATGAAGGTCGGGGCTATGTGCTGCGCCGCATGATGCGTCGAACTATTCGCAACATGCGACTGTTGGGTTCAATGGATCCGATCATGTCTGAACTCACGGTTGCAGCAATAAGTGCGATGGGAGCGCAGTATCCCGAGTTAATCAGCGATTCAAAGCGGATTTTATCGGTAAGCGAATCTGAAGAGGAGAGTTTTCTTCAGACGTTAAGGAGTGGTACTACGATTTTTGATGTAGCTAGTGCAGCTTTGAAGAAGAGTAAAACTGCTCTCCTTCCCGGTGCGGATGCATTTAAACTCCATGACACATACGGATTCCCTTTCGATTTAACTCTAGAGATGGCGCGCGAAGAGGGTTTAGAGGTAGATGAGGAGGGTTTTAGGCGTTTAATGAAGGAGCAGAAGGACCGCGCCAAAGCCGATTCTCGAGCGAAAAAGAGTGGCCACACTGATGTGAGCGTGTATCGCGCCATAGCTGACAAAAACGGAAAGAGTGAGTTTTGTGGATACACCTCTGTTACATCGGAAACGAGAATCTCGGGAGTACTTCTAGATGGCATTGCATCGCAGAGTGCAGCTGGTGGTGATGAGGTTGAGATTATTTTGAGTCGAACGCCATTTTATTCAGAGGGTGGCGGACAGTTAGCTGATGCTGGAACCATCACGCTCTCCAATGGCGCAATTATTGAGATCGATGATGTGCAGACACCGGTTCCAGGCATTTTCGTACACCGTGGACGTGTTCTTCAAGGGGCGGTTGAGATTGGTAGTCAGGCCTATGCCGCAATTGACGTAGAGCGAAGAGATGCAATTTCACGAGCTCACACTGCTACGCATATGGTGCACAAGGCCTTTCGGGAGATTTTGGGAGAGACGGCAACTCAAGCTGGCTCTGAGAACTCACCGGGTCGTTTTCGTTTCGATTTTCCGGCAACTAATGCGGTACCAGATAGCGTAATCAATGAAGTTGAATCTAGAGTCAATACTCTGCTCTTAGATAATCTTGAAGTAACTGCCCAAACTATGTCACAGGCCCAAGCGAAAGAGATCGGCGCGATGGCACTCTTTGGTGAGAAATACGGAGATGAAGTACGCGTAGTCAGTGTTGGTGATTGGGCACGTGAACTCTGCGGAGGAACGCA
>Ga0114966_10003215_pt1 | contig 14431 bp, 12 predicted proteins | sample M_130207_XF_Meta_FD_87029 | JGI IMG/M metagenome (GOLD analysis project Ga0114966, IMG submission 87029) | Freshwater microbial communities from Lake Montjoie, Canada to study carbon cycling - M_130207_XF_MetaG | ecosystem: Environmental > Aquatic > Freshwater > Lake | place: Lake Montjoie... | reverse complement strand
ATTTTGGCCTTTCTTGCTCGGTAACCATTATCTTGAGTCAACGACCTCACTTCACCTCCTAAAAGCTTTTCCTCTCGGTAACATTTAATTTGAGTCAATGCGATCAAGCGAAGCCGCCTAATAAATGGCTTCCAACAGCGCAGTTTTTCTGACGAAATGGTGCCCACCAATATGCAAACTAAATCAATTCGACAACTCATAGCCGTTCTCACGATCGCATGGAGCGTCACCAGCGGATTCTGCGCTGATGCACCCATTTCGTCGATTCGGCATTCCTATCTAGTTCTCGGTGCCAAAACCGCAATCATCGGTGAGGACTCCAAAGTTCAGTGGGAATACACCGGCGGGTCTCGCGACGGATTTGTCTTACCCAACGGAAATGTGCTCATCGCTTGGGCTGATCATGTGGAAGAAGTCACACGCGAAAAACAAATTGTTTTCTCCTATAAAAAGAGCAAAGAAAACGGGGAGATCAGCACCGCTCAACGCCTTTATAATGGCAACACCCTGATCACCGAACTCGGCTCACGACCTCGGCTTCTCGAGGTCAATCCTCAGGGAACCATCACAATCGATGTGCCTCTGCAACCCGAGACCGAGAACGTCCACATGCAAACCCGCATGGCTCGTCAGCTCAAGAATGGTAATTATTTAGTTCCTCATCTTTTGGCCTTCGCTATCAAAGAATATTCACCGGAAGGGAAAATTGTCCGCACTATCCGAACCGATCTCGAAGAGCTCGGCGGTCGCAAAACTGAGAACTGGCCATTCACTGCCATCCGACTTGATAACGGAAACACTCTGGTTTCACTCACTCATGGCAACAAAGTGGTCGAAATGAACTTTCGTGGTGAGGTGATTTGGAAAACAGACAACGAACATGTCGGCGGCCTCTTCAAAGATCCTTGCGGCTCTCAACGGCTCGCCAACGGCAACACCGTCGTCGGAAGCCACGCTGCCAACCAAGGCGTTTCCATGGTGGAGTTAACTCCAGAACGTAGCATTGTTTGGACAAGCGACCACCCGCTGGCTGCAGGGGTGCATCACTTCCAAATTCTGACGACCAACGGTAAACCTGAGCCAGGCATGCCGATGAAATAAACCGACCGAGTCCGTTCCGCTCAGGTCTCAGTCCGCGACTGTGGTATCAAACACTGCTGTTTGAACCTGATCACCTACTTTGAATTGAACCCAAATTCGGTAATCCCCGGCAGTAGGAAACTCATAAGGTAACGAAATCGAGGAAACCCCGCTCTTGTGCTTAGCGTGGCCTCCGCTGTGATCCATTTTGGAATGATCCACCATGGGTGCCACCGCTCCATCAACCGTGCGAGTTTCTCGTTCCAATTTCTTATCAAAAAATGCCTGCGCTGCCATTGAATAATTGCCTGTAGGATGCAGATGGGAAAAAACTCCTCCATCTGAACGTAGAATTGCCGCATGACTCAGCATTCCCATGTAAGGACTCAAATCGACGGGCTGCCCTGAGGGATTACGCACCTCAAAATTTAAACCCGCATCCTGCCGAACTCGAATCGGCGCGGTGGCTTTCCATTCAACTTGCGACCCATCTAAGAGCCGGTACACCGCTGCTACACCCGAATTCTTTGGCACGGGAATTCCCGCATACACAGCCCATGAATCATCAGGATCCGGCTTCATCACCTCAGCCAGAGTTGCTTGGGTCGCTAGAGTTGGAACCTCCACGGAATTCGTTGCAGTTGAACTCAAAACTGAACCTTCCATCGTCAAGTCACATAAAACTTTGTAGCGCCCCGGAGGCAGTGCTGGCAAAGCCACATCAAAAATATTGCCTCCTTTTCTCACCGGATGCAGATGCGCGAAACCATCCTGAGTGCCTTCACGGATTAGGAACAAGTGCAGCAGTTTTCCATGATCTGGAATCAACGGAACGGAGTAGGCCGACCCAAAGGCGACCTCACCTAAAGTCAATCGAAGAATCCTCTGCGTTCCTTCAACCCGCACCGCAGCTTTCAAGTCTGGCCAAGCACCGCCACGCAACTGGGTTCGAAACTTCGCCTCATCCGCGTTCCACCACCGCCGGCCACCCAGCAATCCAAGAAGCAGAATCACCGTTGTAATTCCCGCCGCCAATCTCCCCTTGCGGCGCTCTATCTTTCCAATCACACCCCCGGGTGCCAAAACACTTTCCCGAGCCGCCGCAGCCACAATTGCGACACCCCCGAAAAAAAGAATCACTCCCAATCCAACTAAAATAATCCCGAGAAAACGTGGCATCGGCAACTGACTCAACGGCACCGAACTCACTGGAATCTGAACCTTCCCTGTTCCTAGAAGCCCGCTGAGTTTGATCTCGATCGTATAAGCACCCACACTCATCAACCACAATTCACCCGAGTAAAGATTTGTTTCTCCTTCTATGAGAACCCCAAGATCAGGTGGCGGTGCATTGGTAATCGATGTCCTGGCGAACAACGGCGAGAAGAACACTTTCTCTGGTTGTGTCCCCTGCACACGCACCGAAATTTCGGCACGGCCTGGCACAACCGTTGGCATTCGAATGGTGATTCGCACCGGATAAGGTCCCACTTCACCATCGTGGAATACGTCCGGACTTCCGACATGCGCTTGCCCGAGCCAAGGCAACACTGCAATCACCAACACCAGCATCAACTTTAGTCCGTTCAACGCCTTACCTTTCTCATCCAATCACCCCAAATCAATCCAATCCACGCGCTCAAACTCGCGACGCCCCAACACAGCAACAACCCTGAAAATCTCAGATATTCAGAATTTGGATTTAATTTGTTCAACCGCCAAAACTCCTGCCGATAAGGCCCAGGTCTCGATCCATAGGTCCAGTAACGGTTACCACCAAAAAACCAATTATCTGCGGATGGGGATAACAAAAACTCTGCGAAGTACCACTGGACCCCCAATAGAATTAACAAGAATAGCCCTCCTAAACCCAAAGCGAGTGCCAGAGTCTTCAACCAACCACCCCGACTCCGCACCTTCCCTAACACCCAATCAATGACGATGGCAGGAAAAATCAGCAGCAATGGAAAGGCCGGAGGCACCATATGGGTCACCGGATTATAGATCGGTGCAAGCATTGGCTGTGCGGGAAAAAGTGGCAAAATCCACATCATCAAACACTGGACCAGCATGTAGACCAACGCCACACGAGTTGCCGGCCATGAACACTTCCCCGCCCAACCCATCGCTACCAATCTCATTGGAAAAACCAAGGAACAGGCCAAGTAAAACAGGCTTCCGTGCTGGTGATTGGGCAGCGTTGTCTCTGTAATAAAAACTGCCGCCAAAACTAGGAAAACCCCGCCCACATAAACAAATAAACCAGAACCCGATTTATCCTGCCGTTGATTCTGTCTCGATAACACCAACAACAAGGCTCCGATACTAATCCCGAACATCCCGAGACCTAAAACCGCGTGGGGTGGACTCACAATCTTTACATCCAATCCGTAAGCGTTATGCCACCAATCATCGAAGGGTCCCGAAGTGATCATCGCGATCGCACCCCAAATCGCCACCCAAGCCCCCAACGGTGCGCGTGCCCCAAAAATGGAGACGGAAACTCCCTCCCTCTCCGGCCCTAACAAAAACGTATACTTAATCGCCAGCCAACCCCCCACAAACCCACCCATTGAGCCACCCAAATAAATCGCCATGTGCGCGGGAGTCCAAAACGTGTCCCGGCCAATCGTGGTATGCCATGAAATATCCCAAATCAATCCGATCGTGATACTCGTGATCGCCACCGCCAATAAATATCCCGGCCAAAGAAACGCGTCCAAGCCAGCCCAAGGCCGAACCTCTCGATCAATATTTGGCCTCACGGGCGTTACAACTTCCATAACTAAATTTTTTTGAACACTGCCACCGAAACAGTCTGGGATAAAAACCTCGGGAAGGTGTTAAAACATCAACAATCAAAAGTCAACTTAACCCAACATCCAAGGCCGGTTCACGGCGCACGCGATCGAGGGAAACTAATGGCTTCGCTCCTTTTGCTAAGGGTAAGGTGAAATGAAAGGCAGATCCTTGACCTACTTGGCTGTCCACCCAGACCTCGCCACCATGGGAGAGGACAATATGTTTCACAATTGAAAGACCTAGCCCAGTCCCTCCTTGATCCCGAGATCTGGCTTTATCCACCCTGTAGAATCGTTCGAACACCCGCTCCTTGGCCTCCGCAGGAATTCCGGGGCCATCATCGGCTACTGAAACATCTAAAAATTTCTCCTGCATGATTTGGGCAGAAACCGTTACTTTACCCTCGGGTCGCCCGTATTTAATAGCGTTATCGACCAGGTTAAAAAGCACTTGCTGGAGACGGTCGTCGTCGGCCCAACACTGCAGGTGTTTATCAACCACATTCACTAACGTCATTCTTCGATCCATTGCTTTAGATTGGAGGTCATCAAAAACCTGATCCACTGAGTGAAAAATCACCAACGCTCCCAAATTCAAGAGGATAGGAGCTGATTCTAGTTTTGAGATGGTCAGTAGATCCTCAATTAAAAACGTCAACCGATCCGTATGTTTGTCGATCGTTTGAAGAAATCGAGTTGCGATCACTGGATCATTCTTGGCTCCGTCGAGTAACGTTTCAACAAACCCCTTGATGAGGGTCAGCGGGGTGCGTAACTCATGACTCACATTCGCCACGAATTCCCGACGTGTGTTTTCTAGATTCTTTAACCGCGTCGTATCGTGAAAGGTGAAGATCGTGCCGTGCTGCTGATTTTGTTGGTTCAAAAGTGCGGATGCGTTGACTTCAATGGTGCGTTGTTCCAACCCCCGAAGTTCGATTTCGATCCCACGCACACGGAGCTCTTTCGCCACTCGTTGATTCAAATCGCACAATTCGCTGAGGCGAAATCCCTCCATCAACGTCTTACCTGTTAGATCGGGTTTGAGGTGAAACAGGCGCAGGAGAGAATCGTTCACCGCCTGAATTCGCCCTTCGGCATCCACCAGAAGAAACCCTTCAAACATACTGTTGATGAGTGCTTGTTGATGTGTTTCACGCCGCAATGCTTCCGATTCCAACGATTCTCGCAATCGAGTTTCCTCGGCGAGAGATTTCGCCAGCTTCCGCTCGGATTCAAGAAAACGGCGACGCCACACTATGTGACACGCGACAATTCCTAATCCCGTGAGAATTAGGAGCAATGTTGACCACATGGTAGTTTCTAGAGGATTTTAGGCGTCGCTGAATCGATAGCCAACGCCGCGAACTGTATCCAAATACTTGGAGGCTCTCCCAAGTTTCTCGCGTAGCCGGCGCATGTGGGTATCGACTGTCCGGGTATCAATAATATTATCGTAATCCCAAACATCCTGGAGCAGTTGTTCCCGTGTTTGAACCCTGTTCCTGCGTTTCATGAGGGTTGTCAGGAGTTTGAACTCCGTGGCCGTCAACTCCACAGCCTTCCGGTTCACCGTGACTAAGTGCCGTGGGATGTCGATGACTAACTCACCCACTCTCAGCGTATCGCCTTGCTCCGATTCGGTTGGATCTTTCTTCAGCAGATTCTTGATGCGTAAAACTAGTTCCCTCGGACTAAACGGCTTGGTGAGATAATCATTGGCTCCCAATTCCAACCCCAGCACTCGGTCAATTTCCGAGGCTTTCGCGGTCAGCATGATGATAGGGATGGATGCCGTGTTTACATCACGCCGGAGCAGCTTACAGACCTCGAGTCCATCGATCTCCGGGATCATTAAATCAAGGATGATTAATTGAGGGTGGAACTCACGGGCCTTTCGAAGTGCCTCGGTTCCATCACCAGCGGTCAAGCATCGGAACCCGGCTGCTTTCAGGTTGAACTCGATCAACTCAAGAGTATCCGGCTCATCGTCAACGATTAAAATAGGAGCATTCATAACGGTTCAGAGGCAGGTGCCGAAATGTCATTGTCGTGGCTATGACGGATGTCACGGCTTTCGTACAGATAAACAACTTCCTCGGCAATATTTGCGGCATGATCAGCAACTCGTTCCAAGCTCTTTGAGATCACCATGATGTTTAAGGCGCGAGTGATGCTAGCAGAATTTTCAATCATGGAATTCACCAGTTCTTTGCGAAGTTGTTTGTGGATCTGATCGACCTGCTTATCTCGAGGCACGATTGCACGAGCTTTGACCGAATCCCCATGCACAAACGCGTCCAGAGCATCCTTGAGCATCGCCAGTGCTAGCAAGCCCATGCGAGAGATATCAATATAGGGTTTGAGTTGGGGCTCCGTGTTGAGTTCGATCACACGTCTAGCGATAGTAGTCGCTTCGTCTCCAACTCGTTCCAGATCATGCGTGATCTTCATCGCAGTCGTGATCAGTCGAAGGTCGGAGGCGATTGGCGAATGCAACGCCAACATGCTGATGCACATTTCGTCTAACTCCACCTCCATCGCGTCCAACAACGAATCGGTCTCGATGACAGTCCGTGCCTGAAGATCGCTACGCTCTAAAAGAGACTTGAGAGAATTGCTGACCGCCTCCTCGGCATGGCTTGCCAAAGTCAGTAGTTTTTGTTTCAGCAAGCTGAGCTCTTGATCAAAATGACGTTGCATAAATCGAATCTGTTTTCCCAATGGAAACTTAACCAAAGCGACCGGTCACGTAATCCTCGGTCTGTTTGTGACTCGGATTGGTAAATACTTTTCGAGTGGTGTTAAACTCGACCAGTTTTCCAAGGTAAAAAAACGCGGTATAATCAGAAACGCGAGCCGCCTGTTGCATGTTATGGGTCACGATGACGATAGTATAATCCTTTTTGAGATCCAAAACCAGTTCTTCAATTTTGGCGGTTGCCAGTGGATCCAGTGCCGAGGCGGGTTCATCCATGAGTAAAATCTCCGGTTGAATCGCCACCGCCCTCGCGATACAGAGACGCTGCTGTTGCCCACCCGAAAGCCCCAAGCCACTCGAATGCAGCCTATCCTTGACCTCTTCCCATAACGCCGCTTGCCGAAGACTTCTTTCCACCGTGGCATCCAAATCTGATTTCTTCGTCATTCCATGGAGGCGGAGGGCGAAAGCGATATTTTCATAAATTGATTTTGGAAATGGATTCGACTTTTGAAAGACCATTCCCACTCGCTTACGCAGTTCGATCACATCCACTTCGGATCCGTAGATGTTATGCCCACCAATCTCACAACTGCCATCGATCCGCACATTATCGATCAGGTCATTCATTCGATTCAAGCATCGGAGCAGAGTCGATTTTCCGCATCCCGAGGGGCCAATAAACGCGGTGACTACATTTTCACGAATCTTCAATGAAATATCCACTAACGCTCGTGCAGCTCCATAGTAGAGCGAAAGATCATTGATGTGGATGATCTCTTGCGTTTGCGGGGCAACAGAACTGCTTACGAGATCATCGGCCATTCTCGCGGTAGGTGTGTCAGACATAGGGTAAAATCTGTAGGATTATTGAAGTGCCCTCAGTTTGCGGCGCATCTGGGCCCGAACAAGAATCGCCATAACGTTCAGAAGAAATGTTAACAGCAACAATGCCATCACCGTGGCATACAGCAACGGTCGAGTTTGCTCAATATTGGGCGACTGAGTTGAAAGGATGAAAACATGATAACCGAGATCCATAAACGGATCGGTCAATGCCTTCGGTAAGTCAGGATAAAAACTCACCGCTCCAGTGAAAAGAATCGGAGCGACCTCCCCTGCCGCCCGACTGATCGCTAAAATTCCTCCTGTGAGAATTCCAGGCATCGCCTGTGGCAACACGATGCGCAGAACAGTCTGGAGCTTCGTGGCACCTAACGCGAGGCTGGCTTCCCTGAGGCCGTGAGGGATCGACTTCAACGCTTCCTCAGTGGCCACGATCACGACGGGTAATGTCATGACTGCCAATGTCAGCGAGGCCCAGATCAGGGCTGGTTTTCCCCAAACTGCCTTCGCTGCTTCGGGATGAAGCAATTGATCCATGTGAGTCCCGATAAAATTCAGAAAAAATCCCCATCCAAATAGGCCAAAAACAATCGAGGGCACTCCAGCTAAATTAGCAACTGCCCCTCGGATAATTCGAATTCCAAGCGAGGTGCTGTGTGCATACTCCGTCATATAAAGTGCTGTAATCACACCGACCGGAATCACAAAAATTGTCATCAGAATGATACGTGAGGCGGTGCCTACAATCATTGGAAGCACACCTGCCGTTTCGGGATCATACATCCCTCGATCCGCGCCCCCAGTGAGAAATCTCCACGAGAAATGTGAATACCCGTTCAGAACGATGTTCCCGAGGATCAGCAATAATATCGCGATGATGAGATAGGTACACGCGCCTGTGACACCTGTGAATAGAAACGACCAAGCGTCGAAACGACTGCGATGGAAATGCGCCACTGGCTCAGGAGTATGAGTATTCGGGATGGTCTGCATCAGGCTTTGCCCTCCAGTCGGCGCTTCAGACGATGCACCACCACATCGCCAATCAAGTTCAACAGAAACGTGACCGTGAAGAGCAATGCACCGAGCATGAACAGAATGCGGTAGTGATGACCGCCAAAAACAGCCTCAGCCAATTCGGCAGCAATCGAAGCGGTGATGGGCCGCGCAGAATCGAATATATTCCACGAAATAATGCTGGCTGAACTCGTCATCAAAACAATCATGGTTTCTCCCAGTGCGCGACCAAACCCTAGCACTGCTGCCGCGAACACGCCTGGAAGGGCTGCTGGTAAAACAATCTGATAGGCTGCCTGCCAACGCGATGACCCCAATGCCAAAGCGGCCTGTGTGTAACTGCGGGGCACACTGGTCAAGGCATCCTCCGCGATCGAGAATACCAACGGGATGACGGCGAGCCCCAGGGCGATTCCAGCAAGAAATGCGTTCAGTCGAGTCGTGTAGCCAAAAACATTTTGCAAGAATGTCGCCATCACAAGCATGGCAAAAAAACCGAGAACAACCGAGGGCAAACCGGCTAGCAATTCGATGGCCGGTTTTAACCATTCCTTGATCCTAGGATTGGCTAATTGTGACACATAAATGGCGGCTCCCAAAGCTAACGGAAGTGCAAACGCCAGAGCGATGAAGGACACCTTCAAGCTACCTACAAGAAGGGGAACAATATTGTATTTGTGAATGGTTCCGACAGGCTGCCAAATATACTCTGGTTGAGTGTATCCGGACCATTGATAAGGGCCAAGCAGATGACTCCACTGCGTCGTATTCAATTTGGCGTCCTTGTCAGTAGTTTCGGTTGCTGACGATTCAATCCGCAGCTCCACCAATATTTTAATAGATTCGGCATCCGCTTTTGCAAATTCGGACTGAGTCATGTTCAGGTATTTGCGAAGGTCTGCCTCAGGAAGTTTCATGGCTTCATCCATGCTCAGGGATGGGCGAACCGCAGCACTATCCATTTGCCCCAAGAGGATCGGCAACGCCTCGCGTGTGACGAAAACAAAAATGAGGAACACCATGATGATCGCCGAATAACTCACGAATTGGATGAGTTGTTCGATCATCCACTCGAGAGGACGCGCTCGGTGCCCACGCTTTAACCCCATCCAACCTTCCGTGCGGCGAGCTGTGTTCGGTGTCTTAAAGGACATGATGTGAAGAAAACAATAAGCCCCGGGATCCGTTTCGAAGCCGAATCCCGGAGCATGGAGGAGAATCTTTTTGAGAATGCACGCTCAAAAAAAGATTAGATCCACAATTACTCGCGAAGATTTTTGGGTAATGGGAAATACCCCACATTCTTAACTACAGATTGCCCCTCATCACTCCGAATCCAGTTCAGATAGTGAGCGATTTGGCCTTTGTCGAGTGTGGGGTTGACGTAGACAAATAAGTAACGCCAGATGGGATACTTTCCGCTAACGATCGTCTCCTCGGTAGGTTCGATCGCGGCTGAGGAATCATCTTTTTTGATCGCGAGATGCTTTGCACCCGCACCGTAAGCAGCACCGCCATAGCCGATTGCGTTTTTGTCCTTTGCCACCGATTGAAGCAACGCAGCCGTGCCCTGCATCGGTTGTGCATTTGCTGCAAAATCCCGACCCTTCAGCACGTTTTCCTTAAAAAACTCGTAGGTGCCCGAGCTATTCTCACGGCTGTAAACCATGATTGGCGCATCGGCCCCACCGAGTTCCTTCCAATTCTTAATCTTGCCTGTAAAAACTCCCGCTAATTGATCGATACTCAGCTCCTTGATGCTGTTGACTGCATTCACATAAACCGACAACCCATCCAGAGCTACCTTGTATTCAGTCGGGCGCTTTCCGAAGGTCTTAATACAGGTCTCGATCTCCGTCGCTTTAATTTTGCGTGAAGCATTCGCGATATCCACAGTCTGCTGTTGCAGCGCAGCGAAGCCAACACCCGAACCGCCACCAGCAACTTGGATCTTCGCATCAGAATGCTTCTGCATGTAGGTCTCGGCCCACTTTTGAGCTAAGATGACCATGGTATCAGAACCTTTTACCACGATATTTGCGGCCTGGGAGACAGCACAAGTCATCGCCAAGATCGCGACCACGGAGAGCCATTTTGTAATTTGTTTCATAAGTAGTATTTTCAAAATTAAAATCTTAGAACCGCATCCATCTGCACTCGACCGGTTGGTGAGCGGTCTGTATTAGGTGCCGCATTGATCACTTCCGTGAGGTAATAGGTGACCCCTAACGTCAGCGCATCGTAAGGAGAGTAAGTCGCCTTCAAAACGTGGCCACGCACATTCGTGCCCGCGCCGTAGCCTGATTTGAAGTTTGAGGGATTATTGGAAAAATCAGTGGTCGAAATCAAATTCCGTGCCGCATTCCGCCCCGTTTGATAAAATGCACCAAAGTCCGAATCCACAACTTCTTCATACCACGCATTGGCCTCCAAGACTTTCCATCGATAGCCAAAATCCCATGTCCCCTTCTTGCCTGATTTACCAAACGTGATCCCAACCTGATAACCTTCATCGTTATCATGAGCCGCCGGATTGACGATGTAATCCGCGAATACTTTGACAGGAAATGCGCCCGAATACATCGGGAACGATTCGAAAAGGTAGGTTGCAGCAACATCAGCCGTAATGGGATTGAAATGATAGATAGGGGCAGGATTGGATCCGAGTGGCTTGTAGTTACCGTTCGCGTCGATGGTGTAATCGCGAACATTTCCCTTGTTTTGATCAGGCACACCCGCTTGAGCCGGCACGCCGGGTTTTCCAGTAGTCGTTGCTGCGATCGCTGCAATGTCACCCGTCTGTAGCTTCTCCAGACCGCTAATCGCAAGCACACCTAACCCGACTGACGTCGAAATCTTTGGAGTCCATTTAGAATCCATGCGAAGTTGAGCCCCGCTCATGTAGGCATCGGAAACCGAACCAGCGAGTTCACTCAATGCAAAGCCCCCCAAATTCAATTTCAATGTGTGGAGTTCGCTCACGTTGAACAAAAACTGCTGCGCGAGACCTTCTGGAGTGTAATCCGGATCGAATACCATGTCGGAGTAAACGAATGGGTTCTCCATTTTTCCGACTGTGGTTGTCGCAGTCCATAAGGAGTTGTCCACTGCTTTCCACTTGCCATAAGCGAGGTCGAGAAAGACAAATTTCTTTGATCCATTGCTCGTCATCGTGGTGTTGGACGAAATAGGATCCCCACCTACGCCACCCACAGCCTCGCTCGAAGTCAGACGCAGACCCACCTCAAAGTTATCCTTGATGTTGGCAACGAACCCAAGGCGCGCCCTATATCGCCAACGGTTTCGGTCAACGATTTGGGCCTCGTTGTCAGGATAAAAGAACCCTTCGTAACGACCGCGCATATCCCCGTTGATCTTAAAACTGGTGACCCAATCCGGCATGCCGCTTTTTACGGAATAGGCCGAATTAAAGTTCTTGTCGGTCTCTTCGCGCAAGTCATTAGCTTCCTTAACGGTCAGGATGCCTTTATCGACAAGCTTATCGATTAGGGCATCGGAGGACTGGGCGTGTGTCGCGGTACTTAGGGCTAACCAAGCCACCACTCCACCGGTAGTTAAAGCAATAGTTCTGATCTGTTTCATCTGCGTTTTGATAGGGTTCTTCTTTAAGCAGACACTTCATTTTGTTATGGCAGTGTTACAGCTCAATGGATTTTTTGTTACATTCGTGTGACAACCTAACACAGTCGACGATTTCGTCCCCTTTAATTTTCGTGAATAGTTGCGGGTTGCGTGTCATCGAAATACAATAGTAGAGATGCACTACGAGACTTACAAAAACCTTCCTCCGTTGGCTGGCATTTGCCGATTTGACGAAGCAATGACCTCAGGCCTTTCGGTCGAGGCTTGTGTGACGCGCCTCAAGCGATTTCACTTTATTCTGAAAGGTCTCCATCGGGTGTTTATCGCCCGAATGACGGCGGAGCCTATTTATGAACTCAAGATGGGCTTTAGTCTACATGCTCATTATTGCGCTGAGCACGTCTCTGCACTGCGCAAACGCATCAGCGAAATGCGCGAACCTCCGTTGGGCCTAGAATCAATTCCTCATGTGGATCTTCAACGATTACTTGAGGAGGTATTGGCAGCTCCGACGACTGAGGAGCTGCTGCTCGGAATTTATGAGGTGATTTTGCCTACTCTAAAAGGTGCTTTGGAATCACACCTCAAGGATACAAATCCTTTGGTGGATCACCCGTCCGTTCGGCTGTGCAAATTTGCGCTGCTCGAAACTAACGAGATGATCGATTATGGGTCGAAATGTCTCACGCAGATTCTCACCCCCATACGCCGTGAGCAGACGCGCGGTTGGGTGGAATACCTTGGCTGCTTACTGGCGGGTGCCGGAGGTCTGGATGGCAAGGCTGAGCCGAAACCCCACGGGCTCGCACCACGTTATTCTGCAACACCCTTCCAATACGATGGGCGTCCCCAACGGGATGAACGTTTTCAAGACCCTTACAATATGGGAGTCAACGCCGAGGTGTTTCTTTATAATAAAGAATTTCCGCCGGAAGCCAAAACATTGATGATGTTTTACAAACGGCTCAGGGAAATTGATGTGCCAGAAATGATGTCGAGCATCATTTTTGAAACCAAGGACAAGCCTTGGGAATATTATCGAGATTTGACCCGCCAGCTTTGGGACGAGGCCCGACATGCGATGATGGGGGAGGTCGGTTTTGTTAACCTCGGCTTGGACTGGCGAAAGGTCATGGTTAATTTTACATGGTCCTTCGCGCTCAACACCCAACTGAAACCGATCGAACGTCACGCGGTACTTTATTTTATCGAACAAGGTTTGATGTCTAAGACAGGAAAACGGTTTGAGTGGGAAGTGGGTTTGGCTTCCAAGAACCCACTCGCTGGACTGTTCCAAGATTACGACTGGGCCGATGAGGTTTTGCACGCCAGAATTGGCCGCGACTGGTATGTGAAACAATTTCCGAGCCCGACTGCAGCCGTAAATTACGGCGATGAGTGTTGGTCTCGAGTGCTTATGGGGTGGGACTCATGGCGACTTCAAGGTCTCACTGACCACCGGAATTGGTGGCCAGAGGTTTACACTGAGGCATGTAAACACTGGGGGGTAACGCCCGATCCAAAGGTCTTGAGTTTTAACACAACCTACCAAACGATTCGTGCCGATTTGAAGAATCTCTCCGTTTCAGCTTAGTTCGAAACGCAGTGCATCAACATTTTTTAAACTCTAGGGTTCCTGCCTCTGCTACAACTGTGTTAGAGTAAAACCGTCGTGAGAGTGGTGATAACCCTGACCCGCTCCTACTCATTCCTAGAAATCTGATATGTCACAAGAATTAGCCTACGTCATTGTCACTCCATACTCCCTGCATAAGTCTCGCACAGGGGGCATCCTAACCCGACTCATCACCCGCACTGGCCTTGACCTTGTTGGAGCGCGAATGTTCGCCCCCAGCCAAGAACTCGTGAAGGAATACTCGGAAGCCATCGTCTCCGCTAATGATCCTCAAGATCGTCACATCCAAGAGCTCATCCGAGATTATATTCTTCAAAACCTTTCTCCCGACTCCAAAACAGGTCAACGCCGACGCGTGATGATGCTGCTTTTTAAAGGCGAAGATGCGGTCCGCAAAATTCGTGGTGTGGTGGGGAATATCAGCGCGGAACGAAACGGCGGTGAAACGATTCGTGATACCTTTGGCGATCTCATCCTGGATGAGAGCAACAATGTTCGATATTTCGAGCCAGCTGTGCTTGCCGCTCCCAATGCAGAGGAGGCTCAGGCCAGGGCAAAACTCTGGGCACGCTACTCGGAACAGGACGGCGGCGTTCTAGAGAATGCCATCACCTATTGTGGTAACGATCCTGTGCAACGCACGTTGGTGTTGATCAAGCCTGATAATTTTCGTTTTCCCACCGGACGCCCCGGGAATGTGATCGACTTTTTCTCGCGCACCGGTCTCTACATTGTGGGCATTAAAGT
>Ga0114966_10003210_pt1 | contig 14439 bp, 8 predicted proteins | sample M_130207_XF_Meta_FD_87029 | JGI IMG/M metagenome (GOLD analysis project Ga0114966, IMG submission 87029) | Freshwater microbial communities from Lake Montjoie, Canada to study carbon cycling - M_130207_XF_MetaG | ecosystem: Environmental > Aquatic > Freshwater > Lake | place: Lake Montjoie... | reverse complement strand
CTCGCCATCGCCAATCAAACACCACGCACGACGCAACCGATCCGCCATCTCAAGATCGGCATGCAGTGCGGTGGCTCGGATGCTTTCAGCGGCGTTTCCGCGAATCCGCTGGTGGGCATCATCGCCCGCGAAACGGTGCGCCACGGTGGCGCGGCGAATCTCGCGGAGACGGATGAGCTGATGGGCGCGGAACCCTGGGTGCTCGCGAAAGTGCGCGACCTCGCCACCGCACGGAAATTTCTTCAAACGCTCGCCACCTTTGAGGAGAAGCTCAACTGGCATGGTGCGAGCGGCCAGTCGAATCCCAGCGGCGGCAACATCTATCGCGGCCTCTACAACATCGCCATCAAGTCCATCGGTGCCGCGCGGAAGAAAGACCCGCAGATGCGGCTCGACTGGGTCATCGATTACGGCGAGCCGATGCACGAGCCGGGCTTCTATTTCATGAACAGCCCCGGCAACGACTTGGAGAGCATCGCCGGACAAGTCGCCGCAGGATGCAATCTCATCGTCTTCAGCACCGGCAATGGGTCCATCACGAATCATCCCTTTGTCCCGACGATCAAGATCATGACCAACACGGGCCGGTTCAATCTGCTGAACCGCGACATGGATCTCAATGCCGGACGCTATCTCGAAGGAGAGCCAATGGAGACTCTCGGTGAGCAAGCCTTCGACTATGCCATCGACATCGCCTCCGGTCGCCGCAGTGTCGGTGAACGCGCTGGACACTCGCAGGCCCAGCTTTGGCGTGAATGGCGGCAGACGGCAAACACAGCGGCAACGCCGAAACAGGATCGCGTGAAGCCCGATGGCGTGCCGCTAGCGTGCAAAGCAAATTCCAACACGCCCTCATTGCCTGACGAATTACTTCAGCCCGCCGCCGCAGCGAATCGCATTCGTTTGATCATCCCCACCAGCCTCTGCGCCGGCCAAATCGCACGCATGATCGCCGACAAGCTCGATGCGAATCGCCCGGCTGCTGCACCCCGCTACGTGGCGCTGCCGCACACCGAAGGCTGCGGCGTTTCCGGTGAAGCCATCGACATTCTCGAGCAAACCATCGCCGGTTATGCCGTGCATCCGCTCACCGAGCGCGTGCTCCTACTCGAACATGGTTGCGAAAAAACGCACAACGACGCCATTCGCAATTTCCTCGGCTCTCACGGCATCAATCACACCGCGATGGGCTTCGCCAGCATCCAGCTCGATGGCGGCATCGACCGCGTGACGGAGAAAGTGACGAACTGGTTCGCGTCTTCTCCAGCCTGCGAATCACCTCGCCAATCCACGCTCTGCCTCGGCCTCACCGCGCAAGGCGACGTGCCAGCCGAAACCGCCACCGCATTGGCAGCAGTGGCCACATCCATCTTCGCCAGCGGCGGCTCCGTGATCATCCCCGAAACATCGCCGCTGCTTCGCTCCGCCGATTTCACCTCCGCGCTATTCGTCGCCGCACCTCACACCACCCTGTCCTACGGCGAGATCATCCAGCATCGCGGACTGCACGTCATGGCCATGAGCGGCGATCACCTCATCGAATCCCTCAGCGGCATGGGATCATCCGGCGCGAACCTTTTCCTCGTCCACGACAGCACGCGTCCCGTCCAAGGACATCCCTTTATCCCCACCGTCCAAATCGCCTCCGACTCCTCTAGTAGCCCCAGCGACCAAAATCTCGCACACCTCCCTTCCGAGCAACGCACCGCCGCCATCCTCACCGTCCTCTCCCGCGCCTGGACCGCCCAACAACGCCCTCAAGCCCAAGCCACCGGCAACGTGGACTTCCAAGTCAATCGCGGGTGGTTTGGTGTTTCGACGTGAGGCTGCATAAGCGAAGACAGCCCCCTTAAAAGCACACGGCGGCGTGATTGGAAAAGTGGAGTGCCCGCGTATTGAAATTCTGCATTCGCAAACTCCCTCCTCCGCACGCCTGGAAACCCCCAATCCGGTGGACGCAAGGCGGCCTTCTCATGACCCGCATCTTTTCATTTCAACCGCTGAATTTCCCCGCCACCGCATGGTCGTGCGGGTCTCAACGACCGGATGAGCCAGTGCTACTCTGGCGTTTGTTTTTTCTCTGCGTTGATTCTCGTCAACATCTCCGATTCAGGTCACTATGAACACCCTGAAGCACATGCTCCTGCTGGTGTTGGGAAGCGTCTACACGCTCCATGCGGCCACTACACAGGAGACTCCAGTCTCTCTCGAAACGGCCCGTGAACAAGGACGCGCTAAGTCTAGATTCTTGAAGGATGCGAAGGAAGTCGCGAGCACCCCCGGTGTCGTTCCAAAGGCGAATGTGGCCGTGTTTAAAGAGTCGCTGGCACCGATGCTGAAGAAGAGCTGCGTGGCCTGTCATGGTCCCGAGAAGGCCAAGGGCAGACTTCGTATCGACACGCTGAATCCCGACTTGCTGACCGGCCCCGACGTGGAGCGGTGGCGCGAGGTGTTTAATGCGCTGAGCAAATCCGAGATGCCTCCCGAGGATGAGCCGGACTTTGCGCTCGCGGAGGGGGATCGCGGACGCTTGACGGATTGGCTCAGCGCCGAACTGAATGCTGCGTCGGTCGTTCGTCGCAACAGCCAGGAGCATTCGTCCTTCCGCCGACTGACGAATTACGAATACAACTACGCCTTGCAGGACCTGCTGGGTTTGCCCTCGGCTCTGCCGAACAAGCTGCCGCCGGAGTCCACGTCTGAGGACGGGTTCAAGAACAGCTCGGAGTTGCTGCAGATGTCCGCCATGCAGTTCGACACGTATCGCGAGTTCGGGCTGAAGGCGCTCAAGCGGGCCACGGTGAGCGGTGAGCGTCCGCAACCGGTGACCTACATCATCTCGATGCAGGACGAGATGAAGAAGGTGGTGGCAGCAAAGGCGGCTGAGGATGCCAAAAAACCCGACAAGAAGAAGCCCGCGAGGCGTCCCAAGAATCAGCAGCAACTGCTGCATCGCGAGACCGGTGAGAGTGTTGATTATACCGCTGGAAAGTCGATGCCTCTGGCTGACGCTATCGTCGGACAAACGCCTGCCGTTTCTCCTGTGGTGCTGGTGCTGCCTCGATCCAGCGAGGTGAAACTGGACCTGGATCGCTTCCTTCCCGACGAAGGCACCATGCGTGTGCGCATCCGTGCCGGGCGCTCGTCCATGAACCCGGACGAGCATGCATCGCTGCGTCTGATGTTCAGCGCCCACACCAGCAACAACGCGAACTTTTCGCAGGTCGCCAGCGAGCACGACATCCCGGTCACGGCATCCGCCGACAAGCCAGAGTTCATTGAATTCGACATCCCTCTGGCCGACATCCAGCGCAACCCGTTCCGGAAGCTCAGCACCACGTTTCCACGACGCGATGAGTTCCTGCACATTCAGAATGTCTCGAATGCATCCAGCGGTGAGGAGCCTTTGCGGGTGCTGATCGACTACATCGAGATCAGCGCTCCGTTTTACGAGCAATGGCCACCGAAGACCCACACGGACATCTTCTTCGCTAGCGAGCACAAGAGCGACGAGCAAGCCTATGGCCGCGAGGTGCTGAATCGATTCCTGACTCGTGTTTGGCGTCGCCCGATCACCACAGCGGAGGTCGATCCGTTCATGGCCCTGTTTGCGAAGAATCGTCCGGGGTTCGCGACCTTCGAAGATGCGATGGTGGAAGTGCTGGCGACTGCGCTGGCGACGCCGGAGTTCCTCTACCTGACTCAGCGCGTGCCAAGCCACGAGACGAAGTCCCTGGCGAAGATCAGCGAGCTTGAGTTTGCCAGTCGTCTCTCGGTGTTCCTGTGGTCCAGCATCCCAGACGACGCGTTGTTGAAAATCGCCGAGCAAGGCAAGCTCCGAGAGCCGACGGTCTTGGCGGCTCAGGTAAAGCGCATGCTGGCGGACCCGCGCGCGCGGAGGTTCTCACAGAACTTCGTCGAGCAATGGCTGGGCTTGGACAGGATGAACAGCGTCACTCACGTGACGGACAAGGCCCTGCGAGAAGCGATGGAGGAGGAACCCAGGGCCTTCTTTGATGAAGTCCTGAAGCAGAACCACAGCATCATGGATTTCATTCATTCCGACTACGCGGTGGTCAACGAACGCCTCGCCTCTCACTATCGGATCCCCAAGGTCTTTGGCCCGGACTTCCGCAAAGTGCCCGTCACTCCGCAGACCAATCGAGGAGGCCTCTTAACCAACGCGGTGATCATGACAATGAACTCCGATGGCAAGGAATCGCATCCTCTCAAACGCGGCGTTTGGATGCTGAAACACATCCTGAATGATCCGCCACCACCGCCACCGCCGAATGTCCCGCAAGTGGATCTGACGAACCCCGACATCCTGAAAATGACGGTGAAGGAACGCATCGCTGATCATCGGAACAAGGCAGCCTGCATCTCCTGTCACGCCAAGATCGACCCCTGGGGCATCGCGTTCGAGAACTACGATGCGCTCGGGGCCTACCGGACGCAGATCAAGAACCAACCGGTCGATGCGACCTCGGAGCTGTTCAATCACCAGACACTGGCTGGCATCGATGGGCTGAAGCGCTACCTGCTCACCGACCGACAAGATCAATTCGCGAGAGCCATGGTGCATAAGCTCACCGCCTATGCGCTTGGCCGCCCGCTGACGTTCGCCGACAGCGCGGACCTTGACAGCCTCACCGCAGAACTCCGACGCGGCAACGATGGCCTGGACGACCTGATCAACCTGATCGTCAGGAGCAACATCTTTAGCTCCAAGTAAGTATAGATAGGACACTCCATGAATCACAAATCCAACACCATGAATCGCCGAACGTTCCTTCGAGGCTCCGGCGTGGCGCTGGCGTTGCCGTGGCTGGAAACCTTCGCTGTGGGTGGTCGTGCCAAGGACGAGACCCCGAAGCGGTTCCTCAGCGTGTATCACCCTGACGGTGTCGGCTTACCGCTGAAGTCCGATCCTGCGTGGAAAGACTGGAGCTGGTTCCCACGCGGCGGCGAGAAGGACTTCGAGCTGACCAAGGTGCTCGATGTGCTCCAACCGTTGCGCAGTGACATCACAATTTATTCCGGCCTGTCGCATCCTGCGGCCAGAAGCGTGCACGGTCACTCCAATGCCGACCAGTATTTGACGGGTGCGCCCATTGGAGGTCAGGGTCCCTACAAGAACACGATTTCGCTGGATCAAGTGTATGCCGAGCACGCAGGCGACTTCACCCGCCATTCGTCGCTCGTCATGTCCACCAATGGCGGCGTCGGTGGTCCGCGTGGAGCCCAGACGCAGTCGTTCAACCGTGAAGGGCGTCCCATTCCCGCGATGAACAAACCCAAGGAGATCTTCGACCTTCTCTTTGTGACCAGCGGCAAAGACGCAGTCGATCGACTGGCGAGAAGCAAGAGCGCCCTTGACCTCCTGATTGACAATACTCGCGCGTTGGGCCGCCAACTCTCCAAGCATGATCAACAAACGCTCAGCCAGTATCTTGACGCCGTGCGCGATACGGAGCTGAAGCTGGAGAAGGCACAAAAGTGGATCAACACGCCCATCCCCCAGGTGGACACCAGCAACCTGCATCTGGATGCCGAGCCCAAGGAAGCCCGGCTCTATTTCCAGACCATGTATGAACTGATCTACCTCGCCTTCCTGAGTGACTCGACTCGCGTCGCGACCTTTCAGTTGGGCAGAGAGAACGGCGAAGGTCCGCACGACCTGCTGTCGTTAGCCGTCGGTCTCGGTGGTGCCCATGGCCTGACGCATGCGGTCAAGAGCCCCGGCGGCTGGCAGAACCTCGGCACCTACAATCGCTATCAGGCCGAGGAGTTCGGGCGCTTCGCGCAGAAGCTAAAGAACACTCCTGAGCCGAACGGCAAAGGCAACATGCTGGACAACACGCTTGCCATGCACGGCTCTGCCTCCAGCAGCTTCCACCTCTCACGCAACTATCCGCTCATCTCCGCTGGTGGGAAGAACCTCGGATTCACCAACGGCCGCTACCTCAAGTTCGGCAAAGGCAACGAAGACAATCAGGCCGGCGCAGGCATTGTCAGTGACGCTGGATGGACCGGCAAAATGGAGGTGGAAGAACTGCCGCTGGCAAAGCTCTTCGTGACCATCTTGCAGAGGCTCGGCGTCGAGAACGACTCGTTCGGCGGGGAGACCGGGACGTTGACGCGGGTTTGATGTGGGGTTGTAGTGCCCAGGCTAATAAACTGATGGACCTTGAGATGGAGACTGGGGAAAAAATGCCTTGTCCAGTCTGCGACCAACTCAGTCCTTTTATGATCACGAGGTGAAGCGCTGGCGGCACCTCAACTTCTGGCAGCTCCCCACTTACCTGAGCGCCCGGGTGCCGCGCATCCAGTGCTCAAGAACACAAGGTCAAACATGTCAGCACCTCTCCGCGCCACGTCCAAGGCCAACACGACCCGTCCCCCGAAAAAGCATTTTCCTATCAGACAGACGGCGCCGTAATTTTACGCCAGCACCGGCTTCACCACCTTGCCGAACACATCCGTCAGCCGGTAATGTCGGCCTTGGAACTTGAAGGTGAGCTTCGTGTGATCGATGCCGAGGCAGTGGAGGATGGTCGCGTGCAGATCGTGCACATCGACGGGATCGCGCGTGATGTTGTAGCTGAAGTCGTCGGTCTCGCCGTGCGTGATGCCACCCTTGATGCCTCCGCCGGCCATCCAGATGGTGAAGCAGCGGGGATGATGATCGCGTCCATAGTCGTCCTGCGTGAGCCTTCCCTGGCAATAGACGGTGCGGCCAAATTCGCCGCCCCATACGACAAGCGTATCATCGAGCAGACCACGCTGTTTTAGATCGGCCACGAGGGCTGCGCTTGGCTGGTCGGTGTCGCGGCATTGGCCTTCGATTTGCTTTGGGAGCTTCGTGTGCTGATCCCAGCCGCGATGGAAGAGCTGGATGAATCTCACACCGCGCTCGGCCATGCGACGTGCGAGAAGGCAGTTCGCCGCGAAGGTTCCCGGTGTGCGTGAGTCTGGACCGTAAAGGTCGAAGGTGCTGGCGGGTTCATTTGATACATCCGTCAGGTCAGGCACACTCGTTTGCATCCGATACGCCAGTTCATACTGCGCGATGCGTGTATTGATCTCAGGATCGTTGACCTCGGCAAACTCCATCTGGTTGAGCTTCACAAGATCGTCGAGCATCCGCCGCCGTGCACCCGCGTCAAAGCCGGGCGGGTTGGAAAGGAACAACACGGGATCGCCCTGCGAGCGGAACTTCACGCCTTGGTGCATCGTCGGGAGAAAGCCGCTGCCCCACAGTCGGTCGTAGAGCGGCTGGTCCATCGGATTGCCCGTGCCGTTCGACAGCAGCGCGACGAATGCGGGCAGGTCGTGGTTCTCAGTGCCGAGTCCGTAGCTGAGCCACGAGCCAATGCTCGGCCGTCCCGCGAGCTGGGCGCCTGTTTGGAAGAACGTGATCGCCGGATCGTGATTGATGGCCTCGGTGTGCATCGACTTGATGAAACACAACTCGTCAGCCACCCGCGCCGTATGTGGCATCAGTTCGCTCAGCCACGCGCCGCTCTTGCCATGCTGTGCAAACTTGAACCGCGATGGCGCGGTAGGGAAGCGGTCCTGCCCGGCCGTCATGCCCGTGAGCCGCTGGCCCTGGCGAATGGAGTTCGGCAGATCGGCTCCAAAGCGCGCGGCGAGTCCGGGCTTATGATCGAACAAATCCAGCTGCGAAGGTGCACCGGACTGGAAGAGATAAATGACCCGCTTTGCCTTCGCCGGAAGAGGCGTGCCGCCTGCCGCGCCCGCTGCCTCGTTCATCATCGAAGCCAGCGCCGCCGCACCGACGCCCGCCCGGCCGAAGAAGTGGCGACGGGTCACTTGAAGTGAGTGATCAACGAATGAGTTCATGGCTTACTGTTTCGTGACTGCTTCATCGAGATTCAAAATCAGCCCGCAAAGCGCGGCGAGGGCTGCGTGTTCGGCGGGGTCGAGTAGGTTGTCGGGGAGTGACTCACCCGTGGTGATGAGTGAGCGCGCGGAAACGGGGTCGCTGCGGAAGCGGGTCAGTTGCTGATCGTAATCAGCGAGCAGCACCTTCAGTTCTTGCGCCTTCGGTGCGCGATTGAGCACGAGGCGGAAAGCATGGCACACCCGGTCTTCACGGGTTTGCATCTCATGCATCACACGCTGGGCCAGCGCGCGGGCAGCTTCGACGAAAGTGATGTCGTTCATCAGCGCGAGCGCTTGTAGCGGCGTATCGGTCCGTGAGGGGCGCACGCAGCACATTTCGCGGCCCGGCGCGTCGAAGGCCGTCATCGTCGGGTGCGGGCTGGTGCGCTTCCAGAAGGTGTAGAGCCCGCGGCGGAAGACCTTGTCGCCGTGGTCCAACTCAAGGTCGGTGCCGCTGAGTTCCTTGCCGAGACCGGATGGTTGATAGGGTTTTACAGACGGGCCGCCGATGTTTTCCACCAGCAACCCGGCGGCTGCCAGCGCCTGATCACGCACCATCTCGGCGGAGAGACGAACGCGCGGCGCATGCGACAGCAAACGGTTCTCAGGGTCCTGACCGAGCGCGGCGGGCGTGATGCGCGACGACTGCCGGTAAGTGGCACTGGTGACCAGCAACTTCATCAAACGCTTCACATCCCAGTCACGCATGAATTCGGTGGCCAACCAGTCGAGCAGTTCGGGATGGCTCGGCGGTTCGCCTTGTGATCCAAAATCTTCCGCAGTCTTTACGAGACCAGTGCCGAAAAGCATCTGCCAGAGCTGGTTCACGGCGACGCGTGCGGTGAGCGGATTCTTTTCACTCACGAGCCACTGGGCAAAACCGAGCCGGTTCGCCTTCGCGTCAGCAGGCATCGGCGGCAGGCTCGCGGGCACGCCCGGGAACACGCGCTCGCCAGGTTGATCATACACACCGCGCTTTAGGATGTGCGCCTCACGCGGCACCTGCATCTCCTCCATGACCATCAGGGTTGGGATGGATTCGACAAAGGCAGCGCGTTGTTCACGCAGGGTGGTCAGCTCCGACTTCGCAACGCGCTGCGCCGGTTCAGCATGTTCGGTGAGGAAACAGGCGCGTATCTTCGTCGCTTGCAGATCCGTGCGTTTGCTGACAGGCAGCTTCGCAATCTCAGTCACGGATTCCGCTGCGGCGAGGATGGTTGACTCTTCGTCGGTGAGCGCGCGCGTATAGACGCGAACGTCACGCATTTGGCCTTGGAAACGATTCGCTGCTCCACCGCCAGTGCCAATGCGGAAGGGTTGTTTCGTTGCGAAGGTTTGGTTCAACTGATCCAGCTGCACGCGCAGCTTTTGCGGCTGGCCATTGATGAAAATCTTCACGCCCGCCGCCACGCGTGAGCCGTCATAGACGACCGTGATGTGCCGCCACTGATCTGGCGGGAGCTGCTCTTCCGTCTCGACACGCAGCGCGTCATCGAGCCATCTTTTCGTGAGGTGGAGCTGCACGCGGCCATCCTTCAAAAAGACGCGATAGCCTTCATCGATGGAGGCAAAGGCCGAGTCGCTCTGATCTTCCACCATTCGAGACAGGATGGCGCCGTCCTTGCCAGCGTGCGGCTTGATCCAGGCGGTGAACGAGAATTTGTCGAAGTAACCGAAGTCGCCCACATCGCCGCCATCGACGAAACGCTGACCTTCGAAGTCCTCCGTCTTGTCGAAACGCTTTTGCAATGATCGCGTGACCGTCCACGGCGACGTAGCGTCATCGACGAGCGTCTTTTCCCATGCCGACTGCGTGGCCGCGATCCCGGGCTCCAGCTTCGCGAGGTGCGCTTCCGCTTTCGTGATACGGTCGTTGAGCTGAGCTAGTTCGCGTTGCTGCGCTGTTGTCGGCGCGGGGATCCAGGGCACGCTGTTGCCGACCTTGATGGCCTTGCCCTTCTCCGGAACGTTGTTGAAGAAGGCGAAGAGCGAATAGAAATCGCGCTGCGTGAGCGGGTCGTATTTGTGATCATGGCAGCGCGCGCAGCCCATCGTGAGGCCCATCCAGACTGTGCAGGTGGTGTCCACGCGATCGACCACATACTCGACCGCGAACTCCTCGGGCACGATGCCGCCCTCGGCATTGCCACGGTGATTCCGATTGAACGCAGTGGCGATCTTCTGCGGAAGAGTCGCACCTGGCAAAAGATCACCGCCGATTTGCTCGATGGTGAATTGATCAAAAGGCATGTTCGCGTTGAAGGCGTCGATCACCCAGTCGCGCCAGCGCCACATCCATCGCTCACCGTCGCTCTGGTAGCCGCTCGTATCCGCGTAGCGCGCGGCATCCAGCCAGCGGATGGCCATGCGCTCGCCGAAGCGGGGACTCGCGAGCAGACGATCCACCAGAGCGGTGAAGGGCTCGGAGGTTTCCGAGGGAGCAGGAGGCAGGCCGGTCAGATCCAGCGTGACGCGTCTTTGCAAGGCAGCGGCATCCGCTTCGGGGGAAGGCGACAAGCCCTCGTGCTCGAGCTTCGCGAGAATGAAGTGATCCACCGCATTGCGCGGCCATGCGGAGTCTTTCACGGGAGCCAAGGCGGGGCGCTGCGGCGCAATGAATGACCAGTGCGCCTGCCATGAGGCGCCTTGAGCGACCCAGCGTTTCAGCAAATCGATCTGCTGCTTGGTGAGTTGTCTGCCGGAATCAAGCGGTGGCATTCTATCATCCGCATCGTCCGTCGTGATGCGGCGGATCAGTTCGCTCTGATCCAGCTTACCGGGTACGATGGTGAAGTGATCTTCATGTTTTGCCTTCGCACTGCTCTCCACATCCAGCCGCAGATCCGCTTTGCGGCGCGCCTTGTCCGGACCGTGGCAGAGGAAGCAGGTGTCGGAGAGGATGGGCCGGATGTCGCGATTGAACTCGATCTTGTCCTGCGCCCGCAGCAGGGAGGCAATACTGATGAATAGCAGGACAAGACGGTTCATGGCGGAAGAGACGGGAGAGGAGAGCCCAGAAGGGGGGCGGCGGGCAGGAAGTGAAACGTCGCCACCAGCGGAAGTTAACCAAGGAAAGCAAGATGCCCTCATCGGCAAAGTGGGGATCCGGTTGAACGTTTAGCAGCCATGCGCCTCCTGCTCCGTCCTCTTGGCGATTTTGCACCTGACTTGCTCGGCATCATTCGCTGCCGACTTCGAATGCCGCTGGGCCACGACACCACCGAAGATCGATGGTATGCTGGATGATGCAGCATGGAAAAACCCGCAACTGGTCACGGAGTTCACATCGTCAGCCCCCTCACACTCCGTCCCCTCCCCACGTCCTAGGCCAACCCGACCCGTCACCCGAAAAAGCAATTTCCTAGCAGTTGGTCCGTAGTGATGGGTGACTCATGCTTCCATCATATTCAGCCACTCATTTCAATCGCCGCAACTGGTTGCGAGTCGGCGGACTGGGCTGCTTGGGGCTCTCACTGCCACGCATGCTGCGGGCTGAGCCGTTGCGGAACAAAGATGCCTCTTTTGGCCGAGCCAAGAGCTGCATCATCCTCTTTCTAAGTGGTGGGCCATCGCAACATGAGACCTTTGACCCGAAGCCAGACGCCCCACTGGAGATTCGAGGTGACATCAAATCGATCCGCACCTCCGTGCCGGGTATTCATTTCTCCGAGACCCTGCCGCGCACAGCCAAGCTGATGCACCACCTTGCGGTGATCCGCTCGATGACCACGGGCATCAATGCGCACTCCACCAGCGGCTGCTTCATGCTCACCGGCTATGCTCCGACCAGCAAAGCGGAGAACGTTCCTCCAAGTGCCAATGACTGGCCCAGCATCGCATCTGTCATCGGAGCCCTGAAGCCGAGTGAGCGCTCCCCGCTTTCCGCAGTCGTGCTACCGGAGCGCATTGAGAATAACGGCAACATCATCTGGCCAGGCCAAAACGGCGGCTTTATGGGGGCGCCCTGGCATCCGCAACTCATCAAATGCAACCCGGCCGCAGAGCGTATGCGGATTGAGGGCATGTCTTTGGCAGAAGGCATGACGGATCTGCGCTTAACCGAGCGTGGTGACCTGCTGCATCAATTGGACGCCAACTTTCGCCGTTCTCTGATGAATCCACTCATGGAAGAAGCAGGTGCTATGCAGCATCGAGCTTTCGATTTGATTCACTCTGAATCCAGCCGCGCAGCGCTCGAAATCGAACGCGAACCCGCGATCGTGCGTGATCGCTACGGTCGTGGCAAATTTGGCCAAAGCGTGCTTCTGGCACGTCGGCTCGTCGAGGCGGGTGTGCGCCTGGTGCAGGTCAATTGGCCGCGCGAGCCGGGTGACGATAAAGAAGGCAGTCCACTCTGGGACACGCATCAGCGCAATGGTCCACGTGTGCGAGACGTGCTAGCTCCGCAATTTGACACTGCCTATGCCGCCCTGATCCAGGACCTTCAGTCGCGTGGTTTGCTCGATGAAACGCTCATCGTCGTCATGGGCGAGTTTGGCCGCTCTCCGATCATCAATAAAAGCGGTGGGCGAGATCATTGGGGCAGCGTCTTTTCTGTCGCCATGGCTGGTGCTGGCATTTCAGGTGGTCAAATCATCGGCGCCAGTGACAAAATCGGTGGTTACCCGGAAGACCGTCCCGTGCGTCCACCTGACCTTGCCGCCAGCATCTTTCACCTGCTTGGCGTAGCACCGAACCGTGAATTTCTCGATCCCGTGCAACGCCCGCGACCTGTTACCGATGGCGGCGTGCCTCTCAGAGAGTTGGTAGGCGTGTAAAATTCAGACTCAGTTTGAGTTGCCCCCCCTCACACCCCGTCTCCGCTCCACATCCAGGGCCAACTCGACCCGGTACCCGCAAAAGCCTTTTCCCAGCAGCCAGGAGCACGAATGAATAGCAGCAGGGAATTTCAACAGTCTGTTAGGCGGACAGTTCAAAGCCTTTGCGATACGTCTTCCTGATCAACGTATCCGCTTCGGGTGCGTTCGTGGCCTTCATGGCGGCGCTGTCCCATTCGATGAGTTTGCCGAGGCGGATCGGCAGCACGCCGGTTAGCAGCGCTTCGGTGTAGGGAGCGGCGTAAGCGAAGTTGGCCTTCGCATCCTCCGGTTTGCCTGCGAGGCAGGCGGCCACCCATTCTTCGCGGTGGCCTGGGCTGCGGGCGATGGTGTGCGGCGGCAGTTTGAAGCTCTGCATCTGACTTTCTGGAACGATGCGCGGTGTGCCGCACCAGCCGGGGGCGATGATGGAGCCGTTTTCGCCGAGGAAGAGGATGCCGTTGTCGCCGATTTTGCGTGAGGGGTCGAATCCGGGCGGTGGGGCGGGTAACTTACCGCCGTCATACCAGGTGAGTTTGATGGGGCCGCGATTGCCCTTCGCGGCGAAGTGCCAGGTCACAATGCTCCACAGCGGGAAGGAGTCCGCATTCGTCTCCGAGCACTCCGCCTCCACGGCGATCGGTGCGCCGAGATCGAGCGCATACCACGCGGGGTCGGCATTGTGCAACATCATGTCGCCCAGCGCCCCGCAGCCGTAGTCGAACCATCCGCGCCACTTTCGCGGCACATAGAGCGGGTGGTAATCATGCTCCGGGGCCGCGCCCTGCCATTGATTCCAATCGAGCGTCTCCGGCACGACCATCTTTTCGGTGGGGGGGGCTTGCCCTGCGAATCCCAGAACTTGCCGGGGCGATCCGACCACACATGTACCTCCTTCACCGCGCCGATGGCTCCGGCGTCGATCCATTCCTTCGTCAGTCGCAGACCTTCGCTCGCATGGCCGGTGTTGCCCATTTGCGTGACCACTTTCATTTCAGAGGCCACTTTTGCCATGATGCGGGTCTCCTCAATGGTGTGCGCCAGCGGCTTTTCGCAATACACATGCTTGCCCAGCTTCATCGCCGCGAGGGAGATGGGCGCGTGCCAATGATCCGGCGTGCCCACCATCACGGCGTCGAGGCCTTTTTCATTCGCTAGCATCTCGCGGTAGTCTTTGTAAAACGGCCTGCCTGGATAGGCCTTTGCCATCGTGGCCTCGTGCTTCTGCTCCACGTCACAAAGTGCTGCGATCTGCACATTGGCAAAGCTCGCGAGGTCACGCGTGACGCCGCCGCCTTGCCCGCCGATGCCCACGCAGCCGATGTTCAGCTTCTCCGAAGGCGCAGGCACACCGGGCGCACCGAGGACGTGACGCGGGATGATGTTAAAGCCGAGAAAGGCAGCGCCCGTCGCAATGAAGTCACGGCGGGAAGAAGTGGGCTTGAGGTGCTTTTTCATGAGGTGAGGAAGTCGTTGGAAAACGAAAGGCGCTGCACACTGAACGTGTCGCTGTTCGACTTTGTGCAAAGTCCCCGAATCTTCGTGGGGAAGGTCATGGCGGCACCCATCTGGATTTCTCGCCAGCACGTCTCCAGTTCAGAGGATACTACCACACTCCTTCTGCAGGCGGGCACTGCCAATAGATCATCGAGCCGTGGTCCATAGAGCGAACCGAGATCGAGCACAGGTGTTGGAAGCCATCAATGGCGGAGCG
>Ga0114966_10003208_pt1 | contig 14440 bp, 10 predicted proteins | sample M_130207_XF_Meta_FD_87029 | JGI IMG/M metagenome (GOLD analysis project Ga0114966, IMG submission 87029) | Freshwater microbial communities from Lake Montjoie, Canada to study carbon cycling - M_130207_XF_MetaG | ecosystem: Environmental > Aquatic > Freshwater > Lake | place: Lake Montjoie... | reverse complement strand
TGAGCGACACGGGTGACAAGGATGATTTCGCCAATAAGGTCCGGCTGGTCACGGGATCGTATGCGGCTTCGGCTGTGGTCCTGATTTTGGAATCCTGGATCACGAAGGCCAAGACAGGTGAACCACTGGACACCTTAACGCCACCCTCTGAATCTTATGACCGCGAAGAAGTAGTGGTATTGATCGGCCAATCTCCGCAGGGCAACATCACCCACCTGCTGCCCATCCACCGGCTCGGTAACGGCAAATTCTGGAACCTGGGTGATGCCGAAGACATGCCCGCCGACAGCTTCAGCGGACGGTTTGCCGGACTGCTGCCACCAAAGCCGGTGGACGAAAAGACCCGCCAGATGGGCAAGGTATTGCTTGAGGCGATGGGCGTGAAGGTGATGCCTTTGAAGGGCAGGTGATGCGCAGATATACCCGGCTGCATGCATACAATGTACCGAATTGCCGAGCCGATGACACCTTCGATTCCCGGCGCGCTGCTGTTAAAAACCGCGAATCTTAAGTACAGTGTCGTGAAGGTACACGTGGTTATTCGTCGGTGACAATATCCGGGGCTTGCAACAGCAACCGAGTGGCTCGCTGGCTGCGATGTGTTCTGCCATGTGCTGTGTGGATCCATCAAGACCAACGCTGCTAGTACAGGAATTTGTGTACCAGTCGAGATATCGAACAGCGGCACATCGGGGAAGAGCAGTACAGACTTCGTCGATTCAGTACATCGGTCATGTACCGCCGATACGGATGCAGGGAAGACGGATGAACATGCGGTGTACTATAGATAAAGCTCTGTCGTGTACGACGCTGGAAGACTGTACATAGCGATGGCATGGTGTAGTGGGGGTGACGTCACTCGATCCGTACTGAGTGGTGCGCGAGGTGCTTTTGAGGCTCATGAATGGCCGATTAGCTGGCAGCGGTTGTGCTTAACGAGTCGCAAAATCCCTGCGGTACCAGCGGGCTAGTACAAGCCTGAACTAGATTACACAGGCATGAAGTAGGCTGCTCATGGGTTCAACAGGCGTGCACGAATCCGGACTGCGTAGGGAGGCATTGAAGGCCTCGTCGTCGCACAAGATGTCTTGCCGGTGAGTTACTTTACCATCAAAATCTTGCCCTGCCTTCCATCGTGAATGCCTTGATGCTGTGACGGGCACATAGACGGGAACATAGATATGTAGATCAAAGGGTGAAGAGTCTCAAATTGAGCCAAACCAGCTCGCTAAGCAGGTCTTAGAACGACCGACAGAATTATGAACTCCGATTTTTGAGATGTCTTCGGGTGTCCATGTAATGCATTCAACAACAGTGAATAAATGAATGTTAGATCATGAGCGAATCCAGTTATGAATAGGTCCCAGATGTTGGGTGAAGAGTTTTTAGCGAGGTAAAGTATCACGCTGAAACGGAAAATTTCAGGTCCGGAATCGGGTGTTTCTAACCAGAGCAAATCATTGTGATTTCAACTCTGGAGCATCCAGTGATTCTTGATGGACGGTGGCTTGCCGCTGCCCCGATCTTTGGCAAAACATACATCAAAAAGCCGCCCCAAGTGGGTGTGCTTATCTATAACTTACAAACTGCGACACGTCCACCAGAAAACGGCCACGGGGCCGGGGATGATGGCTGGAGACTTTCCATGCGGAGGTTTCCAGAATAGCGAGTGGGCGAACAGGTGCGGACGCGAGTCCTATTCCTGTCGCCGCAGTGATCGGTTGAAAGCAGTCCCAGTCGCACCCGGCAGTGATAAAGCCAGGTGCGGTGAAGCGGGATGAAACGTCGTCATCTTGGGCAACGAGCCCTGGGATGAAGGCAGCACAGATGGAGCGGTTCAGGAACACCAAGGGTGTTGAATCGTCGTAAGGACAAGGCGGCGAAAACTCGTTGCTACAGGGCTATAAAGCTCAGGAGCACGCCGCAGCCAAAAAGGCACAGGGGTATATGCCCTCGGGAGTGTGTGATATCTCCCGGGATCACCGGCCGCCCCCGGCGAATGCACCCGGACCGTCTCCATCGTCAATCGCCCACTCGAAACGTGGTCACCTCCGTCGTCTCTCCAGGCGCAAGCCGGGAGCAGGATATCACCCGCATGAAGGCGGAGGGCAGGACGTCCGACCAAGCCAGTGCGCTTCTGTAATGGAAGCGAGATGCCGAATTCGGACGGGCAGCACGAAGACTTAACCAACTAAAAGTACATGATAACGAAATTATATATCGATCAATGGGAGGACGTGCCTTTCGAGCAATACGAAAGGGAAGTCTTTCAACTTCAACGGCGCATCTTCGGCTCATCGCAGCAAGGAAATCGCAAACAAACGCACCGCCTGCAAAAGCTGCTCCTGAGTAGCTTCGCAGCCCGATGCGTTGCAGTACGAAAAGTAGCAGAGATCAACACCGGCCATAAAACTGCCGGGGTTGATGGCGAGAGAAGGCTCACGGGTCCGCAAAAGCTGCGGCTGGCAAACAGTCTGGATGTACATCAGGACATCCTGCCAGTACGCCGCGTCAGGATCCCCAAGCCTGGCAAAAGCGAGCAACGACCGCTTGGAATCCCCGCCATGAAGGATCGAGCATTGCAGGCGCTTATAGCGCTGGCACTCGAACCTGAGTGGGAGGCCCGGTTCACTCCGGGCATGCATGGATTCCGCAAAGGTCACCGCGCTCACGATGCCATCGACATCATCCGCTCGAGCATTCAATTTTCGCCGAAATGGGTTCTGGACGCCGACATCGAGAAATTCTTTGATCGTGTGGACCACAAGGCCCTGCTGGCGAAGATCGACACATTCACGACACTGGAACAGGCCCTGCGCCGGATTCTGAAATCGGGATGGATGGAGGGGGGAGTCAAATTCGCCACCCGCGAAGGAACTCCGCAAGGAGGTCCTCTGTCCCCCTTGCTCGCCAACATCGCTCTCTGCGGACTCGAAACAGACCTGACCGAACACTTCCAACAAGGAACAACTAGGAATGCCAAAAGGCCAAAACGGATGCCCGTACTGGTCATGTATGCCGACGACTTCGTAGTCCTGCATAAGGACCGCGAGATCGTCATCGAGTGCCGGGAATTCATCTCGGCCTGGCTGGTCAAAATGGGGCTGAACCTTCACCCCGACAAGACCCGCATCACGCATACGCTGGACGTCGAAACAGGAAGCTCCGGCTTCACTTTCCTCGGCCATCGCATTCAACAGTTCCACACCGGCAAGTACGCTGTGAAAGCAGCATTCAAACAGGTCTTCACCCTGATCAGTCCCGCACCTGAAGCACAGGCGCGCGTTTACCAGCGGATAGCCACAGTCATCGACACGATGCTCCGTGGCAGTCCCGACCGAAACGCCACCCAATGTGCCGAGGAGGTTTTGATACCTCGACTCAATAGGACAATCTGGGGTTGGTCCAAATACTTTCAACATTGCAACGCGAAGCACAGTTTTAGCCACCTGGACAACCGGGTCTGGTGGAAGCTGTGGAAGGCTCTCAGACGCAGGCACAAAAAGCGGGGTCGTACATGGACAGTGAAAAACTACCTCAAAATGCCCGATGGGAAGTGGCGGTTCAACTGCCCCTCCAGCAGGGATGATCAAGAGGTACAAGTGATGCGCTTGTTCGCCGAGACCCCGATCCTCAAACACATACAGCTCCGCAAAGGCAAGTCGTACTTCGATGGCGACTGGGCCTACTGGGGGACACGGCTGGAAAAATACCCCTCCGTCCCGTTAGAGCTGACAAGGCTTCTCAAACGACAGCGCGGCAATTGCCATCACTGACACGCCCGGTTTACCCGACAGGACAAACTGCAAGTTTGTTCCGAATGGGTGGATGTGGGAGACAAGAAGAAGTCTGTTCAGAGGCTTGTGCACCTGGATTGCGACTCCCCAATGCGAAGCTCGAACAGTGAGGCAGGAATGCCCGCTGTTGACGCTGCTAGAAGCCTGGTGCGCTGAGAGGCGCCCGCCGGGTTAAAGGGCCAGGGTTGTCCGTGAGGACAGCCTTGGGCCACCTCAAACAAACCACGGTGATGGCGGGGGAAGTCCCTCCGTCGTCATCATTCACTTTCCGTGCATTTCAAGCAGCGCGATGCGGCCCGGCGTTTGCCTGGTCACCGCAATAGCAAACCCGGTCCGGCGCAGTGCCGGTCAGGGTTTTGCATGCCTGGAAACATCCAAATAACAAACAGCCCCAAATCCTATGATTCAGAAAACTGACATTCAGCAAAATATAACAACGCCCTCAACACCCTCACATAATCCTATGAAAACCACCACGCCAAACTATCAACCATCAGACACTCAACCTGCGGATTTAGTCCCGCTCCAGTACGCTGCAAAACATTTCCAAATCAAGGAGGTCACGCTTCGCAGTTGGTGCAAAAAGGGAAAAATTCCATGGGAGAGCCGCATGCAAGGCGATAAGGCAAGACGCTTTGTACGCATGTCGGATGTCCATGCCTTTTTGGCAAAAAAGACTCCTATCATGACAACGGCAGATCCAGTGCAGCCTGATGTTGTGTCACAAATGGAGCAACCTCATGCCGTCGCAGGAGAGGCCATGATCTCGCCAGAAAGTAGTGGGCGCAGTACATGTCCGGCGGATCGTTCTCCACCTCATAGTGCACAAAGTACGCAACAGGCATCTGTACTAACAGAAGCTGCATTGCCTAATTCGGGCACGACGAGTGACTGCAAACCGAACAAAGCAATCGAGCCTGAGTCCACTCCATGTACGCAGAATGCTAGCGGCAAAACAGAGGCATCGCCAGCCGTCAACGTGTCCCAAGCAAAAGCAGGTGCGAAGACGTCATCCAAGATGCCGGTGGCTAAATCCAAATCCAGAAAACCAAAACCTTCATGGCTCCTCGCGCGTCACGCTCGTCACGCGAAAGACTGGATGCGAAAGCTTGGGCCCGATGATCTCCAGAAGATCGCCGCGTGGATCAAACAGCGTGTCGCGAACAAGTTTGCATTGAGCACCAACCCAGCTCCAACCAAGCAACCAACCCCAGCATCATGAACCCAGCATCCCACTCCTCATTGACCGTTCAAAAGCATACCATGGAGCCTCTGCGTTGGCTCCGCGTGGAGGAAGCCGTGCGCACACGTGGCATCTCCCGCAGCCTCCTGTACGAGTTCATTCGCGACGGCAAAGTTAAATCGTCGCTCTTGCGGAAAAAGGGCAACGTGCGTGGCATTCGGCTCATCAGTGCCGAGAGTTTGGATGCCTACATCGAGGCCCATGTGCTGCCATGGCATCCAGAGACCAAAGGAACAGAGGCGGCAGACAACGGCCCCGACGGCTGAGGTGGCGGCGTGGGCATGGGATGGCTATTCGGCCGCTGAGTCCATGCTTTAGCCGCCGCGATACCTTCCAGTCCAAATCACGCTATTACGGAACGAGTTGTCTATGCAGGCTTCCTCTTCTTTGACGCGACCCTCGCCGGGATGCCTGGAACGGTATCTACGGCCCGCTTCAGCGCTTCAATTTCCGCGTGTGTGTAGCGGGTATTCGTCGCTGTGTCCGCATGCCCGACTAGCTTCATGCGGGTCTCCTGTGTCACTCCGCCATTGAACATGGAAGAGTTGAAGGTGTGGCGCAGGCTGTGGAAACTCCTGGCGTGTGAGGATCGCCCTACTGACCCTTTCACATGCTCGCGGGTTTTACCTCTTGATACCCCAGCACTCATCATAATGTCGATGAAGCGTGCAGACAATCCCTTGTTCCCCGCGACACTCAGACGCGCCAATGTGGGAAACGCAGGTGCGTCTGCATCCGCCGAGAGTTTATGGTTCTCGAAGTAGCGGTTTAGTTCGGCATGCATTGGTAGGACAACTTCGGCTTTCCGCCCTCGCCTGCTGGACTTCTGTGGGATGAATCGAATCAGTCCTGTATGAAGGTCGATGCCGCCGCATTTGAGCGTCGCTGCATCGCCAAGACGCATTCCGCCAAATGCGCCAAGCAGAATGATCCCTTGCCAGTCTTTGGTCGGCGAAGCTCTCAGCAACTTCCCAATTTCTGTGAACGTGAACGGTTTGCGTTCGGTAGAGTCGTCCTCGGTCAGCGCATTGAGGTTCTCGGCGGGCGACCGCTGAATGATGCCCTCTTTCGCGGCGGCGAGCATCGCGCCGTGAATGTCCTTGATATAGTGGTTAGTCGTGTTCGCCGTCCTGCCTTCGCTTGCGAGTTTGTCTCTGAATACCCGAACCTTCGACAAGGTGAGTGTGTCCAGTGGCATGTCGGAATCGTCACCAAGGTGCCTAATGAATGCGTGCACGCTCGTCCGGTAACGCGCCATCGTCGCGGGTTTTGCTCCCGTCGACTTCATGGCCAGCCATTCATTCAGCCATCCTCTGATTGTCTTTTCCGCAGGCAGCGTCTCACCGGTGCTCGCTTCGATCAGCCGACGCAGGTAATCGCGCCCAAGTTCGGCGGTAAGGCGCTTTTGTGCCGCCTTTTGTCCGGCCTCATTGAGGATGGCCAGGATGCGCCTAGATCCCTCATCGCCGGCACCTGCCTCCCTCAAAGCGGCGTCCTCCATCGCCGCAGCTGCCTTTTTCGCCTCCCGCTCGGTAGTGGATTTTGTGACTTTCTTGACCAGTTTCCATGCACGTCTGCCGACTGCGTTCGCGAGCGGGATTCTGAACGCGGCGTAGAAGTATTGAGAATTTGGGCGTTTGAAGACGCTGGCCATGTGGGAACATTGTGGGAACATCCACGGCTGTCCAGAGCAATCCATGGATGTACATGCTCATTGAGAATGAGCGTAATACGTTGATCGTCAATGGTCAAGATGGAATCGAGGGTTCGATCCCCTCCCTGCGTACCATTTTACCGCAATGATGCATGTGGTAGTGACTGAAACTTCATGGACTGCGGTAGCGTTAATCGCCGCGCATGAATTCACCGCTCCTTCTTTCCGCCGCCTGTCTCTTCACCAACGCCGTCTTTGCCGGTGACTGGAATCAATGGCGCGGACCGGATCGCAACGGCGTTTCACAGGATACCAGCCCGATTGCGGATGTGTTTCCCGCAGAAGGACTGAAAAAACTCTGGGAGAGCGAATTCATCCCCAGCAACGAATATGGTGGTCATGGCAGCCCGGTGGTGAGCGGTGAGCGTGTCTTCCTCAGCGTCGTGTGGCATGAGCGTGTGTCCTCTGAAACACGCGAGATCGACACTGAGGTCATGCAGACGCTGAACCATCGTGGCACTTCGCCAGAACTGGCGAAAAAACTCGAAGAGACACGCCTGAACCTGCCGAAATTGCGTGGCGAGAAATTTGACGAATGGGTCACGCAGTGGCGGAAGGATAACCTCAACGAGAAAGAGGAGATCAATATCGGTTCCTGGGTCACTTCGCGTTTCAAGGCTGGCAAAGCCGCTATTGGCCTCGAATGGCTCGAAAAAATGTCGAGCCGTCAGGGCAAGCCCTTCCCCAATGCCGCAGCCTTCACAAAGTGGCTCGATGACGAAGGTTTTCCGCCGGATGTGAAGGAAAAGATGGTCGCTGTCGTGCCGAACACCGTGAAGGTCGCACAGGATGTGATCCTTTGCCTTGATCTGAACACCGGAAAGCAGGTTTGGAAGTTTTCCAAGCCAGGCAAGCCAAGTGGGCGCCAGTCCTCAAGCACTTGCTGCGTCGTCGATGGCAAAGTCTATGCCGCATGCAGCAACGATCTCATCTGTGTGAACGAAACCGATGGCAAACTCGTCTGGGCCTCACCGATGCCATCCGCAGGTCCAGGCGCGTCGCCGTTGGTCATGGGTGAGCGTGTTTACATGGCTGCAGGCAAGGCCTGTGCTTTCTCGAAAGCCGATGGCAAGCTGTTGTGGGAGCAGAAAGACGCCAAGGCCAGCATCGCCAGCCCGACGTGGTGGCAGCCTGCCAGCGGCAAGCCTGTGCTCGTCATCAATGGCAACAATGCACTCTACGGCCTCGATCCTGACACCGGCAGTATGCAATGGACCGCTGAAGGTGGTAGCCAAAGCACCCCTGTGGCTAGTGGCGATTGGCTCGTGCTTTACAGCGGAACTGAAGGAGTCGGCCTTCGCGCCTACCAGATGCAGGCTGATGGCAAACCCAAGGCGGCGTGGTCACACTTCTGGGTCACGCGCCGTTATACCGGCAGCCCCATCATTCACGATGGCAATGTCTATCTCTGCTGCGGTGAGAAGCATCAGTGCATCGATCTCGCCACGGGCGCGGAGAAATGGGTGGTGAATGAAGTCAACAGCACCATCACCTCCCCGCTGCTCGCAGATGGCAAACTGCTCGTCTATGAGAACAACGGCACGCATGTACGCATGGTGAAAGCCACCAACGCAGCCTATGAGCAGCTTGGCCGTGCCAAAACCGACGCCATGGGCTGTTCTTCACCCGCCATCGCGAATGGCAGGCTCATCGTGCGACAGAAGGACAAGCTCGTGTGCTTTGATCTCCGGCCGGTGAAGTGAGTCAGCGCCGTTCGAGCGTGGAACCCGCAATGGTGAGTGAATCTGAAGACGTTCCCTGCTTAACCATTCCCAAGCCGATCGTTCTTCCTGTCACTGGATGTTTCGTAACGCTGGTGACTTTGCCAACGGCTTTCTCAAAACAAATCTCGTCTCCTGCACGCACCTCAGCTTCCGACTCGAAGGCAATCAACTCCCGCGGCATTTTCCCAGTCGTTTTGATGCGTGAAAGCACCTCCTGGCCGATGTAGCAGCCTTTGGCGAAATCCATCGCTTGTTCTTGGATGCCAGCCTCCGGTGGAAATGTCTCCGCGCTCAATTCATTCGGCCAGCGCGGAACTTTTTGCAGGATGCGCCACGTTTCGAGATCGTCATCACTGAGCAAATGGCATGCCGGGGCATACGCCGTTCCGGCAGGCAGCCATAAATCTGTACCAGCGATGCCAAATCGTGTCGAACGCAGGGAGTAAGACGGACACTCCTGTCCGTCGATGCCGCGGTCCCGACAGACAGGAGTGCCTGTCGTACTTCCCCAGACATGCCAGAGCTGCCATTCGTCCGTCACATCGGTCAATTCGGCGTCATCGGCCACGATGTAGCGTTCCAGGCGCATGCCGAGCGTTTCGCGCAAGCCGGGTTCGGCATCGAGAAACAGCGCATCATCTGTCGCATGAATGAACACATCGCCCGCGATGCGGCCTTTCACATCCGTCACACACGCATACAGCGTCTCGTCTGCCTTGGCGCGGCGCACATCATTCGTGACCTGACCGTTAAGGTAGCGCACACGGTCACCGCCGGTGAGGCGGAACTTGGTGCGTGACGACAGGTTTACGGCGGCTCCATGGGTGCTGATGGCTTGAAATACTTCGGCGGTCATGGGGCATGAATGCGCGGATGCAACGACGTGGCAAGCCGCCAAAGCGTACGGATCGTTTGACTCGTCACTCTGTGCGCGTATTTGCCTCAACTATGCGCTCTCCTTTCCTCATTCTCGTTGCTGCCGTTTTCGCCGCGTTGATCCCGCAGGCCGGTGCTCAGGCTCCAGCGGCAGCACCGGCCGCCAAAGTCCGTGTTGTCACCCGCAACCTCGAACCCTTCTCGTTTGATAAAGAAGGCCGCCGTGTCGGCTATGCTGCGGAACTGTGGGACCAGCTCGCCCGTGAGACAGGCGTGGAATACGAAGTGCAGGTGGTCAAGACCGCGCAGGAAATCATCGATGCATTGAAGGCCAAAACGGCCGATGTCGGCGTTGGTGCCATCAGTGTGACGGCCAAGCGTGAAGAGATCATCGACTTCACTCAGCCCTTCTATGAATCGGGCCTTCAAGTGCTCGTTTCCGGCGGCAGTGGCAGTTTTGCGGACAACATTTTCTCTCTCATTGGTAATCTGTTCAATCTGGAGCTGATCGGTGCCTTTCTGCTGCTTATGGTGACGATGTTCATCATCTCGCACCTTGTTTGGCGCTACGAACACAAGGTCAATGGCGACCAATGGCCTGAAGATTATAAGGCAGGCATGTGGGAGTCGTTCTGGTGGACGATCAGCACGCTGCTCGTCGGCGGCGCGGATAACAAAGGTCCTGTTGGCGTCGGCGGACGCATCGTGGCTGTCGTTTGGATGCTGCTGAGCATCGTGCTTGTATCCTTACTCACAGCCTCCTTCACCACCACGCTGACCATCAACACCCTCAAAGGCGACATCAACGGTCCTGGCGATCTACCCGGCCGCAAAGTCGCCACCGTCAAAGGCAGCACCACGGAAACGTGGCTTAATGCCAAGGGTGCCAAGGTGGTGCCCTTCGCCACGCCAACAGAGTGTGTGTTGGCGCTCAAGAATGATGATGTGGCCGCCGTGGTCTATGACGCGCCAGTGCTGCAATACGAAGCCGGCAAACTCAACGACGAAAAGCTGCAGATGGTCGGACCTGTGTTCGAGCGTCAGAACTACGCCTTCGCCCTTCAGCAGGACAGCACTTTGCGCGAACGTCTCAATCAGGCTTTGCTCAAGCTCTCGGAGCAAGGTGTCGGCAATGAATTGCGGAAGAAGTACTTTGGTGAGGGCCAGTAAGCGGGCGGCGTTCCGCTTGAATCATGTCCGTTGCCCCGACTCCACCTCCCAGCATTCTCGCTACGATAGCGGGTGTGTTCCGCCAGAATCGTGCGTCATGTTTTGTGCTGAACGTGTTCGCGGTGAGCTTGGTGGTTAGTTATTATCAAATTCCAGCGCTGGCTGGCTTCTGGGAGTCGGTGGGAGACTTCAAAACGCACTGGTCGTTCGTCTTCTCCTGCGTCTCCACGATGTTTGCCGCAGCGATCATGCCCACCTTCATCCAGATGGCGATGGGCACGCTTCCGGCGGATGGAAGATGGAAACGTCTCGCTCTGCTCATGCTGTTCTGGGGCTATCGCGGCATGGAGATTGATTTGTTTTACCGCTTCCAGAGCTGGCTGTTCGGCCATGGCAATGATGCGCGAACGCTCATCATCAAAGTTTTCGTCGATCAGTTCGTCGTGAGCCCGATCTGGTTCGTGCCTACTTACGTCATCGCCCTGCGTTGGGTAGAGATGGGAGGTTCGTGGTCGCGCACGCGGCCCACGCTCAACCGCGAGTTCTGGACACGCACCTGCCCCACGGTGCTTATCACCAACTGGCTCGTCTGGATCCCCGCCCTCGCTCTCGTTTACAGCCTTCCCGCCGCCCTACAGTTTCCACTGTTCTCGGTGGTCATGTGCTTCTTCATCCTTGTCGTGACGGTGATGACGAAAGGTAAATAATAGAGCTACCGCCAAAACTTCTCCACCGCCGCCACGAGGCCAGGAATGCTGTGGTCCTTGGCTTCGATATCAACGTTGAGGCCGTGCTCTTTGATGGCGGTGCTGGTGACGGGGCCGATGCTGGCGATTTTGATGCCTTCCGGTAGGGCGACTTTGAGATTGAGGAAGTGTTCGACCGTTGAAGCGCTGGTGAAGGTGATCATGTCCGCGCCTTCGGCTTTCAGGCGGGCGAGGGCTTCGAGATTGTCCTCGGTTTCGGCGACAGTGCGATAGGCGAGACCTTCATCGACGATGGCGCCCATGCCGGTAAGTTCGTTGGCGATGACTTCGCGGGTCTCCTCGGCGCGCACCCAGAGCACGTTCACGTTTTCCATGTTCTGATGGTCCTTGAAGGCTTTGACGAGGCCTTCGGCGACGAAGTTCTTGTCAGGCATCAGATCGACGGCCAGATGGCGTGCTTTCACTCGCTCTGCCGTGCTGGGCCCAACGCAGGCAATGCGTACGCCACCAATGCTGCGGGCATCGTTGTAGAGCTTGTCAAACATGGTGAAAAATGCATCGACGCCATTCGGGCTGGTGAAGATGATCCAGTCGTAGGTGTGGCAGTCCTGCACCAGTTCGCCAAAGAGCATGGGGTTCTGCGGCTCCACGATTTTGATGGTGGGCAACTCAATGACATCGGCACCAAGCAGCGTGAGCTGCTTGCTGAGTCCGCTGGCTTGTTGCCGCGTGCGGGTAACGACGATCTTCTTGCCAAAGAGCGGACGGTTTTCAAACCAGTTCAATTTATCGCGTTCGGTGACGACATCGCCAATGACGGCGACAGCGGGCGCTTTGAAGCCTGCGGCTTTGACTTTGGCGGCGATGTCGCTCAGCGTGCCGACGAGCGTCTGCTGGTGCGTGTGCGTGGCCCAGCGCACGAGAGCAACAGGCGTTTCCGGCTTGGCGCCATGCTTCAAGAACTGCTGGGTGATCTCGTCGATGCGCTCCACGCCCATGAGGAAAACCTTGGTGCCGTCTGCCTGCGCGATCTTGGCATAATTGAGCGAGGTGTCGGGTTTCGTTGGGTCTTCGTGGCCAGTGAAGATGGTGAGTTGGGATGCATGCGAGCGATGCGTGACCGGAATGCCTGCATACGCCGGTCCTGCGATGGCGGAGGTGATGCCGGGGACGATTTCGAACTTCACGCCCGCTTCATAAAGCTCGGCCGCTTCTTCAGCACCACGTCCGAAGAGCACGGGATCGCCGCCCTTCAAGCGCGTGACCGTTTTGCCCTCTTTGGCGAGTTTGACGATCAGCGCATTGATCTCTTCCTGAGGAAGCGTGTGATCACCGGCTTTTTTGCCGACGTAGATGCGGTGCGTGCCGGGCTTGGCGTAGCGTAGGTGCTCGGGGTTGCAGAGGTAGTCGTACACGAGCACGTCAGCGGCCTCGATGCATTCTTTGCCCTTGAGCGTGAGAAGTCCGGGATCGCCGGGTCCGGCGCCGACGAGGTAACAAATGCCAGGGGAGGTTTTCTTGGAGGCCATGATGGGAAGGGGGCCGCCAAAGTGTCGAGACTGCGGGTCATGGCAAGGGCAGGCATGGAGCGCCGACGAATCGTCGGCATAGGAATCTCTTTTGCCGACGAATCGTCGGCGCTCCATAGTCGGCCATGCCTCCGATCACTGTCCACGTCCCAGCTGCCTGCGCTCCCGCTGAACCGACGCTGCTGGCGATTTCGGGCGGGCGTGACTCAGTGGCGCTACTACACCTGCTGCGGGAGGCGGGATTCACGAACCTGATCCTCTGCCACCTCAATCACGGCCTGCGGGGCGACGAATCCGATGGTGATGCGATGTTTGTGCGGCGTCTGGCAAAGAAATACGATCTGAAGTGCGAGATAGAGGCTGCGCATGTCGCTGCGCTGGCGAAGGAGCGAAAGATTTCGGTCGAAACAGCCGCCCGCGAGGCAAGGCATGCGTTTCTGCTGCGCATGGCGGAGAAACATGACATCTGGGTCGTGATGTTGGCGCATCACGCCGAAGATCAGGCGGAGACGATCCTCGCCAATCTCTGCCGTGGCAGCGGTTTGGCTGGTATGGCGGGCATGCATGCCGTGCAGCGTCTTGATTCGGGTCTGCACCTCGTGCGTCCACTGTTGCAGGTGCGCCGCAGCGAGATCGACGCGTATCTCAAATCAAAGCGCCTCAAATTTCGTGAGGATTCGAGCAACACCTCGCCCAAACACCGCCGCAATCGGTTGCGGCATGAGGCGCTGCCGTTGTTGAATCAAATTTTCGCCCGCGACGTGACGCCGCAGTTTTTGCGGCTCGGATCTTTGGCGGAGCAGGATGATGACTGCCTGCAGCGTCAGGCTTTTGCGTTTTTAACCGCACCACAGCACGTGAATGAGGATCGCTCGCTATCGATCACACCAGAGCTTCTGGCGCTGCATCCTGCGGTGCTCTCACGCGTGTTTGCGCTGTGGTTCCGTGAAGTGATGGAACTGCCCGGCATTGAGCATGGTGACATCGAGGCTGCCATGGCGATGCTCGCACCCAAGGGTGCGGCCAAGATCAACCTGCCGCATGACCTTCACCTGCGTCGGAAGGCAAAGCGTCTGTGGGTGGAGTGATCAGCCTTCCAGCGTGTTGATGAACAGGCCGCTGCGCAGCTTCGGCTCAAACCAGGTACTCTTCGGCGGCATGATCTGACCGACGTCGGAGATGGCCATGAGTTGATCGACCGTGGTCGGGAACATCGAGAAGGCGACGCTGAAGTCGCGGCTGTTCACGAGTTTTTCGAGTTCGGCGGTACCACGGATGCCGCCGATGAAGTCGATGCGCTTGCTGGTGCGCGGGTCGTCGATGCCGAGCACGGGTTTGAGCACACGGTCCTGCAGGATGCTGACGTCGAGCTGGTCGATAGGGCTGGCGTCTTTGGCGGCTTCCCAAGTCAGTTCATACCACTGGTCCTTGAGATACATGCAGCACTGACCGGGTTTGGTCGGTGATTTGAGCGTGGTGGTCTTCAGGGTAAAGATCTCGCCGATCTTCTTGAGGAACTCTTCGCGGTCATTGCAGTTCAGATCCTTCACTGCGCGGTTGTAGGGCAGGATTTTGAGTTCGTTGCCGGGGAAGAGCACGCTGAGGAACCAGTTGTAGTTTTCCTCGCCGGTGTGGTTGGGATTGGCCTCGCGGCGCAGTTTGCTGACGCGGAAGGCGCTG
>Ga0114966_10003207_pt1 | contig 14448 bp, 13 predicted proteins | sample M_130207_XF_Meta_FD_87029 | JGI IMG/M metagenome (GOLD analysis project Ga0114966, IMG submission 87029) | Freshwater microbial communities from Lake Montjoie, Canada to study carbon cycling - M_130207_XF_MetaG | ecosystem: Environmental > Aquatic > Freshwater > Lake | place: Lake Montjoie... | reverse complement strand
CAAACTCGACATCATCATCGACCAGGGGCCGAACGCGCGGAGCATCCCGCTCAATCTCCCGCGCTTCACGCTCATCGGCGCGACCACCCGCGCCGGCATGCTCAGCGCGCCGCTGCGCACGCGCTTCGGGATGAACTGCCGGCTCGACTACTACACGGCGGAGGAGTTGCAAAAGATCGTCCAGCGCAGCGCCGGGCTCATCGGCCTGCCGATCGACGAAGCCGGCGCGCTGGAAATCGCCGCCCGCAGCCGCGGCACCCCGCGCATCGCGAACAATCTGCTCCGCTGGGTGCGCGACTTTGCCCAGGTCCGCGCCGGCAACCGCGTGAACCGCGACGTGGCCGACCAGGCGCTGACCATGCTCGACATCGACGCCGACGGTTTCGACGAAATGGACAAGCGCCTCCTCGAAGCGCTGATCCACAAATTTGGCGGCGGGCCGGTCGGGCTGAACTCGCTCGCCGTGGCCGTGGGCGACGATGCCGGCACGCTCGAAGACGTGCATGAGCCCTACCTCATCATGCAGGGCTACATCAAACGCACCCCGCAAGGCCGCGTGGCCATGCCCCTGGCGTACAAAAAGCTCGGCGTCGCGATACCGAAGCGTGAGGGGGATTTGTTTGGAGGGTAAACGCCCCGGAAGGGTTCGGTCGTGCGGCGGGATCAGGGAGGCGGGCGCGATTGCTTCGAGTGGGGTAAACCATTTCAAAAACGTGTCATCCCGAGTGACCGAACAGGCGAGCGCGATGTGGGGAGCGGGATGAACCGGGGAGCGGAGGCAGAAGAGCGCCGGCGAAGGACCCGGTAGCGCAGGCGTCTTCGCCTGCCGTATCGCATGCGTCCCGCTTGCCCCAGCGCCGCTGCGAGCAGGAGCCACGCGCGTTTTGCCGCCGCGCGAGAGCAGGCGATACGGCAAGCCGGAGAGCCTCGCGCTACGGACGTCACCGGCGACTCCACGGGGGCCTTCGACCCCGCTCTGGCCGACCCCGCTTTTTCCCCAGCGCTACACGCCGCGCATGCTGCGGATGGCGGCGGCGGGGTCGGGTGCGCCGAAGACGGAGGTGCCGGCGACAAGGGTGTCGGCCCCGTTTTCGATGGCGAGGGGAGCGGTGGTGGTGGTGATGCCGCCGTCCACCTGGATGCGGTAGCCGAGGCCGAGCCGGGCGCGGGCTTCGGCAGCGGCGCGGACTTTGGGCATCATTTCGTGCATGAAAGATTGGCCACCGAAGCCGGGGACGACGGTCATGACGAGGAGGAGATCGATCTGTCCGAGGAAGGGAACGAGCGCCTCGAAGGGCGTGGCGGGACGAAGAGCGAGACCGCAGCCGCAGCCGGCGGCACGGATGGCGGCGAGGGTTTGCGCGACATCGTGCCGGCCTTCGACGTGGACGGTGATCTGGCGCGCGGCTTTCGCGAAGCGGGGAAAGTAGTGATCGGGCCGCTCGATCATGAGATGCACATCGAGCGGCACGGTGGCGACACGCGCGGCGGCGTCCACCAAGGCGGGCCCGAAGGAAATGTTGTCCACGAAATGGCCGTCCATGACATCGCAGTGCAGCCAGTCGGCTCCGGCGGCTTCGGCGCGGCGGACTTCGTGATGGAGCTGGCCGAAGTCGCAAGCGAGGAGCGAGGGCGCGACGAGGATGGTCGGGGTGGGCATGGAAAAAAGGCGGTGGTGACGGAGGCCGGAGGCTTCAGTGGGCAGTATTCAGCATCCGCCGCGGCATTGCCCGACCGCTGAATACTCCCAACTGAAGACTGAACGTCCCCGCCGCCAATGCGTCCGGCATCTCACGGCAAGCCGCCGCCGGGCAACTCGACCGGCGGCGGCTCCGGCGCGGCGCTGCGGTGGGCGATGTAGGCCCACGTGCCGAGGGCAAAACCCGCGACGAGCAGCGCGCAGACAATCATCCGCGCGCGTGCAGGCTCGGGCGCCGCGGCGGACATCGGCGTTTACTCGACGAGCGTGTCGATCTTCTCGGCGACCTCGAAGTCGAGATCGGTGACGCCGCCTTCGCTGTGCGTGGAAAGCATGATCCGCACTTTGCCTTCACGGATATCGATGTCGGGACAGTGATCGTCCTCCTCGGCGATCTCGGCCACGCCGTTCACGAATTCGATGCCCTGCGAAAAATCGTCGAACTCAAAAGTGCGCTCGATGTGCTTCTTGTCGTGGTCCCACTCGGGAAGTTTTTTGAGCCAGTCTTTGATGTCTTTCGCGTTGAGTAGGTCAGCCATGGAATAGGGTGTATGAGGTTTGGGCGGGGAGAAGTAGCAGCCGCGTTCGGCAATTCAAACGGAATCTCGCAATCATTTCGCGCCGAACATCGGCCTTGCCGTCGCGGAGGTCGCGGCGGTAAAAGTGCGCCCCCAATTTCACCGAACCAAACCTCCGTACCACACACATCCCTATGGGCAAAATCTACAGCAACATCGTCGAAACCATCGGCCACACGCCGCTCGTGAAGCTCAATAAAGTGACCGCCGGACTGGAGGCGACGATTGCGCTCAAGTGCGAGTTTTTCAACCCCCTCGGCTCCGTCAAGGACCGCATCGGCAGGGCCATGATCGAGGACGCGGAGCAGCGCGGCGTGCTGACGAAAGACACCGTCATCATCGAGCCGACGAGCGGCAACACCGGGATCGCGCTGGCGTTTGTGGCGGCGGCGAAAGGCTACAAGCTCATCCTCACGATGCCCGAGACGATGTCCGTGGAGCGGCGCACGCTGCTCGCCATGCTCGGCGCGAAGCTCGTGCTCACGCCCGGGGCGGAGGGAATGAAAGGCGCGATTTCGCGGGCCGAGGATCTGGTCAAGAACACGCCGAACGCGTGGATGCCGCAGCAGTTTAACAATCCCGCGAATCCCGCGATCCACGCGAAGACCACGGCGGAGGAGTTGTGGGAGGACACGGACGGAAAGATCGACATCTTCGTGTCCGCCGTGGGCACCGGCGGGACGATCACCGGCTGCGTGGAGGCGCTCAAGCCGCGCAAGCCGAGCTTCACGGCGATCGCCGTCGAGCCGAAGGATTCGCCGGTCATTTCGCAAACGCTCGCGGGGCAGCCAGTGAAGCCGGGGCCGCACAAAATTCAGGGGACCGGCGCGGGCTTTGTGCCGAATAACCTGCACCTCAAGGACTCCGCCGGAAACGCGCAGATCGTGGAGTGCGTGCAGGTCTCGAACGACGACGCCTTTGCCATGGCCCGCCGGTTGGCGAAGGAAGAAGGGCTGCTCGTGGGCATCAGCACCGGAGCGAATGTCTGCGCGGCGATCGAGGTGGCGAAGCGCCCGGAGAACAAGGGCAAGCTGATCGTCACCGTGGCCTGCTCGACCGGCGAGCGCTACCTCTCCACCGCGCTCGCCGCCGACGCACGCGCGGAAGTGGGCGCGTAGAGCGGATCGCGGTTGCGCGGTGGTTGACGGAGCGGGGCTGCGGCAGTTTCCTCTGCCGTGCGTTTCCGCATGAAAATTCTCCGCCACCTCCTCGCTGTCGCCCTGCTTCTCGCCGGTTCCGCCGCGCTGGCGGCCGCGCCTCCCGCGCCTCCCGCGAAAACCACCGCGCCCAAGCCCGACCAACACACGCAGCACCGGCAGGCGGCAGCGGATTTTTTCGTTGGCCACATCCCGCGACTGAAAATCGAGCTTTCCCCGGAGCAGCGCGAGAAACTGCAGAAGGATGAGCGCAATTACGCGGAGGCCACGTTGACCGAGGCCACGCTCGCCGGACCGGTGATCTATCAGAAAGTGGCGGTCAAATTGAAGGGCTCGGCGGGCAGTTTTCAAAAGCTCGACGCCAAGCCGGGGATGACCCTGCGGTTTGACAAAGCCAAGGGCGGCGAACGCTTTCACGGGATGACGAAAATCCACCTCAACAACGGCGCGCAGGACGGCACCTACCTGAACGAATTCATCGCCGGAGAAATGGGGCGGCGCGCCGGCGTGCCCGCCTCGCGCTGCTCGCATGCCTTTGTGGAATTGAATGGCCGCGACCTCGGGCTTTACGTGGTCAAGGAGGCGTTCACGCAGGATTTTCTCGCCGCGTTTTACAAGAACACCGACGGCGATCTCTACGACGGCGGCTTCTGCTCGGAGATCAATGAGAACACGGAAAAGGACAAGGGCGCCCCGCACGACAAGGCGGGAATCAAGGAACTGATCGCGGCCAGCCAGGAACCGGACAACGCGAAGCGCTGGGAGCGGCTCGGCAAGATTCTGGACGTCGAGAAGTTCATCTCCTTCTGCGTCCTGGAGGACATCGTCTGCCACTGGGACGGCTACAATTTCAACCGCAACAACTACCGTTTTTACCGCGACCCGGACTCGGGAAAATTCTCGTTTTTTCTGCACGGCATGGACCAGGTGTTTGGCGATGAAAACTTCCCGGTGATGCGCGGCTTTGACTCGCTCGTCGGCGGTGCGGTCATGCGCTGTCCACAGGGCGCGGCGCTCTATCGGGCGCGGTTCGACTACCTCCACAAAAACCTGCTGGTGAAGGAGGACTGGAGCGCGCGCATCACTGCCGAGGGACGGCGCGTGCGCGAGGCCATCGCGGCGAAAGACGGCCGCTGGGCGAAGGAATACGAAAACCAAATCAATGAGGCGCGCAGCAAGGTGGCGCGCCGGATCACCGCCATCGGGAAGCAGCTCGGCGTGCCGGTGAAGCCGGTGGTTTTCGACGCCAAGGGCGCGCTGAAAATCGGGCCGGGCTGGACTTTCCAAGGCACCGAGGGCGGGCGGGGCGACGAGGTGAAAATCGAGAATCGCGACTGCCTGCGGCTCGTCGCCACGGGCGCGGCGAGCCCGTCGTGGCGGCAGACCGTGCGCCTCGAAGCGGGGCGGTATCGCTTTGAGGCCATGGCCCGCACGGCCGGTGTCGCGGCCACCGACGACGAGAGGGGCAAAGGCGCGGGCCTGCGCGTCTCCGGCCTGCCCAAGCGCGCCAACTTCATCGAGGGCGACGCCGCGTGGCAGGCACTGAGTTACGAGTTTGAAACCGGGGGCGGCGATGTCCCGCTGGTCGCGGAGCTGCGCGCGACCAAAGGCGAAGTCTGGTTCTTGCGCGACTCCTTCAAGATCGTCCGCGGCAAGTAGCCCGCCGCGCTACACGCGCTCGCGCTTTTTCAGCGCAAACCACGAGACGAAATACGTGAGAACGCCCCAAATCGCATGGCCGAGCAAGGCCAGCCACGCCGGGCGGCCGCGGTTGTAAACGTCGCCGGTGGTGAAAAATTCGCGGTCGGGATCGAGGTTGCGGTACGACTGGCCGTGATCGCTGATGACCTCGCCGCTCAGCTCCTTCTGCCACAGAAAGCTCGTGTCCATCACGGTCTGCGCGCTGAAGCTCGGCGTGAGGCGGCTCACGGCGAGGACGGCCTTGCTCATGTCGCCGGGGGCCACGGTGCGCCCGGAGAAAATGATCTGCGGAATGAGCATCAGCGGCACAAACATCACCGCCTGCATCACCGAGCGCGAGAGCGCGGAGATGGTGAGCCCGATGCCCACAGCCGCGACCGCCGTGCCGAGCAGCGCCGCGAGCTGCCACAGCACCGAGCCATCGCGCCCGCCGCTGCCGACGATCAGCGTGAAGTAAAGCAGCAGCGTCTGGAGCGCGGTGATGGCCACGAGGAAAAGGTATTTGCTCGCGAGATAGGAGTGCGCGCCCACGCCCACCAGCCGCTCGCGCCGGTAGATGGCGAGTTCCTTCACGATCTCCTGCGCCGCATTGCTGCACCCGAACCACAGCGTGGCGAGATACGCGAAAAACATCGTCAGCGAACGCTCATTGCTGACCCACACCACGAGCACCGCGATGATGATCGGCTGGCCGACGAGGAGCGCGAAATTGCGCCAGTCCGAGCGCAGGATGGACCACTGCCGCGCGAGCAGGATCGGCAGGGCGAAAGCGCGCTTCGTGCGGCCGGCGGCGACCGGCACCGGCGGCGCGGGCGCGGCGTCCAGCGCCCCGGCGAGATTGCGCTCCGCAAACGCCGTTCGCCAATTTTTCGGCGGCTGCTCGCCGAGCCGGTCGTAGAGCGCCGTGAGTTTGGCCACCTGAAAGTATTCGCGCGCACTGTGCGCCGAGCCCTGAAACGCCAGACACCCGCCGACCAGCACGATGAGCTGGTCCATGAGGTAGGCGTTTTCCATGACGTGCGTGGTACAGACGATGGTGCAGCCGGTGTCCGCGAGATCGCGGAGCAGCTCCATGAGTTGAAACTCGGTCGCCGGATCGAGGCCGGAACTCGGTTCATCGAGGAAGAGGATCGAAGGCCGCGCGAGCAACTCCACGCCCACGCTCACGCGCTTGCGCTGCCCGCCGGAGAGGTTGCTGATGCTCTTCGCCGCGTGCGGGCGCAGACCGAGTTGATCGAGCGTTTGCAGGACGAGCTTTTGCACCTCCAGCGGCGGCGTGCCGGCCGGCAGCCGCAGCCGCGCGCTGAACCGCAGCGCCTCGCTCACCGTCAACTCGGGATGCACGATGTCCTCCTGCGGCACGAAGCCGAACGAGCGCGCGTCGTGCCCCGAGTAGATGTCCTCGCCATCCACAAACACCGCGCCGCGCTCCGGCGCGCGCAGCCCGCTCAATGTCGTCAGGAGCGAGGACTTTCCCGCGCCGCTCGGTCCGATGATCCCGACGAAACGCGACGCCGGGATCGCGAGGTTGATTTCATCCAGGATCGTCAGCGTGCCCGAGCGAAAGACGACATTGCCCGCACGGATCGTCCCACCCGCGGCATTGGCCACCCGGGTCAGTGCGTGGCCGTCGAACTGAAAGCAAAACGGCCCCACTTGCAGCCGGTCGCCGATGGTCAGCGCCTGCGTGTCGAAGCGGTGACCATTCACGAATGAGCCGGCCGTGCTGTTTAAGTCGGTGACGATGACGCCGCCGCCGGGCGCCGCTTTGACCGTCGCGTGACGGCGCGAGATCCCCGGATCGTTCAGCCACACCTCGAGGCCCGCGTCGCGTCCGATCGTCATCTCGCCCACCACCTCGAACCGATCCGCCGGCTGCCCGCGCACCAGCATCGGCGGCCCCTTTTCCGCCCTCGCGGCCCCCGGCGCGCCCGCCGTCGGTGCATCGCCCATCCCGAATTCCACCACCGCCGGCCCGATGCCCACCTTGTCGCCCGACCGCAGCGTGAACGCGGCCGCGACTTTTTCCCCATTCACCGTCGTCCCGCGCACGCTCCCCAGATCCTCCACGCGGCACTCCTTGCCATCCCAGGTGAAACGACAGTGCTGCCGGGAAATCTCCACGTGCTTCAGGGTGAAGTCCGCCTCCGCGGAACGGCCCACCACGGCAGCGCCCGGCTTGAGCACAAAGACTTTCGGCGACAGACCGCCGGTGACAGCGAGGTAGGGCATGGGTGGTTCGGGCGGCGGAGTTAATGCGCCGGAGCGCCCGCGAATTGCAAACCGATACGCGCGCGCGGCCCTCGCTACACGCCCTTCTGCTTCGGGTCCCAGATGAATTTGTGCATCTGGAGCTGAAACCGCACAGGCAGCTTGTCCGCGATGATCCAGTCCACGATGTCCCGCGGTTCGATGCGCCCAAACACCGGCGAAAACAGCACGCCGCCGCAACGCCGGTCGAGCGCATGGGCGCGCACCTGCTCCCGCGCCCATGCGTAGTCTCCACGCGAACCGATCACGAATTTCACCTCATCGCGCGCGGTGAGCAGCGGGATGTTCGACCACAGATTGCGCGCACTCTCCCCGCTGTCCGGAGTTTTCAAATCCATGATGCGATGCACCCGCGCATCGATCGGCGCGATGTCGTGCGCCCCGCTCGTCTCGATCAGCACCGTGCGCCCCGCGTCGCACAGCGCCGTCATCAGCGGCAGCACATTTTTTTGCAGCAGCGGTTCGCCGCCCGTGATCTCCACCAGCGGGCAATCCGTGGCCAGCACCTCCGCCAGCACCTCGGCGACCGCCCGCTTCTTCCCGTCGTAAAACGCATACTCCGTGTCGCAGTAGGTGCAGCGCAAATCGCACGCCGTCAGCCGCACAAACACGCACCGCCAACCCGCCCACGAACTTTCCCCCTGCACGGATTCGTAGATCTCGTGAATTTTCAGCGTCGGAATTTTGGCGGTCGTGGGCATGGCGGCGACAGGCTTAGCAGAAAACATCGGCGGAGAAAGTCCCGGCGGCGAGATTCCCGCGACCCGAGTTCCGGCGCGGGGAAAAACAGGGACGATCTGCCATTGAGCACCGCGCGGGGCTGCGCTACATCGTCCACCCCTATGGCTTTTCTCAACGACCACTATCTCAAACTCAAAGCAGGCTATCTCTTTCCCGAAATCGCGCGGCGCGTGCGGGTTTTCGCGGAGGCGCATCCGGAGGCGGCCAAGCGGATCATCCGCTGCGGAATCGGCGATGTGACCGAGCCACTGCCGCCGGCGGTGGTCGCGGCGATGCACGCGGCGGTGGACGAGATGGCGACGCGCGAGGGTTTCCACGGCTACGGGCCGGAGCAGGGTTACGAGTGGCTGCGGCACACCATCGCGGAGCACGATTTCCGGGCGCGCGGGATCGAGGTGGCGGACGACGAGATTTTCGTAAGCGATGGCTCGAAGTGCGATTGCGGCAACATCCTCGACATCCTCGGCGCGCAAAACCGCATCGCGATCACCGACCCCGTTTATCCAGTCTATGTGGACACGAATGTGATGGCCGGCCACACCGGCGACGCCGCTGCGAGCGGCGCCTACGAAGGGCTGATCTATCTGAATTGCACAGCGGAGAACGGCTTCGTCGCCGCGCCCCCCGCGGAGCACGCCGACGTGATCTATCTGTGCTTTCCCAACAACCCGACCGGCGCGGTGGCCACGCGCGAGCAACTCGCCGCGTGGGTCGCGTATGCGCGCGCGCATCAGTCGGTGATCCTCTTCGACGCGGCCTACGAGGCTTACATCAGCGATCCCGCGGTGCCGCGCTCGATCTACGAAATTCCCGGCGCGCGCGAGTGCGCGATCGAGTTTCGCAGCTTCTCGAAAAACGGCGGCTTCACCGGAACGCGCTGCGCTTTCATCGTGGTGCCAAAGACGCTCCTGGCCTCGACCGCGAACGGTGAACGGCAGCCGCTGCACCCGCTGTGGTCGCGCCGGCACACCACGAAGTTCAACGGCGTCTCCTACATCGTGCAGCGCGGTGCGGAGGCGCTCTATTCGCCCGAGGGCAAAGCGCAAATCGCCGCGCTGGTGGAGCACTACATGGGCAATGCGCGCGTCCTCCGCGAAGCGGCCGCCGCCGTGGGGCTGCGCGTTTTTGGCGGCGTGAATGCGCCCTACATCTGGGTCTCGACGCCGGCCGGCACGACGAGTTGGCAGATGTTCGACCGCATGCTCGGCGAGGCCAACGTGGTCATCACGCCCGGCAGCGGCTTTGGCGCGATGGGCGAAGGCTACTTCCGCATCAGCGCGTTCAACTCGCGCGCCAATGTGGAGGAAGTCGCGCGCCGGATGCAGGCCATCGCCTGGTGAGGCGTTTTTGCGTGGGTGGCTGAAGCAGCCGGGAAAGCAGCTTGGACTTTCCCGGCGATCTTTTCACCGGATGAGCCGGAGATCGGCGGAGATTACTTGCCGGCTTTGTACTCCCGGAGGGTCAGCGTGATTTTGCCCATCGTGGTGGAAACGATCTCCGATTTCACCGTCCCGACCACGGGAGCTTCCCAGTAATCTTCCTGGTAGCTCTGGTCCGCCGACGCGACGCGGATGTGGAGGCACTCCTTGTAGGTCTTCTTGCCCACCGTCACCGTCTCGACGCCGACCATCGTGCTCGTGATCGTCACGGTGCCTGCGACGGTTTGCCACGTCTGCCCGGCCGTGAGCGGCATGGGAATTTCGAGCTGCTCCTTGGCCCCGGCCACGCCGTCGGGGAGCGAGTAAAGACCGGCGGCGTCCTTGCGGATGAGCTTGCTGTATTCCACCAGCGACGCACCGCCTTCGAGTTTCGTGCGCGTGCGGTAGTAGGTCTTGCCGTCCAGCTCCACCTTCTCCGCGATCTTCCGCTGTCCCGTGCCCGTCGTTTTGTTACCGCTCGGGGCGACAAATGCGGCCGTGCTCGTCCACTCGGAGCCGATCTGGATGGGCAGATAGTCCTTTGGTTCGGCGGCAAAAGTCGGGATCGAGACGGCGAGGGAAGCGGCAAGGAAGAGGAGGCTGGATCGCATAATGAATGGGGTCGGAATTGGAGCACGGAAGGGTGGTCGAGCCGCGGGGCTTGTCACGCGCATTTTCCCGCCGATCACTCGATCTCGCCCGGGATTTCTGCGGGGTAGCCGCTGATCGCGCGGCTGGCCTGGCAGCCGGAAAGCGCGGCGCTTTCCACACAGCCGACGTTCAGGCCGTAGCGTTCGCCGGGGTCGATATTGACCCGGCAGTAGAGTCCGTCGGCGCGGGCGGGGCCGGTGCCGCCGTTGGGGTCAAAGACCTTGCTCCCGTCGAGCGCGCCGTTGGCGTCCACGACCTTGGGCCACAGCGAGCCGAGCTGCTGCGCGGGATACGCGGTCGCGGTCACCGGCGGCTCGTGCGGGTCGTCCTCGGACGGGCCGCAAAGCGGAGCGGAGCAAGAGACGCCGTCATCCTGAACGGAACGCAGCGCAGTAAAGCATCGAAGACTGAAAAGCGGACGGAGGCGCATGGGAGAACGCGCGGCATCATCGCCCACTCACCAGCCCACCGCCTCCGCCCCCGCCGGAAGTTCGAGGTCCTTCGACTGCGCTCCGCAAAGCCTCCGCTCCGCTCAGGATGACGGCATTTTTTCCTCCGCGCCGCACCACCCTCCACCCCGTGCCTCACTCCCCGCACCAGTCACCGTTCACCATTCGTCATTCGTCATTTCCTCCCCCGCCCTTCTCACGCATGCTCCGCGGCTCCGCATGAAAACCACCCTACGCGTCTTCGCTTACGTCCGTCGCTATCCCTGGATGGCCGCGGGCATGCTCGCGTGCGCGGTGCTCGCCACGCTGATGATCGTGGTTTTCCCGAAAGTCACCCAGCTCATCATCGACGACGTGCGCGCGGGCCGCGGCGATCGATTGACTTGGCTGGTGCTCGTGGCGGCGGCTTCGTTTTTCGTGCGCGATGCCTTCAACGGCATCCGCATCGTGCTCAACAACACCTTCGAGCAGCGCGTGATTTTCGACCTGCGCAGCGATCTCTACGCGCACATCCAGCAGCTCCCGCTGACCTGGTTCGACAACCGCGCGACCGGCGACATCATGACGCGACTGCTGGAGGACGTGACCGCCGTGGAGCGCGTGCTCATTGACGGCATCGAGGGCGGGGTCGTCGCCGTGCTCCAGATCGTGATCGTGGCGGCGATGCTCTTTTCCTACAACGCGCAGCTCGCGGGGCTGGCGCTCCTGCCCGTGCCGCTGCTCATCGCCGGCGCCCTGGCCTACACGCTCACCGCGCCGCACCGCTACCGGCTCCAGCGCAAGGCGTCGTCGGCCATGAACGCGCTGCTCCACGACAACCTCGCCGGTATCCGGCAGATCAAAACCTACGTCCGCGAGCGCGAGGAGCACGCGCGCTTCAACGCCGTGAGCCAGCAGCTCCGCGCGGCGACGCTGACCGTGATGAAAGTGTGGGCGATGTATAATCCCACGATGAGTTTTCTCGGTGCGTGCGGCGCGGTGCTCGTGGTCGGCTTCGGCGGACGCGCGGTGCTGCGCGGGGAAATGGGCGTGGGCGATCTGGTGGCCGTGTTGTGGCTGGTCGGCGCGCTCTACGATCCGGTGGGAAAACTCCACTCGCTCAACCAGCTCGTGCAGGCCGGACGCGCGGCGGGCGAGCGCGTCTTCGAAATCCTCGACACGCCCGCCGAGCCCGGCCGGGTGGAGCACGACGAGCCGGTGAGCATTGTCGGCGACGTGCGTTTTCAGGACGTGGGCTTCGCGTATTCGGAGGAGCTGCCCGTGCTGCATCACGTCACGCTCCACGCGCGCCCCGGCGAAACCGTCGCGCTCGTCGGCCACACCGGCGCAGGGAAAAGCACCCTCGTGAACCTGCTCACGCGCTTCTACGAATTCAACGACGGCGAGATCCTCATCGACGGGAAACCCCTCCGCGCTTTCTCCAAAAGCGCGCTGCGCTCCGCGATCGGGATGGTCACGCAGGAGAGCTTCCTTTTCAACGGCTCGATCCGCGACAACCTCCGCCTCGGCAAACCCACCGCGACCGACGCCGAACTCCTCGACGCGCTCGCCGTTGCCAACGCCCGCGAGTTTGTCGATCGGCTGCCGGAGGGCCTCGGCACCGTCGTCGGCGAGCGCGGGGTAAAGCTCAGCGTCGGCGAAAAGCAGCGCGTTTCCATCGCCCGCGCGCTGCTCAAAGACCCGCCCATCCTCGTCCTCGACGAAGCCACCGCGAGCGTGGACACGCAGACCGAGCGGCTCATCCAGCAGGCGCTCGACCGGCTCATGGCGCAGCGCACCAGCTTCGTCATCGCCCACCGCCTCTCGACCGTCCGCCACGCCGACCAGATCCTCGTCATGGACCGCGGCCGCATCGTCGAGCGCGGCCGCCACGACGACCTCCTCGCCCTCGGCGGCATTTATGCGCGACTTTGTGAGAGCAGCTTTCTGGAAACGCGCGAGGCAGTGGGAGCCGGGTAGAGGTTCCGGCTCGAAGGGAAGTTTCCAAACCCTCAGTTTGGGAGCGGGCGCAAAAACCCACCGTCCCCATCGCCCAACTACAGATAATTGCGTTTCTCCCCAGCCCCGATTGAGACCAAACACCTGGCTCATTTTCAGCCCTCTTTTCAAAACTTTGGAACGTGGGAACAAACACCGATCTGCTCGTGGACGGGAGGATGCCGGAGAGGAGCGGTTACGAACTGGTCTGTGCGATCCGGTCCGACGCCCAAGAGGATGGCCTCCGCATCATGATGTTGACCGCCAAGACGGAAATGGAGGTCGGGAAGCAGGAGCCCATCTCCAGAAGATTTCGCCGGCCACCCTGCTCTGGCCAGAGACCGGAGAATCTAGCTGGATCGCAGGCAACTCCTGATCCCAAACTTAGTTGAACTCCGGATGATGCGGCCCGTACTGCGGACAGCGCCGCCTCTACAACTGCACAGTGCATGACACGCTCAAGCGTTGCGGTTCGTCTTTCACGGGAAGACGACCTTGCGATTCGATGCGGGGCGTTTTTCGGCAGTGCGGGCATCCTCATCCTTCCAGGCGGATTTTGCCAGGGTTGTTCCCGTGCCAAATAAGTAGTTATCCCAGGGGCGTGGGCACGGGGCACGCTAAAGTTGCAGATGAGTCAAGAGTCGCAATCCAAGCACGGCCTGCAGCCTGACTGCCTCAGGTCAACAATAACCCAACAGGAAAGTTAATTAGCAAAATGAAAACACAATCCAAACTCCAGGCAGCAACCATCCTGGCTGCCGGCATCCTTAGCCTCAATACGTTCGCTGGCCCCACGGCCACGCAGACGGTTACTTACGAGGTGACGGCGATCAACGAACTCGCGGTCAGCGCCGCCACCGCCTCGCTCACCGTGAATGCAGCCACGTCGGGCTCGGCACCCACGGCGGTTACCGATGCCACGACGAGTTACTCGATCACCACCAACGAGACCAACCGGAAGATCACCGGTGCGATCGATTCGAACATGCCCAGCGGGGTGACTCTTTCGGTCACTCTCGCCGCACCGACCGGCGCCACGAGTGCCGGCAAACAGGCGCTCTCCACTTCAGCCGCGGATCTCGTGACCAGCATCGCGACGATCAATGAAACGGGCAAAACGATCACCTACGAACTCGCCGCTACGTCTGCTGCGGGCGTGGTGGCGTCGGCGAGCAAGACGGTCACCCTGACCATCACCGCCGGTTAGTCCCCGCACCAGTTCGGAAACCTCGGGAGGCGGTGGTTTGCTGCCGCCTCCCCGGCTCTTGCGGAGTTCCCCATGAAATCTCTTCTGCACCATGTCTTCGTCCTGCTCACCCTCACGGTGGTGGCGCATCCGGCGGACCTGACTTCGAGTGGCGATTGGAGCGAGAGCATTACCTCCGCCAATCTCGTGGCGGGAGCAGGCAGCGATGTGCGGTCGCAACTTGAAAGCGTCTCGGGGGTAACCACACTGACGATCAGCACAGCGCCTGGCACCTGGTCGCTGCGGGTCCGCCTCAGCGGAAATGGAGGAAGCGGCGATGTCACGGTGCAGGTAAAACGCACCTCGGGGGGAAGTGGCAGTGGCAGTATCTCCGGAGGCACGGCTTATCAGGCGCTCACGGGCAGCGATGCCGAACTCTTCAGCGGCTCAGGGGATCGCAGCAATATCTCCATCCAATACAAACTCACGGGCCTCTCCCGGGGGGTGTAAAAGTCTTTCTGTAAAATGCTCTGCCTTCGCTCAACCCAACTCCCCCGCGGGAGCGGCGGAGCGAAGGCGAGCGTAGCGAGCCGAAGCGCAGCCGCTCCCGCGGGGGAGTT
>Ga0114966_10003204_pt1 | contig 14455 bp, 11 predicted proteins | sample M_130207_XF_Meta_FD_87029 | JGI IMG/M metagenome (GOLD analysis project Ga0114966, IMG submission 87029) | Freshwater microbial communities from Lake Montjoie, Canada to study carbon cycling - M_130207_XF_MetaG | ecosystem: Environmental > Aquatic > Freshwater > Lake | place: Lake Montjoie... | reverse complement strand
TCGTCGGCATCGGCGCGTCCGCCGGCGGATTGGCGGCGTTCGAGGCGTTTTTCGCCGGCATGCCCGCTGCCTCCGATCCCGGCATGGCCTTCGTGCTGGTGCAACACCTCGACCCGAATCACAAGAGCATCCTCACCGAGCTCATTCGCCGCTTCACGCGCATGCCGGTCTTCGAAGTCGAGGATGGCATGGTCGTGCGGCCCAACTGCGTCTACGTCATTCCGCCGGGGCATGACATGGCGCTCATTAGGGGCGGGCTGCATCTGCTCGAGCCCACCGAGCCGCGCGGCCTGCGTCTGCCAATCGATTTTTTCCTCCGCTCGCTCGCGCAGGAGCAGCACGAGCGGGCCATCGGCATCATCCTCTCGGGCACCGGTAGTGACGGCGCCCAGGGTGTGCGCGCCATCAAGGGTGAGGGCGGCATGGTTATGGCGCAGAACCCGGCCTCGACCGCGTTTGACGGCATGCCGCTCAGCGCCGTCGCCACCGGCCTCGTGGACTACGAACTGGCGCCGGCCGAGATGCCCAACCATCTTATCGCCTACGCCGCGCACGCCTTTGGCAAGTTCCCCAAGTCGACCACCCTGCCGGCCCCCAAGATCGAGAACGCGCTCAAGAAGATCTTCATCCTGCTGCGTGCCCAGACCAGCCACGACTTTTCCCAATACAAACCGAGCACCATCCACCGCCGCATCGAGCGCCGCATGGCCGTCCACCAGATCGAGGGGAACGACGGCTACGTCAAATATCTCCAACGGGCTCCCGCCGAGGTGGAGGCGCTGTTTCGTGACATGCTCATCGGTGTCACCCAGTTCTTCCGCGACCCTGATGTGTTTCAGATGCTGGAGGACACGGTCATCCCCGCGCTCTTTGCAGGCAAATCGCCCGGTGCGGTGATCCGCGTCTGGACCGCGGGCTGTTCCACCGGCGAGGAGGCCTACTCGATCGCCATCCTGCTGGTCGAGCGCATGGAGGCGATCAAGGCCGGCTTCACGGTGCAGTTGTTCGCCACGGACATCGACAGCCGGTCCATCGCCACCGCCCGCGCCGGCCGCTATCCGGCCGGCATCGCCGCCGATCTGTCGCCCGAACGCCTGGCGCGCTTTTTCACCGCCGAAGCCGTTGGCGGCGCCTATCGCATCAATAAAACCATCCGTGACCTGCTGGTGTTCTCCGAGCAGGACGTCATCAAAGACCCGCCCTTTTCCAAACTTGATCTGATCAGCTGCCGCAATGTGCTGATCTACCTGGGCGCGGAGCTGCAGAAGAAGCTCCTCCCGCTTTTCCACTTCGCACTGAAGCCGGACGGCTGGCTGTTGCTCGGCACCTCCGAAGGCGTGGGCGAACATGAGGCGCTCTTCCGCGCGCTCGATCGCAAGGCCAAGATCTTTCGGCGGCAGCCAGAGCTGACCGGCCAGTCGCGCGCTTCGTCCAACCGCTTTGCGTTCCCCGCTGTTGTTATGGATACCACCGCCCGGCCCAACTCGCTCAGCGGCTCCTCCACGTCGCCCGCCTCCGAGCGACAGACCTTGCGCGAGATGACCGAGCGGGCCCTGGTCGCACAGGTCATCGCCGCCGGCGCGCTGGTAAATGCCCATGGCGACATCCTCTATCTGCACGGCCGCACCGGCATGTTTCTCGAGCCCAGCCCCGGCGAGGCGGGCATCAACAACATCCTCAAGATGGCGCGCGAGGGCTTGCGCCGCGAGCTCACCACCACGCTGCACAAGGCCGCCGCCACGAGGGACACCTCCGCCAGCCCCGGCCTGCGCGTGAAGACGAACGGCCACTTCACCACCGTCAATCTCACCATCCGTCCGGTGACCACCGGCCCCGGCGCGTCACCGGAGTCACCGCTCTTTCTCGTCATTCTGGAAGAGGTGCCGGAGAGCAATATGGCCAGTGATCCGGCATCCGCGAGCCCTGGACAGCCGGCCGACGCCGGGGCGGACGTTGATGTGCGTCTCGTCGCTCTCAGCACGGCGTTGTTCGCCAAGGAGGAATCCCTCCAGAGCACGATCGAGGAACTGGAGAGCTCCGCTGAAGAGCTCAAGTCTTTCAGCGAAGAAATGCAGTCGGTCAACGAAGAGCTGCAATCCACCAACGAGGAATTGGAGACCTCCAACGAAGAGTTGCAGTCGGTCAACGAGGAACTGGCCACCGTCAACGCCGAGTTGCAGACCAAGGTGTTCGACCTGTCGCGGGCCAACAATGACATGAACAACCTGCTCGCCGGCACCGGCATCGGCACGGTATTCGTGGATTTCCAATTGCGCATCCTGCGCTTCACGCCTGCGGCCGGCCTCATCATCAGCCTGATCCCCACCGATGTGGGACGGCCCGTGGCGCATGTCGTCACGAACCTGATCGGCTACACGAGCCTCGTGGCGGATGTGCAGGCGGTGCTGGCGAATCTGGCGCCCAGAGAGGTGGAGGTGCGTTCGCTCGCGGGCCGGCATTACACCCTGCGCATCCAGCCGTATCGCACCCTGGACAATGTGATCGAGGGGGCGGTCATCACGTTTCAGGACGTCACTGAGTCGGTCGAATCGCGGGACTCCTTGCGCCGGCTGGCGGTGGTGGTGCGGGATGCACACGATGCCATCACCGTAAAAGATCTGGCGGGCGGCATCCTCGCCTGGAACCCGGGCGCGGTGCGGATGTATGGCTGGACGGAAGAAGAGGCTCTGCGAATGAACGCGCTCGACCGCATCCCGCCAGCACTGCAGGAGCAGGATGTCGAGAAATTGAAAGAGCTCAGTCTCGCGAAAATCCTCGAACCCTTCAACACCCAACGCCTGACCAAGTCCGGAACGATCGTGGAGGTGTCGATGATCTGTACCGCCTTGGTCAACGAAGCCGGAATGCTGTATGCGGTCGCCACCACGGAACGCGCGCTAGCGGGAGGCACGCCCTGAAATCAACGAACGAACCAGGGCTCACCGCCGCCGCACTCCGCTCGGCGGCGGAAGCCGCCTTTCAGGCCAAGATCGGTGCGTCGCCGGAAGCCCAGACGGCACCGACGCCTGAGACCACGCGCGCGCTGCTGCACGAATTGCAGGTCCACCAGATCGAGCTGGAGATGCAGAACGAGGAGCTGCACCGGGCGCAGTGGGAGCTGGAAGCCTCGCGAGCGAGCTACTTCGACCTCTACGATCTCGCGCCGGTCGGCTACTGCACCGTGGGCAGGAACGGATTAATCAGCGAGGCGAATCTGACGCTCGCCAACTTGCTGGGCTTGGCGCGGGGTGCGTTGGTCAGGCAGCCTTTCTCCCGCTTCATTTTCAAGGAAGACGCGGATATCTTCTACCTCCTGAAGATACAGGTCTTCCAGTCCCACGCGCCCGGCGCGGAACCGGCCACCTCCGCGCGCTCGTGTGAACTGCGTTTCACCCAGAGCAGCGGCACGCCGGTCTGGGTCAGCCTCGTGACCACCGCGGTCACCGACGAGCGCGGTGAAACGGTGCTGCGGATAGCGGCGACCGACATCAGCGCACGGCGTCTCCGAGAAGCCGCCGACCGGCAGGAGGCCCAGACCCAGGTGGAGATCCTCAATGCCATTCCCGCCCACGTTGCTCTGGTCGATCCGGAGGGCATCATCCTCGCCACGAACGAGAGCTGGCGGCGATTCGCCACGGCCAATCGGCCACAAGGTCCCGAAAGTGCCGTCGGCCAGAACTACCTGACGGAATGCGACCGCGCCACCGGATCCTGCTCCAACGAAGCGAAGGACGCCGCCGCCGGCATTCGTCGGGTGCTGCGTGGCGAAGCCGGTTCGTTCGCCGTCGAATATCCCTGCCATTCACCCACGGAGCAGCGCTGGTACCGGATGGAGGCCACTCCGCTGCGTGCGGGTCGCGGCGGTGCCGTGGTCATGCATATCAACATCACCGAACACAAGTCAGCGGAGAGGGAACTGCGCGAGAGCGGCGAGCGGCTCGTCGAAGCACAGGCGGTGGCGAAGATGGGCAGTTGGGAGCTCGACCTCCCGACCATGGAGGTTCGTTGGTCCGACGAACTGTACCGCGTGTTCGGGACTGGTCCGTCGAGTGTCACGGCGACTCATGCCGCGTTCCTGGGATTCGTCCATCCAGAGGATCGTGCGGCGTTCGATGCCGCACTCCTGGAATCGTTCGACCGGGACTCAATCAACGTCATTGAGCATCGGATTATCACGGCCAGCGGCCTGGCCAAGTCCGTCGAGGAGCGCTGGCGGATTCAACGTGACGAGCAAGGACGGCCCGTTCGGGCCGCGGGCACCTGCCAGGACATCACCGAGCGCACGCGGGCGGAGGCCGACAAGACCGCACTCCGAACCCAGCTTCAGCAGGCCCAGAAGCTGGCATCGGTGGGTCGGCTCGCGGGCGGCGTCGCCCACGAGTTCAACAACATGCTGGGCGTGATCCTCGGGTGCACCGGTATGATGCTGGACCGGGTGGATCTGGACCAGCCGCTCCAGGACGACCTGGAGGAAATCCGCACGGCGGCCACTCGCGCTGCGGACGTGACCCGCGAACTGCTGGCCTTTGCCCGCAAGCAGTTCATCGTGCCCCGCGTCCTCGACCTGAACGAGACCGTGGCGGGCACGATGAAGATGCTCGGGCGGTTGATCGGCGAAAACGTCCAGCTCCTCTGGCAGCCGGCGGCGGACCTGTGGCCGATCAAGGCGGACTCGACCCAGATCGTCCAGGTGCTGACCAACCTCTGCCTCAACGCCCGCGACGCGATCTCGGGTACAGGTCACGTGACCATCGAGACGGGAAACACCACCATCGACGCGGCCGGCCGCGCCGTCCACCCAGGAGCGGTCCCCGGTCAGTATGTGTTCCTCGTGGCGAGCGACGACGGCTGCGGGATGGACCAGGAGACGCTGGCGCAGGTGTTCGAGCCGTTCTTCACCACCAAGGACGTCGGAAAAGGCACGGGCCTCGGGCTGCCGGTGGTCCAGGGTATCGTTCTGCAGCACGGCGGCTTCGTCACCGTGTCGAGCGAACCCGGCGTCGGCACGACGTTCACGATTTACTTCCCCAGGCTCGCCGAGACGACGGTGGAGATGGTGCCGCCCGCGACCGTGGCTACTCCAGACGCACGCGGCGAAACCATCCTGGTGGTGGAAGACGAACCGGCCCTCCTCAAGTTGACGGCGAGGCTGCTCGAAAGCAGGGGCTACACGGTACTGGCGGCACCCTCGCCTGGCGAGGCCCTCCGCTTGGCCAGGGAGCACGCCGGCGAGATCCATCTGCTGCTGACCGATGTGCTGATGCCTGAGATGAACGGCCGGGATCTCTCGAGGCAGTTCGTCGCGCTCCGGCCGAAGGTCAGGGCCTTATTCATGTCGGGCTACGCGGACGCCACCATCGCGGGGAACGGCGTGCTGGCCGACGCGGGTGGGTTCCTTCCGAAGCCGTTCAGCGCTCAGGCCCTGGCGGTCGCAGTCCGCCAGGTGCTGGATCAGGACCAGCCCCGTCTGTGACCACTCCTTGACCCGCGAGGGCGAGCGTCCATGACCGGATACACCTGGGGCGGCGCGAGCGGCACGAACTGGTGGGTGGACCCGAAGGCAGATCTGGCCGTGGTGTGGATGGCCTCCTCGCCAGGAGCGCCCGGCTCGCGACAGTGTCGTCGCCTGGTGACGGCGCATACCGCAGCCACCGCCATGCACCCGATCGGCGGATGCGAGCGCGGTTGGTCGAAGGTGAAGGGCCCGTGGGCGCAGGTCGCCAGCCTCAGCACCGGCGGCAAGGTCACCCTCAAGTCGGCGCGGATCAACGCGACGAAGGACATGGCCGTCGAGTCGGGCGTCGAGGTGGGCACGGCGATCATGGCCGGGACGACGATCGCCATCAACGACCGGGTCACCAACGTCTACGTCCGCACCGGGCGGGTGTGGAAGATCGTGCACCACCACACCGACGTCTCGCCGGAGATGGTGGCCGTGCTGCAGCGGCTGCAGCGGGGCGGCGCTTAGGCCAATCGGCGACGGACTGGAGCAAGACCGGTCCGTCGTTCACCTCGGCGAAGCCACGCTCAAACGGCTGGCGCGGTTGCTCGACGACGTGCTGGCGAATCTCGGTACGTATCCCTGACGTTGGTCACGACGGGTCGGACCGTCTGCCCCTGACGTTTCAGCCATCTCGTCCGAACCGGAGTGGCTGCACACGCTTGGAGAGAGTGACAACCATGAGTGCATCCACGCAGCGTCCCTCGGCGGCCCTGATCCTCACCCACGAAGTGGCGGACTTCGGCACCTGGAAGTTGGCCTTCGACGGTCACGAAGAGGCGCGAAGGGCCGCGGGCTTTCTCGGTCATCACATCAACAGGCACGTCGACAACCCGAACCTGCTGAGCGTCTACCTGGCCGTGTCGGATGTGGCGAAGGCCAAAGCCTTCGCCGCGTCCGACGACCTTCGCCACACCATGAGCGCCGCCGGCATCAAGGGCGCGCCGTCGGCTGTGTGGGTGAAACCGGTGTCGGAAGCGATCGTCTGGGACCGCGAACTGCCCGCCATGATGATCTCGCATCAGGTCGCGGAGTTCGACACGTGGCTGGCCGGATACGCCGCAGCGGCCGTCGTGCGCAAGCAGGGCGGCATCATCGGCGCTGCCGCCAACCAGTTGCTCGAGGAGCCGAACACGGCGCTGGTCTACCACCAGGCTGAGTCGCTCGACGCGCTGAAGGCGTTCCTGGCGAATCCCGGCCTGAAGGACGCCATGCAGAAGGCCGGCGTGACCAGCGCGCCCGAGGTGACGTTCGTCACTGGCGGGTGGGCGAAGCGCTACTGACGCTAGGGCCGTCGCTCGTCCGCAAGGACGATGCGGCGGCGGTGTTGCTGAGCGTGGGGATCGCAAAAGCGATTCCCTCGAACCGACGCAGTCGGTCTAGCTGGCGTCCCTGACCGGAGGCGACATGTATCCGGGCAGCTGGGCGCGAGACGGGCACATTCTCTATGTGGTTCGCGGCTCAGCGGGCGGCTACGACATGGTCGAATGCTGGCGTTCACGTCGGATGAGTCAGGACGCCGCGAGGTGTACGTGCGCGACTATGCCGATGGCCGCATCGTTCAGCGCGTCTCGATGTCCGGCGGCAGCTACCCCCTGTGGGGACCTCACTCCGACGAAGTGTTCTACCGTTCCGATGACGGACGCCTGGTCGTCGTGCTGTTCAAGTATTCCGGCAATTCGATGGCAACCGGCGAACCGCGCTCGCTGATGCCACTGATCGAACCGCCTGCCGAGCTGATACATCCGTACGACATCGCGTCCGATGGGCGTATCCTCGCGCTTACGCCACTCGAAGGCGCGTCGTCGAGCGTCTCGCCTGGTGTTGCCGTCAACTGGCATCCGGACGCCAAAACGAAGTAACCAACACACGGAGCTGACGATGGTGCCTGCAGTCTGGAAGAGACGTGTCCTTGGGCTGTGCCTCGCCCTCGTGCTCGGCGCCGCCGTCGCACCGATGCATGCGCAGTCCGACGGGTGCGCGTCTACCGCCGACGTGGCCTGCACCGAGTACGGCGCGGTGCGCGGTGTCGTTGACGGTGCGGTCGTCTCCTTCCGCGGAATTCCGTACGCCCAACCGCCCACGGGCGATCTGCGCTGGCGCCCGCCACAGCCGCCCGCCCCATGGACCGGCACGCGCGACGGCTCGACGTTCGGACCGATCTGCCCTCAACTCGAGGGCGACGATGTCATCGGCAACGAGGACTGTCTGACGCTGAACGTCTGGGCGCCGTCTCGCCGCACAGGCCAGTTGCTGCCGGTGATGGTGTATCTCACCGGCGGTGGCAACCATAGCCAGAGCGGGCAGGGTGGTGGCGGTGGCCACTTCGTCGGAACCCGGCTCACGCGCGAAGGGGTCGTCCTGGTCACGGTCAATATCCGGCTCGGGGCACTCGGCTTTCTCACGCATCCGGCGTTGGACGCCGAGAGCAAGCGCCACACGTCCGGCAACTACGGCACGCAAGACCACCTCGCCATGCTCCAGTGGGTGCGCCGGAACATTCGGGCCTTCGGTGGCGATCCGAACGCGGTGTTTCTCTTCGGCACGTCCGCCGGTGGCGCCAGCATCTGCGGCCTGCTGACCTCGCCGCTCGCAGCAGAACTCTTCCACGGCGTCGCGATGGAGAGCTCTGTTCCCACGGGTTGTGAATACCAGACGAAGGCGCAGGCCCAGATGCGCACGGGCACGACGCTCGCCACGGCTCTTGGCTGCATAGACGCGCGGTGCCTTCGAGGCAAGTCGCCGCGCGAGCTCTTTCTGGCGCTGCGCCCGAACATGAACCTCCTGCCGCGCGCCTATGGACCGGTTGTCGATGGGTACGTGTTTCCTGAGCAGCCAATCGCGCGCATACGCGCGGGCCAGGCGGCGAAGGTGCCGGTGCTGATGGGCAATAACCTGGACGAAGCGGCGTCGTGGGTGGACCAGCTTGGCCCCATAGAGGGCGCCACTGGCTACCAGCAGGCATTGGAGCGGCTCTTCGGCGTGGCACTCGCGCCGCGCGTGGCGGCCGAGTACCCGGCGTCAACGTTTCCATCACCTCGCGCTGCGGTGGTTCGCGCGGCGACCGATGGTCTGTTCACCTGCATGACCCGCCGGGTCACGACTGCGCTGGCCGCCACCAGTGAAGCTCCCGTCTACCGGTATCTGTTCACGTACGTCCCGGAACTCGCTCGCGATCGATTCGCCGGACACTCGACCGAGATGCCGTTTCTCTATCAGTCGTGGCGCGCCTACTCGCCAACCGCGAAGGACCTCGCGGTGTCAGAGCGCCTGGTCGGCTTCTGGACCCGCATGGCAAAGTCCGGGCGGCCAGGCGTCGATACGTGGCAGGCGGTCACACCGCGCGTCCCCGCCTATCTGGAGATCGGCGAAACCCAAGCGCTGAAGAGTGGGGAAGCCGATGCGCACTGCGGCTTCTGGGACGTCGCGGCGTTGCCAACGCCACATCTCTGACCCGGTCCGCCCAGCGGCACTGGAATCCCGACGCGGAGAACTAGAGCGTTTTCGAGATCGCTGTAGTGTCCGCCTTCAGGCGGACCCCAGACAGTCCGGCTAAAGCCGGACACTACGTACTACACCGAAACCCAAACGGCTCGAGCGTCCTCCGCGAGACCTTGCCGCAGTCGGGTGCGGGTGCAGCCGCCCAACGTCTGCGCCAAAAACAAAAACGCCCCCGATGGTGTCGGGGGCGTTCTCGAAGTGGTGGTGGACGATGCTGGATTCGAACCAGCGACCTCTCGCGTGTGAAGCGAACGCTCTAACCAGCTGAGCTAATCGTCCGCAAATCGGAAATCAGATTCTATCGTTACTTCCGCCCCTCAGGCAACCGTCGTTCGCTCGATCCGTCGTAGACATGGTCCTTCGGATCGATTTGCCGCATCGGCTGCTGCCGCAGCCGCTCTTCGTGCGCATGGGCGATGAGTCCCGGCAGCCGCGAAATGAGGAAGATCGCGTTCCCCAGCTCGTAGCTGAAACCAAGATCCGCCGAGATCGCCGCAATCGCGCCGTCGACGTTGGCCGGCAGCAACCGTCCAAGCAGTTCCTGCCGCGCCGCCAGCGCCTGCTCGATGGCGCGCAGCATCCGCACGTGCTCGCCTTCGAGTTCCAGCTCCATCGCCAGCTGGAACAGCCGCGGCGCCCGCGGGTCCTGGGTGTGCAGCCGATGCCCGAAGCCGGGCGGGGTGGTGGTGCCGCGTGCCAGCAGATCGACCACGAGCTGGTCAGCCGACTCCGCATACGAATAGCCGCTGCGCACCAGGGACAGCCCCTGGTCGAGGAAGCGCATGCACGTCTCGATGTCGCCACCGTGATAGGGCCCGAAGGCGAGAATGCCCGCGGCGACCGAATCCTTCAGCGGCGCGCCGCTCGCGGCGACGTTGCGTGCGGCCAGCGTGGAGGGCGGCGTCACGCCGTGATCGATGAGCGAGACGAGGATGGCGTTGAGCATGCGGCCGATGGCGCGCGAGGGGAGCTCGCCCATCAGCAGCAGGTAGACAGCGTCGGCGAAGTCGAGCCGTCCCATCAACGCGTCGAGGTGGAACCCGCGCACCATGATCGCGTTGGGTGCGATGGCGGTGAGCGCCGTGTGCCAGGTGTCCGACGGCTGTCGCGGCTGCGACCGTCGTTCCCCGTGGGGCAGTTTCTCGCGTGACTCCGACACCGATAACCTCCAGCCGGCAGAAACTACAGCGTGCCGTACAACCGATCGCCGAAGTCGCCCAGGCCCGGCACGATGTACTTGTGCGCGTTCAGCGCCAGATCGACCACCGGCGTGTAGATGTGCACATGCGGAAAGTGCTGCTCGACGGTGGCGATACCTTCAGGCGCCGCCACGATGCACACGATCCGCACGTCTTTCGCGCCGGCCTGATGGAGCAGCTCGATGGCGGCGACGGCTGATCCGCCGGTGGCGAGCATCGGGTCGATCATCAGCACATAGCTGTGTTCGAGCCGGTTCGGCAGCTTCGAGTAGTAGCGGGAGGCGATGGCCGTTTCCTCGTCGCGCTGCAGGCCGATGTGGCCGACGCGGGCGTTCGGCACCAGCTCCAGCACAGCGTCGAGCATCCCGAGCCCGGCACGCAGCACGGGGACGACCACCACTTCGGGCTTCAGCCGGCGTCCGGGCGCGGGGCCAATCGGCGTCTCGACGGTGACGGCCACCGACGGTGCCTCGCGCAGCGCTTCGGCGGCCAGCAGCACACTGATGCGGGTGGCCGCGCGCCGGAAGTGCACAGGCGGCGTCCGCTTGTCGCGCAGTTCGACGAGTGCGTCATGCACCAGCGGGTGATCGACGATGTGGACCGGCACGATGCCACACTATACAATTTCCCCCGTATGCGCGCATCTCTCGCGGTCGTCCTCGCACTCCTGGCCGCGACGGTCGTCGCCTCGGCACAGGGCGCGCGACGCGCGGTGTCGCTCGTGGTCATCGGCGGCACGGTCCTCACCGAGAACGATACGCGCCAGGTGCTCTCGCCCGGCGCCGTCGCCATCAACGGTTCCGACATCGTCGACGTCGGCACCCCCGCCGAGATCGCGGCGCGCTACAACGCCGCGCAGACGATCGATGCGCGCGACCAGATCGTCCTGCCCGGCCTGATCAATACCCACACCCACGCGCCGATGGTAATGTTCCGCGGCCTCGCCGACGACCTCGCGCTGATGGACTGGCTGCAGAAGTACATCTTCCCGGCTGAGGCGAAGACGGTGTCGCCCGACTTCGTCCGCACGGGGACGAGGCTGGCTGCGCTGGAGATGATCCAGTCGGGCACCACGACCTACACCGACATGTATTACTTCGAGGACGAGATCGCGAAGGCCACGAAGGAAGCGGGCCTGCGCGGTGTCCTCGGCCAGACGGTCATCCAGTTCCCGGTGGCCGACGCGAAGACGCCGGCCGAGGGGTTGGCGCGTGCCGAAGCCTTCATCCAGCAGTTCAAGAACGACCCGCTGATCGTCCCCGCCGTGGCGCCGCACGCGATGTACACGCTCGATGCCGCCACGCTGCAGGCCACAGCGGCACTTGGCCGCAAGTACGACGTGCCGGTCCTCATCCACCTGGCGGAAACGCAGGACGAGGTGAAGACGGCGCGCGACGAACACCAGAACACGCCCGCCGGCTACCTCGAGTCGCTCGGCTTCTGGGGACCGAAGACGGTGGCCGCCCACGGCATCTGGGTGACCGACGACGACATCGCCATCCTGAAGAAGCACAACGTCGGCATCTCGCATAACCCAGAGAGCAACATGAAGCTGGCCAGCGGCGCCGCACCGGTGCTGAAGTATCTGGCGGCCGGCGTGAACCTGGCACTCGGCACCGACGGTGCCGCGAGCAACAACGACCTCGACATGTTCGAGGCGATGCGTCAGGCGTCGTTCCTCGCGAAGCTGTCGACTGGCAACCCCACCGCGGTGCCGGCGCAGGTGGCGCTGGACATGGCCACGATCAACGGCGCGAAGGCGCTCGGCATGGAGGCGCTGATCGGCTCGCTCGAGCCGGGCAAGCGCGCCGACTTGATCACGGTGTCGATGCGTGCCGCCAGGCAGGTGCCGATGTACGACGCGGTGTCGCACCTCGTGTATGTCACGCGCGGCGACGACGTGCGGAACACGATCGTGAACGGGAAGGTGCTGATGCGCGACCGCCGCCTGCGCACGCTGAACGAAGCCGAGGTGCTCGCGCAGGCGAGGGCGCTGGCGCAGAAGGTCAGGGACGCGGTCCAGTGACCGCGTGCGAGGCGAACGAAGGTCCGGCTAAAGCCGGACACGACGTACGGAGCGCGTCGGAAGTCGGTCGTCGTGTCCGGCTTCAGCCGGACCTAGGTTTCGATCCGGCCGATGTACGGCAGGTTCCGGTACTGCTCGGCGTAGTCGAGTCCGTAGCCGACGACGAAATGGTCGTCGATCGTGAAGCCGACGTAGTCAACGCCGACATCAACCTTCCGGCGCGACGGCTTGCTCAGCAGGCACGCCGTGCGCAGCATGCGCGGGTTGCGGGCGCGCAGGATCTCCTGCAGGTAGGTGAGCGTCAGCCCGGTGTCGACGATGTCCTCGACGATCAGCACGTCTTTGCCGTCGAGCGACATGTCCAGGTCCTTCAGCAGCCGGACTTCACCGGACGTCGTCGTCCCCTTCGCGTAGCTGGACACCGCCATGAAGTCCATCGAGACGCTGCCGTCCATGAAGCGGACCAGGTCCGACATGAACATGAACGCGCCCTTCAGCACCGCGATGACGTGCAGATTCTCCGGGTAGTCGGCCCGGATCTCGGCGGCCAGTTCGGCCACACGGCGCTGGAGCTGTTCGGCGGAAATGAGGACGCTGGACGGGCGACGGTCGACCATAGGTCTGGCATGATACTCCTGGGCACATCGTGAAGCGATTCGCGTTCATCACCGAGGCCGACGCGCGCGTCCTGCCCGAGGGCGAGCCGGTGCAGTTGGCGAAGCACGGCCACATCACGCCACTGGCCAAGGACACGCTGCGCGAACGCCGCATCACCGTGGTGCTCGATACCGAGGCCTCCGCCGACGCGGCGGCCCTGGTGCCGAAGGCCGACATCCGCGTGATTGCCGTGGCGAGCGATCACTCCGGCATCGCCCTGCGTCGAACCCTCATCACCTTTCTGCGCGGCCGCGGGCTGACCGTGCTCGACCTCGGCACCGACTCCACGGCATCGGTCGACTACCCGGACGTGGCCGAGTCGGTGGCGCGCCCGGTGGCGCGCGGCGAAGCCGACGCCGGCATCGTCATCGACGGCGCCGGCATCGGGTCGGCGATCGCCGCGAACAAGATCGACGGCATCCGTGCGGTGATGGCCACCACCGAAACGATTGCGCGCTACTCGCGCGAGCACAACGGCGCGAATGTGCTGGCGCTCGGCGCGACGCTGCTCAGTGCCGACGAAGCGAAGGTCATTGTCACCACCTGGATATCGACCGCCATGCGCGAGCCGCGCTACATCCGGCGGCTGACCAAGATCCGCGACCTGGAACGACGGAGCTGACGTGACACGCGACGAACTGCAGCGACTCATCACCCTGATCGTCTCGGAGTTGTCGGCGGCCCAGACAGAGCGCGCCACGCGCTGCGCGTGCCACGCGGTGACGGCTGAGTGCTGTCCGAATCGGCTGCAGGGCGTGATCGACGCAGGCGCCACCCGCGTCGGTGTGCTCGCCACCGGCGGTGCGCCCGAGGGTGTGGCGTCGATGATCGACCACACGCTGCTGAAGGCCGACGCCACCCGCCAGGAGATCGAGCAGCTGTGCCGGGAGGCATCGCAGTTCAAGTTCGCCACGGTGTGCGTGAACCCGGTGTGGGTGGCGACGGCCGCCCGCCTGCTGGACGGCAGCGGTGTCAGCGTCTGCTCGGTCGTCGGCTTTCCGCTTGGCGCCACCACTGGGGACGTGAAGGCCTACGAGACGCGCCGCGCCATCTACGACGGCGCCCGCGAGATCGACATGGTCATCAACGTCGGCGCGTTGAAGTCGGGCGATCTGCGCGTCGTCGAACGCGACATCGAGGCGGTGGCGTCCACGTGCCGCGAGTGCGGTGCGCTGAGCAAGGTGATCATCGAGGCGGCGCTGCTCACCGACGACGAGAAGATCACCGCCTGCACGCTGGCCAAGGCGGCCGGTGCCGACTACGTGAAGACCTCCACCGGTTTCGGCCCGGGAGGCGCCACGGCGGCCGACGTCGCGCTGATGCGCCGCGTGGTCGGCGCGGAGATGGGCGTGAAGGCCGCGGGCGGCGTGCGCGATCTCGACGGCCTCAAGGCGATGGTCGCCGCCGGGGCCACGCGTGTCGGTGCGAGTGCCGGCGTCAAGATCGTGCAGCAGGCGCGTGGCGAGACGCCGACCGCCACCCCCTCCGGTTACTGAGGCGGAGCTGAAGGTCGGCCATACTCCCATCAAGAAACCATGATGAGGAACTCGGCCATGGCCGAGTCCTATAATG
>Ga0114966_10003203_pt1 | contig 14457 bp, 12 predicted proteins | sample M_130207_XF_Meta_FD_87029 | JGI IMG/M metagenome (GOLD analysis project Ga0114966, IMG submission 87029) | Freshwater microbial communities from Lake Montjoie, Canada to study carbon cycling - M_130207_XF_MetaG | ecosystem: Environmental > Aquatic > Freshwater > Lake | place: Lake Montjoie... | reverse complement strand
CAAATGAAAAAAATCGTCAGTTTACTTTTAATTTGTGTGCTTGCGTTTTCTTGTAAAAAAAATAACGAAGAAGAAATTACTCCACAAACGCCAATTACTTCGCCGGTAGATGCTGGCTTTCCAGATACAGTTTGGACAGCAACCGGATCAGGGCCACGCTTGATATTTAAATTCAAATTCGATTCCACTCAAGTAAGACTTGATGCCTTTGGTAATCCGCTAACAACTTTACCTGCAGGTCATGCAGCCTATTCGCCCATTTTTAATCAAATGGCAGCTCATTATATTGAGCTAGCACAAAGCGATTTTACAGCTTTAGGAGCAGGTAAAGTGCTCTACCATGCCACTGAAACAACCGCTGGTGGCAGCACAGCAATTCAATTTAGTAAATCAGTTGTTGTTAAAGAAAATGTTATTTTTTATTCTACACCATTAAGCCAAATTACACCAGGAACTTATAAATGGTTGCGTTTATCATTGTCTTATCAAAATTATACTATTCCTTTTAAAGCCAATGCATTGCCCGGAAATCAAATTGGAATTGGAACAGTAGCTTCATTTTTAGGTTATAAAACATATGTCACAAAATATAAAATTAAAGATCAAGTTTATATTCCTTCGGCAAGTGTCGGCGGACCAAATGTTAATCACGCGCAAGGATATTGGGGTTTTGAAACCCTGCTTTTTAGCAATAATTATTGGACTTCAGATGGCCAGGCTCCTGCAGGAGCAACCACCGTTGTAAACCCAAATTTTGCAAATTCTCCAATTCCCGCTGGAAGTTGTGTCGTAACATCTCAATTTACAGATATGTTAAGCACCAATCAATTGCTTACTATTTCAGGAACCGAAACGCAGGATATCATTATCACTGTTTCGTTATCTACCAATAAGAGTTTTGAGTTTAAAGATATAAATGGCGATGGCTACTATCAGCCAGAAATTGCAGGCGAAGTGCCCGTTGACATGGGAATTAGGGGAATGATTCCAAAAGTTCAATATTAATTTCGTAATTTTGTAGTATATCATTCAGCTTTAAGTTCTTTTGAGTATTAAATTAAATAATAAAAACAAAATATCATGAAAAAAATAATCGTTTTAGCAGCTTGCTTTTTTACATTAGCAACAACTGTAACTGCACAAGAAAATAGTGCAAAACCTGTAAAATCAGAAGGACGAAAAGGTCAGCAAAAATTAACATTGGAGCAACGTGCACAAAAAATCGTTGATAAAATGAATGCTGAAGTTACGTTAACCGACGATCAAAAAACAAAAATTCACGGCTTCGCTACAGAAAAGCTTGCTAAAGTAGATGAAGTTAGAGCGAAGTATAAAGGCCAACCTGACAAAAAAGAACTTGTAAAAAAAGAAGTAGCAGCAGAAAGGAATAATTTTCGTGACCAAACAAAAGCAATTTTAACAGCAGAGCAAAATGCAAAACTGAAAGCTAAACATAAAGAAATGAAAGCTGCAGGAAAAGCAAATTCATTAGAATTAAATGATTAATTATCTAACAAAAAAAGAATCCGCTCTTCAGCGGATTCTTTTTTTTGTTAGTATTCGTCCTCGTTAAAAAAGAAATCATCTTTGGTTGGGTAATCAGGCCAAATTTCTTCAATGGTTTCGTAAGCTTCGCCTTCATCTTCCATTTCTTGTAAATTTTCTATTACTTCCATTGGCGCACCAGATCTAATAGCAAAATCAATTAATTCATCCTTAGTTGCCGGCCAAGGCGCATCTTCTAACCATGATGCTAATTCTAATGTCCAATACATACAGTTTGTTTTTATTTTGTGCAAAAGTAAAAAAATAATTGAATTATACTAATGATTAAATCAAAAAACAAACAAAACTTATTATTAACTTAATTAGCTATAAATCAATTTATTAAGACTTAAATAGAAAAGTTTTTTTCAAACAAGTGAGCATCCTTACTTTCTAGCACTAACGTATATTGGCCCTTTTTTAAATTACTGACATTAAAATGTGCTTTATAGTCCACATGTTCTGGTTGTAACCACTGCCCAAAAATTTCGGAAACCTTATTTCCATTTTTATCTACTATGTAGCAGTACGAGTAACAAGTTTGCGAAATTCCATAATTAATATCCGCTTTAAATTTAATAGGATGGTCTTGTACATCTCCCGAATTGGTAATTTTCGCTCGCTTTAATAACGTATACCATGGCAAAGGTTCGCCTTTAACGCCGGCCACAAAAGTTCTTAATAGTGCCGCAATCGAATCGTTTTTACTTGTAATATTAGCTGTTTCCTTTCCGTCACTAATAGCCCAAACACTATACTGTTCGGTATTTGCATCAATTTTATGTGTGTTTAAATACTTTGCTAAACTAACCAAACTGCTATCAGCCATTTTTCCTACAGTGTAGGGCGCACCTTGTTTTGGACCACCTTTTGTAGCTTCGCAGCAATAACCTCTAATATCAAACCTCTTAGTTTCTTTTGGTTTTAAAGTTAAAAACTCTTCATGGGCTACTAAAATATCTTGATAGTCATTTTTACCAGCATCAGAATTAAATCGCCATCCTGCAGGTATAATAATTATTAAAGAATCCTTTATTAAATTAGAAACTGAATAATCTAACTGTAAACCTCCTTTACAAATGGCTTTTGCTCTGATGTATTTTTTATCAAATGCATTTTGAAGTGATAAACGTGTTTTGCTTTCTAGTTTTAAACTAGTGCAAGTAAAAAAAATTAGTGCTAAAATTTTTAGTTTCGTTTTCATAGTTTCTAGATTTTACATTTATAACACCAAAAAAAGTTTTAGTTACATTTTTAAATCTTTTTTTATATCTTGCTCATTAAATAATTAAACTAGTGCTTATGAATTTGAAAATGCGTTTAATTGTAATGAATTTTTTACAATTTTTTGTTTGGGGTGCTTGGCTAATTACGGTGGCTAATTATTGGTTTGGCACAAAGCAATGGGACGGCACTCAATTTGGCGCAATATTTTCAACGATGGGTATAGCATCTATTTTTATGCCTACTTTATGCGGTATAATAGCAGACAGATGGATGAATGCTGAAAAATTATATGGCATATTACACATACTTGGCGGCCTAACATTACTTTATGTTCCGCAAATAGATAATCCATCCAGTTTTTTTTGGGTAATTTTATTAGCCATGATTTTTTATATGCCAACAATTGCACTATCCAATTCAGTTGCATATAACGTTTTAAAAAGCAATAATTTTGATGTGATAAAAAATTTCCCTCCAATAAGGGTTTGGGGAACTATTGGATTTATTGCTGCCATGTGGCTAACAAATTTAACAGGCAACAAGGCTTCACAAAATCAATTTTATATTGCTGCAATTGCCGCTATTGGATTAGGACTCTATTCGTTTTCTTTACCAAAATGCAAGCCACAGCATACCACTGAAAAAAATAAATCGTTTGTTGATTTAATCGGATTAAGTTCTTTTAAACTTTTCGCTAATTATAAATTAGCACTATTTTTTATTTTTAGTATGTTTTTAGGGGCAGCATTACAACTTACAAATGCTTATGGTGATGTTTATTTAGATGATTTTAAATATCAGCCCGAATATGCCAATTCATTTGTAGTAAAATACTCCACTATTATTATGTCGATTTCTCAAATTTCTGAAACACTATTTATTTTGGCCATTCCATTTTTCTTAAAAAAATTCGGCATCAAACAAGTAATGTTATTTAGCATGATTGCTTGGGTTTTGCGTTTTGGATTATTTGCATTTGGAAACCCAGCAGATGGTTTATGGATGATTATTACGTCGTGTATTGTTTATGGAATGGCATTTGATTTTTTCAATATATCGGGGTCACTTTTTGTTGAAACCTCTACAGATTCAACAATTCGCTCATCCGCTCAAGGACTTTTTATGATGATGACAAATGGTTTTGGTGCAGTTTTTGGAAGTGTATCAAGTGGTTATATAATTGATCACTTTTTTACTTCAAATACAGGCAAAGACTGGCACAATATATGGCTAACCTTTGCTGTTTACTCGCTCATTATAGCAGTGTTTTTTGGTATACTTTTTAAACACAAACATGATCCAAAAGTTACAGCAAACATTAATCATTAAATTGTAATAAAAATCATGAATAAACATTACATTTATCACCTATTAGTTAGAAGCATTTAAACATATTTAAATTTAAAAAAATAGAACAATTACAATAATCAATTAAAATAAAAACGTTTATGATACATTTAAATACAAACAAAATCATTATCACTACTGATTTTTCTGATACTTCATTATTAGCAATAAAACATGGTGCTTTTTTAGCACAGTATACAAAAGGTGAAGTTTTTTTAGTACATATCATTACAAAACACTGGGAAAAATTTAATGTTTTTACTCCAAGTATTACCATTGATAATATTGAAAAAGCATCCGATGCACTTCAAAGCAAATTAGAGGAACTTGCTACAGAAATTAAAACTACTTATGGAGTTACCGTAACTACAATTGTTGATACTGGCAATCCAACAACAGAAATTGTAAAAATTGCTAACGAAATTAACGCAAGTTTAATTGTAATGGGAACTCATGGTTATAGTTCATGGGAAGATTTAACGATAGGTAGTAACACCTTAAAAGTAATTACAAAAAGTAAATGCCCCGTATTATCAATGAGTGAGCACAGCAAAAATGTTGGTTATCAAAAAATTATTTTACCGATAGATACTTCTGAACACACAAGACAAAAGGTAGTTTTAGCATTAGAATTAGCAAAACAATTTGCCGCTCATGTATACGTAGTAGGCTTGTTAGCCGACGACGAAGGAAGTAAAAAGCCCGCAATGCAAGTAATGCTAAACCAAGTTGAAATTGCCGCCAAAAATAAAGGAGTTGTTTGCAGTACTGAATTATTAGAAAATGTAATAAATAGGGCTGTGGCCACTGTAACTTTTAGTGAAAAAAATGGGGGTGATTTAATTGCAATTATGACTGATCAAGATGCTGAGTTAAGCGGATTCTTTTTAGGTCCTTATGCTTTGCAAGTTATTCATCATTCAAAAGTACCAGTATTAAGCATTAAACCAGAAGAGCATCCTGAAAATGTAAGTTGGACAATGCTTGCAGGAACATAATTTTAAAATTAATAACGAATAAAAAAACGCACATTACTAAAATGTGCGTTTTTTTATTTGCTTAATATGATTACATTTGCAATGCAATTTGGTTTTTAGATATGTAAATTATCATAAAATTAAAAGGGAATCGTGTGAAAATCATGAACAGTGCCCGCTGCTGTAAGTCTTAATAAAAGTTTTTAAAAAATTGCCACTGATAATTTTTCGGGAAGGCTTTAAAAACCAAGACGAGTCAGAAGACCTGCCAATATGCATTTTGAAGCTTTCGGGGAAACAGAAGCTAACAAAAAACAGTTTTTTAGGCAATTTGCTGTTTTTTATTTTCCCGTATATTTTATAATTGGATAATTGACAACTTGAACTGTTTAAAGATATATCATAGTAAAATTATTAAAAGGCTAATTTGTCTTTTCGTATGTTTTCTATTATCTCAAAATCTTCAATCACAAAATAGAGATACAACTATTCATAAATTGCCAGAAGTTACTATTATTCAAACAAAGCAATTACAATTAGGAAATTCGAAAAAAAATATTTCAATTGATAGCTTAACCCTTGCTTTGTATACTACTTCTAGCCTTTCGGATCTGCTTACAAATCAATCAAACATTCACGTTAAATCTTATGGAAATGCAAATATAGCAACAACAAGTATGCGGGGGGGAAACGCAAATCACACAGCGTTACTATGGAATGGCTTAAATATTCAAAACGCATTGCTTGGACAAACAGATTTAAGCACTATACCAACTTTATTTTTTGATAATATTGTTTTAGAATATGGTGGTGGAAGTGCTATGTGGGGCAGCGGCACAATTGGTGGAAGTATTCATTTACAAAATAAAAATAGGTTTAATCAAGGCTTTGAAACAAAATTACAAACGAGCGTAGGAAGTTTTGGAACTACGAAAATTGGAACTACTGTGTTGTTGAGTTATAAAAAAATACTATCCAATACTAAACTATATTATACTAATTCAGACAATAATTATAGTTATAAAGACACCTCAGACAAAGAGAATTCAGCAAAAAAAATAACACATGCCAATTATAGTAGTAAAGGAGTGATGCAAGAAATTTCTTACATGCCATCGCAATTTCAAAAAATAAATATGCGGTTATGGTACAATGTAATGGATCGAAACTTACCATCCTACTCCACCGCAGTAAGCAAACAAATGCAATTAGATGAAAATTTAAAACTGAGTGCTGATTGGAATTACAACAAACGAAAATTAAACTCTACAATTCGTTTCGGTTTTTTTAACGATAAACTAAATTATACAGATAGTATTGCTCAAATTTACAGCGAAACATCTGTAAAAACTATTATTGCTGAAAGTGATAATATTTACAAACATAAAAATCACACTTTTAATTTTGGAATAAATTTTACAAGCCACCAATCAGAAACTAAAAATTATAATGAAACTCATGGCCTTAAAAAAATTGCATTGTTTGCAGCCTACAAATTAAATTTATTAAATTCTAAATTCACTTACAATTTTGCAGCTAGAAAAGAAACAACCAACCAAACTGAAATACCTTTTACAGGAAATACAGGAATTCATTATCAATTAACAAAATTGATAGCAACAAAAATAAACGCTAACACATCCTACCGACAACCAACATTAAATGATTTATATTGGAATCCGGGTGGAAATAAAAATCTGAAACCTGAAGAGAGTTACGAAATTGATGGTGGGATAGAATTAAACTATAATAAAAATAATTTTACTTTATTATTTGAAGCAACCTATTTTAACAGACATACAACTAATTGGATAATTTGGCTGCCAACTGATAATGCATTTTGGAGTCCTAAAAACATTGCTGAAGTATATAGCAGAGGTACTGAAACAAAAACAGAGTTAAGGTATAATAAAAAAGATTTTCAGATAAAACTAATTTTAAATACATCGTATGTATTATCAAGTAATGAAAAAAGTAAAAATGAAAACGATAATTCTACTGGAAAACAATTAATATATACGCCACGTTATACTGGGCAAAGTTCAATGTCAATAAGCTATCAAAAACTCAATTTTATTTTTAACAATACTTATACTGGTTATAGATTTACTTCAACTGACAATACAAATTGGCTTAGTCCTTATTATATAGCAAATATAAAATGCTCGTATCCCTATTCATTTAATACAATTAATATGGAATTGTTTTGTGCTGTAAATAATTTATTTAATAAAAATTACGCCGTTGTTTTAAACAGACCAATGCCTTTAAGAAATTATGAAATTGGGATGCGCATCAATTATCATAAAAATAAAAAAAAGCAACATGTATAACAGAAAAAAACAATTTGAATATTAACTCAAAATAATAAAATAAAAACAGATGCAAAAAATATTTACAAAATTAACTTTAGGACTAAGTCTTCTAATGATTGCAAAAATACAAGCTCAAACTATCGAAACATTTGATACCTACTCGTTATCTCCAAATTCATATTATCAAGATAATAATGGTACAGATTTTGGGACTGCGGGTATTAATTTTCAATATGACTGGCAAGGCTATTGGGCAAGCGGAACATCATACACAAATATGAACGATACAACTAACGGCACTTACACAAATTTATATGGTTGTATTACAGGCACTGCCTTTAGCGGAAATAACTATGCTACAGCACAACGCGGAGCTTTAATTACCTTTACAAATAATACAACCGCAGTTAGTGGTTTTTATATTACAAACACAACTTATGCTTGGAAAGTAATTAAAAGTGGTAATATGTTTTCAAGAAGATTTGGCGATACAACAGGCACCGGATCAGGAACAAGTATTGCTCAAGGTCATTATCCTGACTGGTTTAAAATTTTAGTTAGAGGTTACAGAGGAGGCAATATGCTAACGGATAGTGTTGACTATTATTTAGCTGATTACAGAGCTGCAGGAACAGTAAATGATTATGTTATTAAAAACTGGCAATTCGTAAATTGTATTTCTTTAGGACAAGTTGATAGTATTAGTTTTGAAATGAAATCTAGTGACAACTCATTTGGTTTTATGAATACTCCCGCCTTTTTTTCGATGGATAATTTTGTAACTGTTAGCACTGTTGGAGTTGATGAATTAACTAACCTATCTCAACTGTCTTTATTTCCAAACCCAGCAAGCCAGAACGTGTTTTTAAATTATGAAGCGAAGCATGAAAGCGAAGTTACCATTCACATTTTTGATGTCACAGGAAAAGTAATACAAACTATACAAAGCCAAGTATTAACAGGAAACAACAAGCTAAAATTAAATACTGAAGCTTTAGAATCAGGAATTTATTTTATTGAAATTACAAATGAACATAATTCAAAAAAAATAAAGTTCATTAAATTATAATTGAATTTTATAATTAAAAAATAACGGATAACTACAAAAATGAAATTAGTATACTGCATAATTATAATGTTTTTGGTAAATTCCTGCGTGAAAGATAAACCCCAGGATCCTATAAAAACTGCAGTTTCAATTAATGCAGATAATAAAGTATTAGTAATTAATGAAGGGCTTTATCCAACAGGAAATGGTTCTATTTCTTTGTATGATAGCAAGAGTAATAATGTAGTCACTGATATTTACTTACAACAAAATAGCGCTTATTTAGGAAATGTAGTTCAAAGCATTACAAAGCATAATAACAATTATTATATTGTTGTAAATAATTCAAATAAAATAGTAGTTGTTAATCCAACCGACTTTATTAAAAAAGCTACAATAAGTGGCTTTAATTCGCCACGCTATTTGTTACCTATCACTTATAATAAAGCGTATGTAAGCGATTTATATGCTAATTCGGTGCAGATTGTAGATTTAAATACTAATAGCATTTCAGGATTTATAACCTGTATGAAAGGAACTCAAGAAATGGCTCTTATTTATAACAAAGCATTTATCACAAATGATAATTCTAATTATTGTTATGTTGTTAATACAACAAATGATGTGATTACGGATAGTATAAATATCGGCAAAGGCGGCTCCAGTATCGTCATTGATAAAAACTCTAAAGTATGGGTTTTAACTAGCGGAAATTCTGCAGCAGCGCAAGTAGGGAAATTAGTTCGAATTAACCCAATTACATTACAAATTGAACAAAGTTTAAATTTCAATTCCGGCGAAAATCCAAATAGATTATGCTTAAATAAAACAAGAGATACGTTATATTATTTAAATAATGGAGTACACCAATTTTTAATTTCATCAACTAGTTTACCGTCAAATCCATTAATAAATAAGGGGTCAAAAACATATTATGGATTAGGAATTAATCCAAAAGATTACACTATTTATGTGGCTGATGCAATTGATTACCTTCAAAAATCTACCATCGAAATATACAAACCAAATGGCAGCTTTGTATTAAACTTTAAAGCGGGAGATATTTCAAATGGTTTTATGTTTGAATAAATTCTCTAGAAAATTAGACCACTTTCAGATGCTACTAAAAAAATAAGTTAAACGAAGTTATTTTTAATTAATGTCTTAAAATCAACCTCCATTTTATTTTATTTTGTTTACTTTGTACAAAATTTCACTTTGCAAATAGTAGTCAATACCCGGTTATTAGTTCACAATAAATTAGATGGCATTGGTTGGTTTAGTTACCAAACCTTAAAACGTATTACTCAAAATAATCTTGATGTTCATTTTGTTTTTTTATTTGATAGAGACTATAATGATGAATTTATTTTTTCAGATAATATTACTCCTCTAATTATTGGACCTCAGGCACGCCATCCATTTTTATATTATGCTTGGTTTCATTTATCTGTCAAAAATTTGTTGAACAGAATGAATCCTGATTTGTTTTTATCTCCAGATGGTTTTTTATCGTTAGGCGCAAAATGTAAACAATTACCCGTTATTCATGATATCAATTTTTTTCATAATCCAAAAGATTTAAAACCATTAACTAGCAAATACTATAATTATTTTTTTCCAAAATATGCTAAAGTAGCAACTCGAATTGCAACAGTATCTGAATATAGTAAAGCTGATATTTCAAAAAATTATCATATTGATAGTAGAAAAATAGATGTGGTTTATAATGGAATAAATGATGGCTTTCATCCACTATCAGAAATTGAGCAACAAGCAACCAGAGAAAAATTTTCACATGGTAAGCCCTATTTTTTATTTGTAGGATCTCAAAGTCCACGAAAAAACTTGAATCGTTTAATTGGAGCTTTTGATTCATTTAAAACTCAAACACAATCTGATTTTAAATTAGTTTTAGTAGGTGCGGTGTATTCAAGCGAGGGAGATGTGAAACGTGTAATTGATAAATCAAATTTTAAAAATGATATTATTTTTGCAGGTAGGCAGCCACAAATTGAATTAGAAAAAATTATGGCGAGCGCCTTTGCATTAACTTTTGTTCCTTATTTTGAAGGTTTTGGAATTCCAATTGTTGAGGCATTTAAATGCGAAACACCAGTAATTTGTAGTAATACTACTAGTATGCCCGAAATTGCTGGGGATGCGGGATTGCTTGTAAATCCGTTTGAAGTAAATAGTATATGCAATGGAATGATGGAACTATACAATAATCAAGCCACTCGGATGAAATTAATTGAGAATGGAAAAATTAGAAAGAACTTATTTTCTTGGGATAAATCGGCAGACCTGCTTTGGAACAGTATTACTAAAAGTTTATGAGTTCTCCAATTAGCAAAACCGCTTTTATAAAAGCAGAGCAATGTTTAAAGCATTTCTATTTATACAAAAATCATCCCTACCTCAGAGATTCAGTATCTAGAGATAAACAATTTATATTTAAGCGTGGAACGGATGTGGGCATTTTTGCACAACAATTATTTCCAGATGGAATAGATGTTACTTTCAGTGAAAAACGTGATCAAGTGTTATTCGCACAAAAGACAATAGATTTAATTGCAAGCGGAGTAAACACAATTTACGAGGCTACTTTTATTTACAATGATTTACTAGTAATGGTAGATGTTTTGCATAAGCATGACGATAAATGGATTGCATATGAAGTTAAAAGCTCTTTAAAAATTACCGATACATACGTTAAAGATGCCTGTTTTCAATACTATGTAATTAAAAATTGTTTACCCGATTTATTTGATTTTAATCTACTTACCCTAAATCCAAATTATATTTTAAATGGTGAATTAGACATTAAGAAGTTATTTAAAACAACCTCTGTATTGAAAGATGCCATAAAAAATAATGATTATTTTGCTCATAAATCACAAATTGCAAAACTAACGCTAGAGCAAGGTAAAATACCCGATATTAAAATTGGAACGCATTGCTTTCAACCTTATGAATGTGATTTTTTAGGCACCTGTTGGAAAGATAGTAAAGAAACAAATTCTGTTTTAACATTAGGTAAATTAACCAAGCAGGAAATATTTAATTTGTATGACCAAAATATAAAACTAATTACTGATATCGATATTAACACGATAGCAAGTAAGGAAATTAAAATTCAAGTTAAAGCATCTATCGAACAAAAGGAACAATTTGATGTTTCAGAAATTTCAGCTTTTACTTCTAATATTAAACAACCTTCATGTAGTTTAGACATTGAAGTTTGGATGCCTGCAATTCCTTACTACGAAGGAACAAAGCCATTTCAGCAAATCCCCTTTTTATTTTCAATGATATATGAAGCGAATAACGAAATAAAAAACTATAGTTATTTTAAACCAATTGAGGAAGATTTAAGAAAAGAATTTTTAGAAAAAATTTTATTTGTAACGAAAGACTTTCAATCGATATTAATGTTTGATAAATCTTTAGAAGAGACAGTTTTAAATCAGTTAGCTGTATTATATCCTGAATATTTAAAAGACATACAGAATTTTATATCAAAAATTGTAGACTTAGCCGAACCAATCAAAAAAGGAAACTATTATCATCCTAATATGAAAGGAAATTTTACTTTAAAAAGTATTGCGCCATTAGTTAATCAGGAAGCTGGATTTGATAATTTAGATATTCAATCAGGCATTAGTGCCATGTATATTTATGAAAGTCTATTAGCGCAAAATGCTATTGAAGGGGAACAAACCAAACAACAATTAATAGAATACTGTGAAATGGATGCTTTAATTACATACCAATTATTGAATTTCTTTCAAAGCAAATTAAGCTAACATTATTTTTTTATTATCTTTTTAGAATTAATTATCACTACTTTTAGCGCACAAACTATATTGTTTGTTATTTTATTATTTATTCATGTCTAAACTTTCAATTCAAGACAAATTTCTTGATTTGTCTGACTACGGGAGGCTAATTGGAACTCGATTTGCTACTCTTTTAAAAGACACTCGGTTTACACCAATTCATGTGACATTGCTTTTTGGAGTTTCTGGATTATTAGCTATTGTGTTTATTTTAAATCAATCATTTTTTTTAGCTGCATTTTTTATTATTATTAAATCAATCATAGATGCAGCAGATGGTGAACTAGCAAGGATAAAACATACACCATCCTATTCAGGAAGATATCTTGATAGCATTTTTGATTTCATTCTAAATTTCTTATTTTTTATGGCTATTTGTTTTGTTTCTAAAACAACTTTTTTGCTAACAATTTGCTCCTTTATTTGCTTGCAATTACAAGGCACTTTGTATAATTATTATTATGTTATTTTAAGAAATAAATCAGTTAATGGTGATTCAACCAGTAAAATATTTGAATATAAAACGCCCAAAGCACTTCCTGGCGAAAGTCAAAAAGTAGTTAATGTTTTATTTACAATTTATTTAATAGTGTATGGCGCATTTGATAAAACAATTCATTATTTGGATAAGGATGCGTATAAGTCTAAAAAATTTCCCAATTGGTTTATGACTATGGTATCTATTTTTGGTTTAGGATTTCAATTATTAATAATAGCAATCATGTTATCATGCAATTTGATTTCTTTTATAATTCCATTTTTCATAATTTATAGTATTTTTATTTTTGCGTTAATTTCTATTAGAAAGATCTACATCGCTGTTTAATTATTAGTGCAAAATAGTTTAACTTTATGCTAATAATTTGAAATTAAAAGCTCTAATATTAATTTTATTTTTTCCAGCTGTTTATTATACTCAGTTTAAAATTGACACTTCAAGAAATGTCAATTTTTTAGCAGTTCCCGTTTTATTCAAAACTCCAGAAACAGGCTGGGCTTATGGACTATCAACTTCAGCCAATTTTAAAACATCATTTAAAAACGATTCTCTTACTAGAATGTCGAGTATTACTCTTTTAGGAATTTTCTCTGAAAGGCAACAAAACATTCAAGGCCTAGATGCCACGATTTATTTTCCAAAAGAAAAATATATTTTATACTTTCAAACATCCCATAGTTATTTTCCGGATAATTTTTGGGGTATAGGTCAAACTACAAAAAGCAGTAATTTAGAAAGATATGTTTTTGAGCAGTTTGTTATAAATCCACATTTAAAAAGAAAATTTTTTAAACATACTTTTTTTGGAATTCTAGCTGATTATCAAAATGTATTTAAAATACAATATGTTCAGGGAGGATTAATGGATTATACATCGTTTTATGGTAAAACTAATTACAATGTTTCAGGCATTGGTTTAACGACAAGTTATGATACGCGAAATTCAACATTTTGGCCAACCCGAGGAATTTTTTTGCAAACTCAATTCACAACTTACAATAAAGAACTGGCCTCAACATATTCATTTAATAAATGGATAGCTGAAATCAGATTATTTAAAAAAGTATTTAATAAGCAAATTATTGCAGCACAGCTTTATAATTATTTCACTTTTGGCCAAACACCTTATCGTTCAATGGCATCCCTTGGTGGTTCGGGCAATTTAAGAGGTTTTTATCAAGGTCGATTTAAAGATAATTCCATGTATTCTGTAATAGCTGAATATCGGGCTCATTTATTTTGGCGAATTAGCGCTTGCGTATTTGGTGGAGTTGGCGATGTTTATAATAAACCAAAAAATATGAATATAAAATCACTAAAAGCAAGCTTTGGCGGAGGATTAAGATTATCAATTTTAGAAAAAGAAAAGTTGAATTTACGAGTGGACTATGGCTATTCTGATTACTACAATAAAGGTTTTTATTTTACTATTGGCGAGTGTTTTTAATTCAATTTATTTAACATTCTTTAGTTCATAGTTTCTCGCCGTCAAGCACAAAATTCATCAATCCTACCTTAACTTTAAGTCTTGATTAGCTAATCACTAGTCACAAATAACTTATCACTTTTTCATATGTCTAAAATAAAAGTTGGAATTCTGTTCGGCGGTCGTTCAAAGGAACGCGAAATATCTTTTGCTGGTGGCAGAACTGTGTAT
>Ga0114966_10003201_pt1 | contig 14458 bp, 13 predicted proteins | sample M_130207_XF_Meta_FD_87029 | JGI IMG/M metagenome (GOLD analysis project Ga0114966, IMG submission 87029) | Freshwater microbial communities from Lake Montjoie, Canada to study carbon cycling - M_130207_XF_MetaG | ecosystem: Environmental > Aquatic > Freshwater > Lake | place: Lake Montjoie... | reverse complement strand
GCCAGCGAGATCCGCTGGATCCGCGAGCGCGGCTGGCATGAACTGTCGATGCTCTACCTCTCGCCGTATATCGCGAAGTTCAAAGACGAGTATCAACCCTTCGGCATCGGGCTGGACGAACTCGATCACCAGCTGCTCGGCGACGTGCTAGCCGACGCGGGCCTTTCGACCGCGGCCGCCCGCTTCATGGGTGCCACCGAACGCCGTCAGACCCCCAATCAGCCCACCCGGGGCGCCTCCGCACTTTTTAAAATATGGCAAACGGCTATTTCCCAAATGCGCGGCCTGCCCGCCTTCAAACGAGACGTGTTTCACCTCAAGGGCGGTAACCAATTATTGCCAGACACCTTTGCCACCAAGCTCGGCGATCGCGTGCGCCGCCTTAGCGAGGTCACCGCCATCGAACACCACGACGCCTCCGTCACGGTGCATTTCAAACAAGCGAACACCCTGCACACGCTCACGGCGGATCATCTGGTCCTCGCTGTCTCGCCCCTCGTGCTGCCGCGCATCGCGATCACGCCCGCTTGGCCGGAAGCCAAGGCGTTCGCACTGAAAAACACGCCGATGGGTATGCAGTCGCGCGTACTGCTCGTGACCCGCGATGCCTTCTGGAAGGACGACGTGCCCAGCATCAATCTCGAAACGGGCGATGCGAAGATGGGCCTCGTGTACGAAACGGCCGCCGAGGTCCCCGGTGCGCGGCGCGTGCTGATGGGTAGCGGTCAGCCGGTCCAGACGCCCGAGGAAACCATCGCGGCCTTCCGTAAATTCTATCCTGGCAAAAAACCCGACACGATCGAGCAGTGCATCGTACACCAATGGTGGCAGGAGGAACCCCTCGCCCTTGGCTGCGAACGCCTCGCCTTTCCCTTCGGCCAGCTCAAAAATATCTGGCCCCATCTCATCGCACCCGTCGGTCGCGTCCATTTCGTCGGCGCCGCGTTCGATAATCTCCCCTGGGGCCAGGACGCGGCGACCCGCTCCGCGAACCGCGTCGCGCGGCAGATCCACGCTTCCTGATGATGATGCCGAGCTCCCGCCAGCCACGGCCCCTCTCCCCCTGAACCGGTGGCCGTCCATCCCGTTTTCCTAGCCCCATTTCTCTATGAATGCCCAACCCTCCCTTAGCCCCAAGCGCTTAGTCTCCATCGATGCGCTGCGCGGTTTCGACATGCTCCTCATTTCCGGAGCCGACGCATTATTCCACCAACTTAAGGGCAAAACCGGCTTGGCCTGGGTCGATGCCGCGGCCAGTCAGTTTCAGCATCCAGTTTGGTTTGGCTTCACTTTCTACGATTTCATTTTCCCACTATTTCTATTCATCGCTGGCGTCTCCATTCCGTTTTCCCTTAGCAGGGCTTTGGAGCAGGGAATATCCAAAAACGAGCTATATAGAAAAGCCTTCTTCCGCATGCTAATCTTGATCGGGTTGGGCATGTTGGACAAAAATGCCCCTTTCCCTTTTTTCGACTGGCCTCACATCCGCCTCGGCAGCGTCTTGGGCCGGATTGGCCTAGCCGGGTTTGTTACCGTCGTCCTGTATCTTAACGTCAGTTCCCGGCGCCGGCTCTCCATTGTCGGAGGGGTCCTCCTCACTTACTACGCCGCCCTCATGTTAATCCCGGTCCCCGGCCACGGCGCAGGTGATCTTTCCTTCGATGGAAATCTCGTTGGCTGGTTTGATCGCACGTTTCTCCCAGGCCGACTCCTCCAGCGTACGTTCGATGAACTCGGCCTCCTCACGCAATTTCCAGCCATCTGCCTCACGCTGCTCGGCGCTTTCGCTGGAGAAATCCTTCAGAATAACACGAGCTCCGACGGAAAAAAGTTCGCACGCTTGCTCATCACCGGGGCCGTCTGTGTCACCCTCGGACTGATCTGGAGCCTTCATTTCCCCATCGCGAAACGCCTCTGGAGCAGTTCCTTCATTCTGCTGACGGCGGGGCTCTCCTTTGTTTTCATGGCGGCTTTTTACGGTCTCATCGATCTCCTGAATTTCAAAAAATGGTCCTTCTTTTTTGTCGTGATTGGCATGAACAGCCTGACGATTTACATGCTCCACCGCCTGGTGAATTTTAATTACACGTCGCGACTCTTGTTCGCCGGACTATACGCCCCGCTCGATGTGAAATGGCACGGCATCCTCGAAAGCTTCGGCGCGTTGGCCCTCGTGTGGGGCCTCCTCTATTTCCTTTATCAAAAGAAAATCTTCATCCGCGTCTGACATGCGTCGCTTCATTAAAGTGCGCGCGGGCCCGACCGATAGCCAAGCGACCCGGTAATCATGAGCCGGATGAGCACCGCACCCCGGCAAGTGCCCTGCCGTCAACTGCCATGCAGGCAAGTGCTGCGACTCACGCCCCAACAAGCCCAAACCCCAAAGCCGGTCCCTCTTTCCAGGCCCCCCCTCCCCAACTAACTCAGCAGGCCGTTCACGTCTTCGCGGGCAACCGCCCGCATGCGGTTCATGAGCTCGCTCGCGTTGAGCGCGCCGTAATTGTCGATGCGGCCAATGATGCCGTTGTAAGCGTGCCCCTCGACCTGCGCAATGAAGCGCCGCTGATCACCGCTGAGCTCAATCGCCTCGGTCATCGTCATTTGCCTGGCGGCGAGTTCAGCCTGCCGACCGGGCCACCAGCGGTCATCGACGAGGTCGCGACTGATATGCTCGACGAGTGCCGTCTCGACCCCGCCGGCATGCTGATCGCCGCAGGCGCTAGTCACGTCCGCGAGCGGCTCATACAGCCACCGGAATACTCCGCGCGGGCCACGACTGCCGCGCATGCCTTCTTGGACTGCAAGGCGGTGCGCCAGCGAGCCGTGCACGTCGACTAGGTAGAGGGATCTTGGCGACATCCACTCGACGACCGCGTCTATAAACCGGCGAACATAGCGCGTGACCAGCGGAGGCGTGAGATCGATACTCAGGCCAAAGGGCAGTCCCCAGGTCAAATGCCCATAGTCAACGGGCGGCCCGACCACCAAGCCGTCGGTTTCGGCCGCCAGTTGGTGCAAGATGGCGTAGCTCTGCATCGTGTCCGTGGCGAGCGGCAGGTGCGGACCGTGCTGCTCGACCGCGGTATCGATACTAAAGGCGAGAATTTTTGGCCCCCAAACGGGCGGCGCACGGCGGCGGGCCGGAAGTTCGACGCACTCGAACGAGCCGCAAAAATCCGCGCGCCCGCGCGTTCCTTCGCAGAAGGGAAAGCATCGGCGGATTTGCGATTGCACCGCGAGTTTCAAATCAGCATCAAGCGCTTCATGGTACAACGGCGGGAGCACGAGTGGCGCGAGGTCCGCCAGTTCTTCCGGAGGGGTTCCGAGCGAACATATCGGCAGGACGATCCGCTCCGTGCGTATCCGTTGTTTTAACTCGTTGAGCGAGTACCCAGCCAGCCACGGACCCGTGTTAATCACCGTCGGCAAGAATGGGGTGAGGGGCGGCAGCGGCATGGCAATTTTTTCTGGGGTATCGTCCTAACCCCAAGGATTTGCACGGGTTTCAAACCCGAGGGCAAACCGGATCCGAATAATTTATCCACCACCAGATAAAATCTATTGCCCGCACAAACCCACCGCGCATTTCGCGAAATTTTTTCTTCAAATTATTTGCCGCCCCCGCCTCCACGCTCATTCGTACGCCGTCATTGGCCGACACGAGCGCCACCCGGCCCAAGGCGAAGGCTCTCGGTACCGAGCTTGCCCAAAGGAAGCTCGCGCAACGATCTTCGCCGCGCCGCCGGCCGTTGCCGGGCACGATCTAAGTGCCGCGTCGCCTCGCTCGCCCCAATGGCGGGCCCGATCACGCTCGTCTCGCAAGACATGGGAACGCGCTTCGCAATTTTCGCCCACCGCGCGAAAATTGATCGCCACCACCCCGGCCGGCCGCTCCGCCTGGCGGCCCGTTTCACCCCATACTTCCCAACCGCACCACCGCACCACCGCGGCTCCGCCCCCGCCCAGTGGCCGGCCATCAAGGGCTTCGGCCCATGCGCTCAACCGAGCGCTTCCACCTCGTTCGCCGGAAGCACGACCAGCGCCGGCGCGAACCCTCCAGCCCCGCTTAGACCTTTTCGCGCAGCACCGCCAAAACCGACTTCTCGTACTCGGCGGCCTCCGCGGCGCCCACCTTCCGATGCCGAACCTGGCCAGTCCGATCAATCACGAACGTCGTCGGGATAGCTTCCAGCCCACCAAACGCCGTCTGAATCGACTCATCTCCCATCAAGAGCGGATAATTAATGCCCATCTTGCCCGCAAAGGCCTTGACCACTTCAGAGCCGCCTTGATCAAGAGAAACTCCAATCACCACTAACCCCTCCGCACCATATTTCCGGTGCAGCTCAATGTAACCCGGAATCTCCAATCGGCACGGACCACACCACGTCGCCCAAAAATCAATAACCACCACCTTCCCCTTAAACTGCTCGGAGCTGACCACCTGCCCGTTAAGATCCTGCAACTTCCACGCCGGCGCCGGTCCATACTTGGGGAGCTCGGCGGCCGTACTCGGCACCGCCGCGCCCGCCGCGGCCGCCTGGGCGGTTGACGCTCGCTGCACAGCCACCGTCTCGGGCTGTCGAGAACACGCCGTCGCTCCTAGCGTGACGAGCAAAGACGCAAGTAACCAACCGCTGCGGGTATGATTCATAATTAAAATAACCACCAATAAATGCCCCTGCTCGCCCCTACCGCAAATCTTCTTAACGAATTTCTACTCACGTTCCCCGCCCGCCCGCTTCGCGGGTCTCGGGTAAATCGAGGCCCAGGATTTCAATGAATTTCTTCATCGCCGGCGTCAGCACTCGGCCCTTGCGATGCAGAATGGCCAGCGGACGGGTAAACTCTTTGCCCTTAAAGTGGAGCACCGACAACGAACCCTGCCGCGCTTCCTGCACCACGGTCGCTTGGGGCACAATCGCGATACCGTGGTCAATTTCCACGGCACGCTTTACCGTCTCAATGTTGTCAAACTCCATCACTGGCTCGATCTCAAGCTTATGCTCCCTAAAAATAATATCGACGGCCTTTCGCGTCGGAATATCCGGGTCAAACCCGATAAACTTCTGGTTCGCGAGATCCTTGACCTCAATTTCAGTGCGTTTCGCCAAGGCATGCTGAGGATGCGTGATGAGCACGAGATGATCATCACGGAAGGGCAACACCTCGATTTGCCGCTGCTTCACCGGAAACGCCACCAAGCCAAAATCCACCGAGTTGTGCAGAATATCCTCATACACAAGGTTGGAACGACGATACTCCACGCGCACATTTACCGCCGGAAAATCATGTAAGAATTTTTTGATAAACGGCGGCAACTCGTGCAGGCCAATCGAGTAAATCGTCGAAATCCGAATCGTGCCGCTGATGACTTTCTTCAGCTCCTGCAACTCGGACAACAATTTCTCATAGGTGTGCAACACTTCATTCGCCGCGTCGTAGACGCGCTGCCCCTCCCGCGTCAATTGAAACTGCTTCTGGCTCCGATCGATCAGCAGTGTCTTGAAATGTCGCTCCATCGCACGTGCCTGCTGACTCACCGCGGATTGGGTAATCCCATTGAGCTTCGCGGACTTTGAGAAACTTTTCGTTTCTACAAGGTCGGCAAAGATTTTAAAATTTTCGATCTGCATGATAAGCTGGCGTTGTTCCGGGCAGGCTAGGAAATTCCTTCTTCTCGTAAATGCTTAATTAGAAATACTAAAGTCATGCTATTAGATTATCCGGAGTTTGTCGATCGCGCCAACTCGATTGTGACGGCGATGGCCGCCGCTGCCCGCCAAGCGGGCCGGGTGGCCGCCGAAATCGAATTACTCCCCGTCACGAAAACCCATCCAGCGGCCGCAGCCGAGTACGTCGCGCGGTACGGCCTGCTCGGCGTGGGCGAAAACCGGGTGCAGGAGAGTGCGGAAAAACGCGGCCAAACCACCAGCGCCGCGCGATCACTCCGCTGGGAACTCATCGGCCATCTGCAAACCAACAAGGCCAAACTGGCCGCCCAGCACTTTGACCGCATTCAGAGCGTCGACCGCGACAAACTTATCCAGCACCTCGGCCGCGCCGCCACCGAACTGGACAAGGTGCTGCCCATTCTCCTGCAAATTAACGCCGGGCAAGATCCTGCTAAATTTGGGGCCGAACTCGAGGACGCCCCTCGCTTGCTCGAGGACGCGCTCGCTCAGAAATATCTGCGCGTCGAAGGCCTGATGACCATCGCGCCCCTCGGGGCGACCCCTGCCGAAACCTCCGCCCACGCCGAGCGCACCTTCGCGAATCTCCGCATGCTCCGCGACGATCTCACCAGCCGCTACCACACTCCACTCCCCACGTTATCCATGGGCATGACCGGCGACTTCGGGCTCGCGATCGCGGCCGGCAGCACGCTGGTTCGCGTCGGCACCGCCCTTTTCGGCGCGCGGGGAACCCCCGTGGCACTTTAGCCGCTCCTCCCGCCACCAGACCGGTTTTTAACTCCACCAACCGTTTCCCTGTTGCGCCCTGAGGAAAATGTTTCTGCGCTCCGTCCTGTGGAAATTGCTCCCCTCCCAACGACCGAAGCCGCCGCTTTTCTCCGCCTGCTCGACGATCCTGCGCCCACCGTCCGCCAAGCCCTGCTCGCACAATTTAAAAGCCGGGGGCCCGCCGCCACCGCCTTCCTCCACACCATCACCCACGGACCCGACGCCGCCCTCGCTCGACACGCCGCGCGGTTCCTCCAGGGCCTCGATCGAGGGGACCCCGTCGCCGAATTTTCCCACTTCATCCACTCACGAAAATACGAACTGGAATCAGGCGCGTTTCTCATGGCGCGAATCGCGACACCCCGCCTCGACCCCTCCAAAGCCTGCAACGCGCTCGACGCCATCGCCACCCGCTGCCGCGAACTCATCGTCGAACCGGCCAGCACTCGAGAAAAATGCCGAATTCTCAACCGCGTGCTCTTTCACGAGTGGGCGTTTCACGGCAACACCGAGAACTACACCGATCCAAAAAATAGCTTCATCGACCAGGTCCTCGCCCGGCGCACCGGAGTCCCCCTCACACTTTGCCTCGTCTACCTGTTGGTCAGCGCTCGGCTCGGGCTACCTCTTCAGCCGGTCGGCTTACCCGGCCACTTCATCGTCGGTTGCTTCGACGAGGACCCGCCGTTCTTCATCGATGCATTTAGCCGCGGAGTTTTTCTCGATCGCGAGGAAATTAGTGCACTCATGAAGGATAACCGCATCAACCTGCAGCCCACCGATTTTACCCCCACCACCGTCCGCGAGGTGCTCTGCCGCAGCTGCCGGAATCTCGTGAACCACTACACCATCGCCGGCGACCCCGCGCGCGCGCAAATTTTCAGCCGCTTTGTCGATGAATTTCACGCCACGTACTCCCGCCCGGGCGTCGGCTGAAGCCTGCCTTCAACCCACTAGCCGCTCGTAATGATGCACGCCACCCGCCAACGAGAGCCCGAGCCATCCCACCGTCTAAAACCGGTATGACCGCTCCCGATCCTCTCACCTTGCGCGAACTGACCGACTGGTCCTACGACGGCTCGGCGCTCGCCGTTCTCGGTCACCCGATCAAGCACTCGATCAGCCCGGCCATGCACAATGCCGCGCTCGCCGATTTGGCCCGCGAGAACGCCCGCTTCGCCGACTGGCGTTATTTTCGCTTCGAAGTTCATCCCGACGACCTGCCCCGCGCCTTGGAACTGCTTCACACCAAACAATTCCACGGCGTCAATCTGACGGTGCCCCACAAGATGCTCGCGTTTGACGTCATCGCCGAAATCGACGCGGGGGCTCGCCCCGTCGGCGCCGTCAACACCCTTCTGCGGACCGACCAAGGCTGGCGTGGTTTTAACACCGATGGCTACGGTTTAGCCAGTGCCCTCAAAGAGAACCTCGGCCTCGCACTCACCGATCGTCCGATTATTTTGCTCGGCGCGGGCGGGGCCGCTCGCGGGGCCGCCGTCGAATGCCTGCAACAGGGCTGCCGCTCCCTCGCCATCGCCAATCGCACCCCCGCAAATCTGCAGTCATTACTCCTGGCGCTCGCCCCCCTCGCCCACGGTATCGACGTGCGTGGCTTCGATCCCTCCTCCCCCCCGCCCGATTTGCCCGCGAGCTGCCTTGTCATTAACGCGACCAGCGCCGGCCTGCGCGAAACCGACCCGCTCCCGATCGACCTCCGCCGCCTGCCACAACCGGCCGCCGTCTTCGATATGATCTACAACCCCGCCGCGACCCCATTGCTGCGGGCCGCCGCCGCCCGGCGCCTACCCTACGCCAATGGCCTCGCCATGCTCGTGCACCAGGGCGCCAAAGCCCTCGAGATCTGGAGCGGTATTCCCGCGCCTAGGACGGCGCCGCTCATGTCGGCTGCGGCGCACGCCGCGATGGCGTCCCGCACCGGTCACTCATGATTCGCTGGCGCATCCCTCGTAAACGTGCCCTGCTCCGCGCCTTTGCGATCAACTAAACCCAGATGCCATTCGACTACACCCAAATCTCCGCCGCCTTTCCTTGGTTCTTTCCGCTGGCGGTCGGTCTCTTCGGGGCATGCATCGGCAGCTTTCTCAACGTCGTCATCTATCGCGTACCCCTGGATAAATCCATCGTCTTTCCCGGCTCCCATTGCGGCTGCGGCCAACCGATCCACTGGTACGATAACATCCCCGTGTTCTCCTGGTTCCTGCTGCGCGGTCGCGCCCGCTGCTGCGGCCGGAATTTTTCCGCCCGCTACCCCTCGATCGAGTTACTCACCGCGCTGCTTTTCGTCGCCTGCTGGCTGCTCTTTCCTCCCCTCATCGCCCTCTGCGGTTGGATTTTTATCAGCGGCCTGATCGCGGCGACGTTCATCGATCTGGACCACTTCATCATCCCCGATGCCTTCACCCTTGGGTTGGGCGTTGTCGGAGTTATCCTCTCTGCCATCATCCCCGCGCTCCACGGCCAGGATCATGAATATTTTATGCTGGCGAGCCTCCGCGCTTTGGTCTGCTCCCTCCAGGGCTTGCTCGTCGGTTCCGGCTTGGTTTTGTGGATCGCCCTGCTCGCCGAGGCGCTCCTCAAAAAAGAGGCGATGGGCTTCGGCGATGTTAAATTCATCGGCGCCATCGGCGCGTTTTGCGGCTGGCAGGGCGCCATCTTTGCCCTCTTCGGCGGCGCCACCATCGGCACCGTCTGGGTCGCACTCGCTTGGACGTGGCAGAAATTCACCGGGAAGACCGCCGCCGCCGCCCCTCGATCAGAGACCCCCGACGGCGAACCGGCTCCTCTCGGATTCGGCGCCCAGATCCCTTTCGGTCCCATGTTGGCCGCCGCCGCCGCGCTTTATTTTCTCGGCGCCCGCCCATGGGTCAGCGCTTGGTTCGACACCCTCAAACCACTCTTCTGACGCCGCGGCACCACCACCAGCGGCCACTCAAAAGTATTCCGCCATGATCCGCCGGAGCACCGGACGCACGGTCCGCGCGAGCGCCGCGTTGGCGTAGCCCATCCACGCTACCGGGGTGGTCGTATCCAGCGGCACGCGCAAGGCCCGGCCATCGGGCGCCTCGATCAAGCATCCCGCCTCGCGAGCGATCAAAGCGATGCAAATGTCATACGGATGGCAGCAAAGCGAGGCACTCGAGTATCCTAGTTTCAAATACGCGGCGGGCCGCAGATCACCCAGCATGCGGTCGTGCCCCGAGATCAATTCAAACAACTGGCCACCCGTACTGATATATTGATCATCAAAAACCAACTGGCCACCGCTTTTGCCCAGCAACCCGAGCTCCCGCCAGAGCGCCTCTTCCACCGCCCCGAGCAATCCTTTGCCCTCCGGAAAAAATCGCGCGATCGAGGCAAACCCGTGCTCAAAATCAGTCGCCCGCGAGGGCCGCGGAGTCCACCGGCGCCACGTCCGGTTCACCGTGTCAAAGCGTTGCGCGATCACCCCTCCACCCACCACCGCACTCACTTGATCGGCCAGACCTTGCTTCGCAGTCGGAAATTCCGTCATCGCCGCGACCAGAATATCGGCCAGCTGGGTCCGCGCCCCCCGCTGCGGCGCCAGCCCGGCCAAAATCCACGCCGAACGCTTATCGTACATGACCCCACGCGTGCCATCAATCGGATCAATGATACATTTCATCGCCGTCCGCGCGACCGGCGTGCCCCGCGGATAAGTCGTCGCACCTTCCACCAAACCTTCCATCACCAACTCAACCGGCCACGCCGTGGGCCAGAACTCCTCAAACCACTCCAAAATCGCCTCCTCACTCAGCCGATCCACATAATAAATCGTATCCGCTGCCGTAACCGCGGCAATCCGCGTAAACTTTCCCGCCTGCCGTACCCGGGCCGCCACCAGAGTGTCTCGGATATGGTTCTGCAACTCGCAGAGCAAACGACGCGCTCGGTTTAATTGAACAAAGGTCATCGCAGCAAAAAGCCGGCTCAGATCAGCCCGGCGCCATCGCCCGTCCGGAGATGCATGCTCTCCGGCGCAGTCCCCCACTGCGCCACACAGACTTCGCCCACTCGCCGCGCGTCGTCTTCGTCAAAGGTTGCCATCGTCATCGCCATCACCGCACCGCCAAAGCCTCCTCCCGTCAACCGCGCGCCCCAGACCCTCGGGTGATTCTCCAGGGTATCCACCAGTAAATCTAGCTCCACCGTGCTATTTTCAAACCACCGTTGCGAGCTCCGGTGCGAGGCCGTGAGCAGGCGCCCGACCACCGCGAGATCCCCTTGCCGCAACGCCGCCACCGCCGCACCCACTCGCGCAATTTCCTCAACCACATGGCGGGCCCGCTTCGCTGCCACCGGAGAAAGCCCCGCCACCTGCTCCCAGTCCGCGCCCGCGAGGTTCGCGTCAACCAGCTGCGCCACCCCAAGCGCCCGCGCCGCCAACCGACACTCACGATGCCGCTCCGCGTAGAGGCCATCCACCAGCGCGTGGCGCGTCGGTGTATTAAAGACCCAAAAATGTGCACCCGCCGGAAGCGGAATCATCGCGAAATGCGGACCGCGGCAATCGATCCAGACGAGCTGATCTCTCGCGCCCAACCCCACGACCCCTTGATCAAGGAGACCACACGGCACGCCGACAAATTCGTTCTCCGCCCACCGCGCCACCTTCACCAGCGTTTCACGTTCGGGCGAGGCGCCCGCGGCCACCGCAAACACCCAGGCCGACGCCAATTCGAGCGCGGCACTGCTGCTGAGACCCGCCCCGACCGGAAGATCCGTCATCGCCAAAAAATCAAAGCCCGCCGGTGCCGCCAACCCAAAGTTCGGAAACGCCGCGAGCACGCCCAGAGGATAATTCACCCAACCCGCGTCGCCCGTCGTCCTCTCCATGGCACCCACGGACAAATCAACCAGGCCCGCTCGCTGATCACTCGCAAACCGCCGCCGACCATCCGACCGCCGGGTCAACCCCACCCAAACCGCCCGATCAATCGCCACACCCAAAACCGTGCCGCCATTGTAATCAGTGTGGTTGCCCAAAAACTCAATCCGCCCAGGCGCACGCGCCACAAACTCGGGCGCGACACCAAAGGTGAACTGAAATCTCTTAAATAGTGCCGATTTCATAAACGGTGCCCTACCAAAAACAGCACCTCTCCCGAGGTCGAACTCTAACGCCTCAAGACTCGCCACCCACCTTCTCTCCACGCCGGCACCACCGCAGCGGCCCGCCCTCCGCCCTCTTGCACGACGCCATCTATGCGAATGTGCCGGGCACTTTGGCGGACCACCGCACCGGCCCGCGCCGCCCTCCGCCCGCTTTCACGACAGCGGCCCCGACCGTGCCGCCCACGACGCAGGCACTTCGCCCGCGCGCCCCTTGATCATCAATTCTAACAAATTTTTAAGCGCTTGCTCCCGCGCCACCCCGCGCTCCGCGGCAATTTGATCGGCGCGTTTCAGCAGTTGCGCCGCCATCGTCGAGGCCTGGGCCGACGGCGCCCCCAGACGGACACAGAGCTGCGTGAGTTGCTCCTGCTCCGTCATCATGATTCCAGTAAAACCACCGGCGCCGCCTCCGCACCCGTCGCCAGCGCTAACGTTGAACCAGCCGGAACCTGCCATAACGACACCATCGCCAAGCCCATCCACCCGCCCAACTCATCCGCCACCACCGAGCGCAGGTCACCCACTTGCCTTGCCCCCAAAAACAGCGGCGCGGGCGTCGCCGGCAACACTCCCGAAACACCTTTCACCCCCACGAGTCGCCGCCGAACTTGCCCCATCGACTTGAGACGCGCCATCACTTCCTGGCCCAAATAACAACCCTTCGTGTACGAAACCGCCACTTGCTCCAGCCCCGCCTCATTCGGCAAATCCCCCGGCCCCACGTCCGCCGGCACCGCCGGAATCCGCGAGGCAAGCCGACGGCTCTTCATCGCGGCATCCCCCACCTCCACCCCACCCGCCGCCACCCCCGGCGGCTCACCTGCCCCATCGCGATAAACGCACTCCACCACATCACTTCCTCCCCGCCGCCCAGAAAAAATAAACCGGTCCGCCCCGGCGGCCCAACCCCACGACCAAGCCGCGGCTTCAGTATTCAGAATTGTGATACCAGACCATTCCCCCGTGCAATCTTCAATCACCACGTCGTCCGCAATCAGGTGACTCTCCAATCTCTCGCGAATCACCGCCGCCGCGGAAAAATAACTCCCGATCCACCACTCGCCAGCCACCGCACCCCGCAAAATAAAACTGTCCGCCACCACCCGACCCTTCAACGAAAGCCAGAGTCCGTAAACCTCGCCCGCTGGTCCCAGCTGGCGCAGGTCATTGGAAAATTGCCCTTGTAAAAAAACCGCTGCATCCGGTCCGGTCACCCGCAGCCAAGCCCCCGGCCGCCAACGATAAAACGCCGCTGCAGTAGAAATAGTGATAGGCATTAAAATCCTGTTGTAGAGTATTTTAAGAAAAAAGTGATAGAATTTGAAAACTAGTGATTGACCGGCGGCGACGGAAGCCTATTCTGATGGAGTAAGTTTAACACTTCTCCCCGCTTAGCGGGGAGTTTTGGGGTAACTAAGAAAGCAAAGGCTCACCGTATAGGGGTATACGGTGAGCCACTTTTTTGTCCGTTGTCCAAGAGTCAACGGCCATGACCAACCTCCTCCCAAAATGTTAACCTCTCGATTTCTTTCGCTAAAACCGGACCAGCGCATCGGTCAGACCCTTCCGGGACCAGGCCAAACCAGCGATTCTCCGACGTTGTTGTCTTTGACCGGGCCCGCCTCCGCGCGGCGCCGAGCGGCCGTTCAGACGGGTGAACGCCAGGCCTCTGAAATCAATTCTTGGGGGCAATCAGTTGATAAAAAGCCGAATATTTAGCCGTCAACGCTTTCCGGAGGCTAAGCCCGACCGACTCCTAGGCTTGCACGCCACCGCCGCCCCAACCCAAGCTCACCTTTCATGCAGAAAACTTCGGACCTCAACGTCGTGGAAACTCGCCCATTGCCCTCACCCGCCTCTTTGTTGGCCGAGTTGCCAAAAACCGAAGCGCAGGCCGAGTTCGTCACTCAGGCGCGCCGCGATATCCAACGACTCCTCTTCACCAACGACCGGCGCTTTCTGCTCATCATCGGGCCTTGCTCGATTCACGATCTCGACGCCGGCCGCGAATACGCCCAGCGCCTCGTCGCCTTGTCCCGCGAGGTCGCCGACCGCGTGCTCATCGTCATGCGGGTGTACTTTGAAAAACCGCGCACGACCGTCGGCTGGAAAGGGTTGGTGATGGATCCCCACCTCGATGGTTCCAACGATATCGCCGCCGGTCTGCGCCTCGGGCGCACCTTCCTCCGCGACGTCCTCGATCTCGGCCTGCCCACCGCGACAGAATTCCTCGATCCCATCACCCCGCAGTATGTCGCGGATTTGGTGTGCTGGGGTGCCATCGGCGCCCGCACCACGGAATCCCAAACTCACCGCCAAATGGCGAGCGGCCTTTCCATGCCCCTCGGTTTCAAGAACAGCACCGACGGCTCCTTCAACGCCGCGATCAACGCCATCAGGGCGGCCGCACAACCCCAGACGTTTCTCGGCATCAACCTCGATGGGAACGCCGCCGCCATCGTGACCCGCGGCAATCGCGACTGCCATGTGGTCCTCCGCGGCGGCGCTTCCGGGCCCAACTATTCACCCGTCCATATCGCGCAAACCGAGAGTCTTTTAGCCAAGGCTGGTCTCCCTAAATCCGTCCTCGTCGACTGCTCTCACGATAACTCCGCGAAACAGCCCGAGCGCCAGCCCGACGTCATGCGAGACCTCCTCGTCCAAATTACCGCCGGCAACACGTCCATCATGGGTGCGATGATCGAGAGCAACCTCAGCTCCGGTAGCCAACCGTTCCCCCAGCCCAAGCATCAGCTTCGCCACGGAGTCAGTATCACCGATGGCTGCATCGACTGGTCCACCACCGCCCAGCTCGTGCGCGAAATCCACGCCGCGCT